>Ga0194115_10003975_pt1 | contig 16249 bp, 9 predicted proteins | sample TA2MahsurfametaG_3_FD_148656 | JGI IMG/M metagenome (GOLD analysis project Ga0194115, IMG submission 148656) | Freshwater microbial communities from Lake Tanganyika, Tanzania - TA2015002 Mahale S4 surface | ecosystem: Environmental > Aquatic > Freshwater > Lake | place: Tanzania: Lake Tanganyika...
AGCCTAATAAAAAAACGAACCCTAATAAGATTCAAATCAATGATATATTTATCTTCTAAAGTATTTGAAATTCGTTAGACTATATACATGTAATAATATCATTTATTTACATAGTTTTTCTGTCATAATCATGATTTGATTGGATCTCTGAATCTCACCAGAAAGGTGATTCCTACTATCAACATAATCGATCCTAATGTACAAATTATGTTCAACTATTAGCCATATCGAAATACACTCACCAAGTACCCTAGAATAATGCTGGTAAAAGAAAAAGTAGTAATAAGTCCGAAGTTTTTAGTTAGAGTTAGAGCGGTAATCCAAAAAGTTGAGCCCAAAGCTATGAAACAGCCAGAAAATAAACAACTTTTCAAGACTGTTATGAATTCTACCTCTTTGTAGTCAGACTGATTGGTCACGTAGGGCAGGGTGATTGCACTAGAAAAGAGAACTAGCAAACCTTGAATGTAAGATATCTGAAAGCCATTCTGCTTTGTTATTTTTTTAGTAGTCATGACTCCGTATCCATGAATGATTTTGACCAACAGAAACAGGAAGGCAACTTGGAGCATGACGATAGGGTCTTCAGTCTGATAGTTTTCAAAAGATGAGTTTTTGTTTGAATTATAATTTTAATCTATGAGCGATAGAAAGTAAGGGCCGTTGGCTGTCAGCATTGCCCCAACAAAAGTGATCAAAAGGAAAATGAGTTGCTTTTTATTGATGGAAATTCCATATAGGAAATAGTCGTATATGTAGATAATCATAGGGGAGATGGAGTTGAGAGTCATGCTGACAGGCAGAGGCAGATAGAATTGAATGGCTGCGTAAGAAGTGCCCTAAAACACCATAATTGAGTTGCGTACTATATTCCATTTCAAGCTCTAGCCGTGCCAAAAAGTCATGTCCATCTTGTTGTACTTGATAATGGCAGCACAGATGACAACATTCATAAGCCCTCTGGGCAAATTAGTCATAAAGGGATGAAAATCATGTTAGTTTACATAAATAAAGCCGAGACTGTAAAAGCAAGTTCCGAAAGTCACCAATAAAATAGCTAAAGTATCATTATCCATCTTAACTCTTTAGATAATTTATACTTATAATTGAAAATCATAGTTGAAGCTCATAAAAGGAACAAACTATTGAATAAATGAATAATGCTTTTAAATAAACTTTCTTTTTATTTTTTTATTGTCTTTGTGTTTATACAAAAATCTTTATTTTTTGATGATTTTTCCTAATTTGATTGATTGATTCAATAAAACTATTAATAATAAATTAAAGTTATTGTAATGTCTGCGATGAGGGATTTAAACACACTTAGAGGCACTAAATACAGCAAATTTAACCCCACAATTTACCTCAAACAAAACCCTGAAACACCTCACATGTTTTATGAGCCAGACAAAGATTATAAGTTTGCCAACAAAAACCACATCCTCAACTCAAGCTCTAAGAACAAAGAGCAACTGAGACTGACACCTAGTAAAATGGTGCACAAACGAGGGGGCAGTTACGGAACACCTGACATAATTGAAAAAAGAAACTCAAACATTCTGATGAACCCAAGATTGTCAATGTACATATCTTACAATTTAGATATAATTTCACGATGAAACTCGATATGAACAGTCAGTTCAAGGAATCCATCAAAGACGACTACATATAATTCCCTTCCACCGAGAGAAAAGTCAGAAATAATTATGTCAATGTGAAAGATCTTTCAAGCAGCAAAAGGTAGTCTCTTTTCGGACACCCTTTCTCCTTGAAAGAGCCTTAAATTGCCAAGGTGAACAAGAACTTCTTCTAAATAATAATGCCCATCGGAAAAGGAGGTTTTGGTAAAGTATGGAAAGTGCAATAAAAACGCACAAAACGCATTTTCGCTATGAAATAAATGAGCAAAATTAAAGTTATCAACAAAAAGTCTGTTACTTCAGTTATGAACTAAAGAAACTATCTGAGTCAGCTTAACCACGGTTTTTTAGTTAACATGATATACGCTTTCGAAGATCGCTAGAATCTATTTTTGATAATGGACTACTTAGATGGAGGAGATCTGAGGTACCATATTGGCAACAGACAATTTTTCAATTAAAGAGAGACAAAATTTTTTATAGCCAACATAATCTTATCTCTAGAGTACCTGCATCGAAACAAGATAATTCATCGAGACCTTAAGCCTGAGAATTTAGTTTTTGATTCTCGCGGGTATTTGAGAATAACTGACCTTGGAGTTTCTCGACTGATAAGAGAAGACAACCATCAAGATACAAGTGGAACTCCTGGATATATGTCTCCCTAGGTCATGATGAGGAGATCCCATTCATATGCAGTGGATTACTTCGCACTGGGAGTCATAGCTTACGAGCTAATGTTAGGAAAAAGACCATATGTAGGTGCGAACAGAAAATAGATCAAGTAGCAAATTATGGCGAGACAAGCTGCTGTAAGAATCGATCAGATTCCTTTCAAATGGTCTCCTCATTCTATGGACTTCATCAATAGGGTACCAATTTTAATAATTTAGCTTTTACTAAGAAGCCCTGAACAAAGATTAGGATCCAATGGAGTCTAGTAACTCAAAGATCATCCATGGCTGGCTGACATCTAGTGGTAAAAACTTCTTAATCACAAAGTCAAATCACCTTTCAAACCACTCGTATTTTTATTTATATTTAGAGCATTGAATAAGACTATGAAAACTACAAATAACAAATTTCAGAAGACACAATCAACGATAACTCTTAGGAGATCAACCTCGTGCTTAGAAAAGCTGAGACTCAAGAGCTATTCTAAGGATATCATTTCTAGAGAAAATCTAACGATGTCAACATCAAAAAATTAACATCTTTTACGACAAATCACACTTAAGAAGGATTTTCAAAAAGATGATCTGTTAATAATAATTTTAATTCCCACAAAAATACTTATTTATCACAATACTTTTAAATATCATAGTCTTTTCTATTTATTTTATGGTACCTATCTGAGAACAAAGTCCATATACTTTTCAAAACCTCTTCCAGATTCATCAGCAAAAGGAGTACCCAATACTTTCTCATTTGCTGATACTGCTTATAGAATGCCTAAAATCTATGGTAGCAATTTATCACTGTACTACATGATTAGTCTCTAGATCAAGTCGTGGCTTTCCTAGCTAAAAGTTTAATCGATCTTCAAAAAAAGGAAAATCCATAAATAGATTATATCTTTGAAGACTGCTTTAGTTCTTTGGTCTTTGATTTGATTCAATTTCTTGATGGAACTTTTCAAAATGAATAAATCTCCAGTATATAAGGCAATTGATTGTCCTAAATATATTTGTGTTCCATTCCATATTTCCGTGGAATTCATATTGGACTCTTTCAGCTACATCATTTTCATAGCCATGTATTGGGTCTTGTTGTATATTTTTGTTTAAAGATGTTTTTGAATTTTGTCGAAATTCAATAAAGACTCTCTTGAAATTTATAGTTTTTATTAATCAGGTGTCTAAATAGAATAATTTTTACACTTGATAAGAATCCCAAAAGAGAGGATTTGATTTGTTTGCCCTTCATGGCTTTTGCAAAGTTTTCAAGAACGTACTTAGTTGTTTGTTGGGTCAAAACAAAGTTATCACCTTACCAAGTATTATTCACATCATTACTTGTGTATAAAGTCCCCATTTTACTGTAGGCTGAATATCCGTGACCGCCCATCATCCTTCGAGACTATTTGACTGCTTGAGTCGAAAACCAAGTTGTTTTAGCCTTAAGCACTGAAGATATGGCGTGCAATTCCTGGAGCAAAGGGTTGGTATTTGAAAGAATATTTTTTTATTGGAGAGACTCAGTCTATTAAAAAGTGCTCATCGTTGTACACATGTAGATAATTTGCTGGGCTAGTAAGGGGATCATTCTTCTTCGAGTCGAAGGATAATTTATCAGCAAAACTTACTAGAAATTCTTCTGATGCTTTTTAGTAAATTGTTTTCTGACAAAAGTATACCTCAGAGCAATTGTTAATGCTGATAGTCCCATAGTTGAACCATGACAACAAGTAAATAATCTACCTTAAGACAGGGCAGAAATTGTAAGACCGAATCTTTTGCCTTAACCTTCTATTGTACTGAAGAATTATCCTTTTTAGTTGACTCCAGAAACCTTATCCAGAAGATTATTCACTGGAATTCTAAACTTGTCGAATAAAATAAATCCATTATCTACAGCGTTGAGACCGAATTTAGGCCCACAATCTCCAATAGTGATTCCAGGCAAAACATTGTGTGTTTTTCGGCATCTCAAAGGCACTACAAAGGCATGAAGCCCATGAAGTTTGTTTTTTATATAGAGTTGAGCCCACACTATGGCCATGTTTGAAGATTTTCCTGCACCTCCAATCCAAAACTTCATGGCTTATTTTGAAGGACTATTCAAAATGAACTACTTAGATTCATGGTCGTAATGAGCTTAGGTTAGTGCACTTTTGACATTAGACCCGTGGAATATTTAAGTAAGCGCAAAACATCCAATATCTTTAAATTTACAAGCATTTTAATAAAATTGCTTATGTTTTTAAGTTCCTAACTTTTATAAAGTCTTCATATACAACGAATAGTGGACTCCTAACTTAGTTATGATGTTCAGATCATACAGACACAGTCCGTTGGCAAATAAAGTCAGTCTATTTGGATTTTGAGTGGCATAATCAGTCAAGCTTATACTGTCTTTCAAATTGAATAAGACTTGATTGGCATCTTTTCTCTGCTGGGATCTTTCAGTTTCTTTCATGTGATAGTGAGGAAACTTATCTTGATTTTGAGCAATAAGTTCAATAGCTCGCAGTCTATCTTTGTAATTACTTCCGTAGACTATCCTGTTAAATTATTATTTATCTATTGTCGATGATGATCTATATTTATCAAAACTTTTGTGAACGGTTTAAGAGACGAGTTGGCTGTCAAGAGATAGCAAACGATTCATTCGAAATATTTCTTTAAAATTATAAAAATTCTTTAAATGGCTTACAATATAAGGCCGTGACGTAATACTCGAACTTTAAATTAAACAGCAAAATTAAAAGCTCAAAAGTCAAAATTTATACATATTTTTAGTGATAAAAATGACATTATGTAGATTGAAGTTAAACAAAAATTTCCTCGATTATCAGGATAATAATATTTTGGATGATCTGCGTATAGATTTTATTATAAATTCTATATAAAATTTTAAAATGAAAGATAAACAATCGTAATCTTCATTTGCCCAGATCAAAAGCAAGATTAAAGTCGTCTTTTTGGGGGAGCAATCTACTGGCAAGACTTCCATTCTAACAAGGTTTATTCACGATAAGTTCTAGTAAGCCCAAGGGGTACAATAAGTGATATTTAGCCGACTGTAGGAATCGATTTTATGGCAAAAAATATCCATATAGGCAACAATATTTTGCGACTGCAGCTGTGGGACACTGCTGGCCAGTAACGATTTCGGTCTTTGATTCCAAGCTATCTGAAAGACGCCCTCATCGCATTTATCGTTTTCGATCTTACAAGTAACTTAACTCCTATTCAAGATCAGAGATCATTCGATAATCTTAATTAATGGATAGATATTTGCCATAACAACAAAAACGATAAAACAATAGTAATTTTACTTGGCAACAAATCTGATTTATAGAAATAAAGAGAAGTAAACAACTAAAAAATCCGATAGAAAATATAATCAACTTCTCTGCCGTATTTCTAGGTGAGTGCTAAGACTGGCTTCAACATAAGGTAGGCTTTTAACTTTGCAGGAAATTAGTATTTTAATGCTCACCTGAATAATTCTTAATTGAATTTGACTGGTATGGGATAAAGAACAATAACAGGGGAATAGGATTATAAAAATGCCAATATGAACAAAAGCCAAAATCTCAAGAGCTCTAAATAGATTGACAAGACTAATATTTTAAATATCAATCTAGACAAAGATAAATCCATCAGTTTGTCTTCAAAGAAGCTGGATAAAAATTAGAAAAAGAAGAAAAAATGTTGTTGAGTTGATAAATTACTTTTATACATGTTTGTTTTGATTTTATGAGATTTTTTCTGTCCCTTGATAATAAGTATCAAATATATGATGGACCATTTTTAACAAACAGGAACATAAAAGTTGTCAGTTGCATTTCTATCAAATTTTTTCCATCCGGATAATGACTTTATAAAGGGCAGGTCATTTTTATTTTTTACATTGGAACAGATGCTGATGATAATTGAAAGAAAAAGTTAGATCGACATTATACTAAAAAGAGTAAATTCAACATTATAAAGATCATTAGAACGGTTGTCTCAGACTGCTACGTTATCGCGTGTGTGAATTATCTTGTGGTCGGACAAATTCTCTTTTAAATAAAACTGTAATATAATCAATTTCGATTGTTGATGGCGAGACCCTTAATGTTACTCCTCCATGAAACTATTAATAGGCTGGAAAAATATATGAAATTTGTCATCAGTAGGTAATCCTTTCCTTTATAAGGAGTTTGATGAAACGAGCAACGTTTGATGACTTGAAAATGGGTGCTCATCGTTAACTGAACCTTCCAATATATATATTTCATATAGCTTATCCTTTATGCTCTTATTTTTTATCTTTCTTTTCAAGATAAATATAAATATCACTTAAAGGTCTCCTAAAAGACTTTATTCAAACTCTTATTTTAAAAATAGCTATCTTTCATATGAAACAAACGTTCTTAAAGCTTAATTTATTCTTTTTTAATTGCCTGAGATATATTTCTGAAAATACTTGATTGATAAAACTGATTTATCAAATACTATAATATTTATATTAACTGAAATGAACAAGACGAAATCTTCCAGCCAATCAGCACACTCAACTATAAGGCCCGTCTCTATCTCAACCACCACCAAATGTACTCCTAAAACTTATCAAGTTTAAAAATTGTAACAGGTAAACAATCTAGTCAATGAAATCTCATAAAAGGAGCAGGTCTTCTTCTAAAAAAATGGATAAAAACCAATAGTAAATACAAGGTAGATTAAGACAGGAACTGGTGAAAAAGTTTTGTAAATGTTGAAAAATCGCATAAAAACCAATTATGAGCATCTGTACAATAACTACGGGGACAACAAACAAAAAATTATCAAACAAATTCAGGCAGTCTAGACAAATATTGCTGGATAAAATGCTATGACAACAAGATTTGATGATATTGTCAAGTAGAAAGCCAGACATGACAAGCTTAAGGCTGATGTATAAAACAAACAAAAAAGACTCAGAAAAGTACATTTTACATAACTAAGTACAATGACATGAAGAAATAGCTGATCGAGTAAGCGACTGCAAGGACTATGAATGATCCTAATAATGTTCTTTTGGAAAGTATGACAGTTTTAGAAGAGAAAAGGATCAATTTAGAACATGAATCGGCTATCTTACAGAATATGTTGAAGAATAGAAAGAAAATCCAGTTAAACTTATCTTAAAAGTACAACAAACTCTTCTAATAAAATAGTAAGAAACGAGAGAGAAGCAATAAGCTCCACGTTGAGAATCTAAAAAAATAAAAAATGATAAAGAACATATAGGAAAGATTGTTCAAGGACTAAGACATTGATATTCCAACAAGTCTTGCCGAGTAATTATCGCAAAAAATATAACTTTACGAAAACAAGCATTCTTACGATGCAATAGTCTAGCATGAAGCTATTTTAGAGGAAGAGAGATATAAGAAACTCAAATAAGAGACCCAGATTTAACGGGAATTGCAAAGGCAAAAGGCCAAGAAAAGATAGACCGAAGAGAAGAATCAACTTGAAGAGTTGTACAACATCTATCTGATCAAGAATATGGAATTATAGAAGATAAAAAAACTTTGCGCTGTTGATTCCATTGAAGCCGTTATAGGAAGCGATGGTTCTTTGGATTCTAAAAATTTGTAACAAATTAAGGTCTAAATCTAACGCAAAATATAAGAACAGTAAAGTATTAGGCAATCTTTCTAAAGCAAAATATAATCTTAAATGAATCGTTAAGGCATTTAAAGCTAGATAAATGCTGACTCCTTGTAAAATACTATCGAAAACTAGAAGAAGAAGGAGATGTTATTGAAGTTGGAAAGTAACAAAAAACAAGAATTGTACAATTAATGGGCAGTTCTTTTGGATTTGATGAAGGTCAAGCCAAAAGAGGAAGAACTTGACAATCTATTGACTTCTTTGGAAGCAGATTACATCAGAAGCTAGGGCTAAGCTAAGAGTCAACAAAGCCATAAGACTAGGTTGATGGACTAAATAATCCAATAATACTAAAAAGAATAAGAATATTGATCCTAATATATTTTTAAATCCTCATAAATTACCTTTTTCCTATTCAATTTTCAATTTAATTCCTGATTAACTTACTAAAAAATAGAAAAATTTTACTACAATCACAAAATTCTTGGAAATTCTTGCTAAAACTATTATAGAATGTCATGGTAGATCCACTAACTAAGTTCATACAAAACTCTGGTAGAGTAAACCTCGACATTATTCTTTTAAAAGTTATCTTCTTTGATCCAGCTGTCGATAATCTTATCTTAGTTTTATTTTCTTTTGACTTTCAGAACACAATTATTCGAACTATTCTCTGCTTAGATGTGGATGCCGCACAAACTGACACACCATTGTATGATCTTTTACTTGCTCTGCTGAAAAATAATAGGAATAGACTCTTCATCAATCGAATACTCATTTATGTTAGGGTACATTCTCAAAGACCAGTTGAATGGCTCTCCGTTGCCAGCATAGAACGGTCTATATTATTGTAAATGCTAATTGAGACTGTCAAAGATTGACTTGATATGTATGTTCTCGAAAGGATTTTGTTTATTCTAAGGATAAAATATATTTTACATTTTCTGATAAAAAGTTCTAAAAAAATTATGTGTCGATGATCTATAATGTAGGCTCATAGTCCTGCATATATCCCTTAGTTATTCTATAGAACCTTTATTGCGCAGATAATCCATAGATTTTTCTAATCCTATTCAAAAACTAGTGACTATAGTTAAGTTCAATTGAGGCAAAGATTTAACACAAGAAAGTGACAATGGATAGTAAACTAGTTGATATTTATACGCTGTCGAGCTAAGTATACTCTGTTGTCTCCATGTAGCTCATCTGCTTGCATTATCTCAAATAAATTAAGCGCTGGGTTTACTGGATTTATTTGATAACTTTCAACTGTAACTCAGTATTTTATGAATATAAACTTTGCTAATTCAGTTATACAGCCCTATTCAAATTCTAATTCAATGGATTTATATTTGGTTGATTTGATTAGCCCTTATTTTCATCTTGAATATTTATTTTTTTGTCCAAATGATTCAGTAAATTTCTGAGAATCGTGCTATAAAATTGGGCCTAGTTGCAAGAAATAGCCATAAACTATTATTTCTCGATGTTTTTTGCCTGTTATATTGACTTTAGTAAGCCCTCGAGGATATTTGCTTTATTTTACTAATTAATTTAGATTTTATTTTGTTCTAACTCTGATTTTCTTTAAGAATACTGCATACCTATTTCAGTGAAATTAGGAATAGCCTATATTTAAACATCATGGAAGCTTATAGATTTTATTTGCTCATTCTAGATTTACTTTTAATCAAGATACTATGTCTTGATTTCTTCATATTTTCCTCTTTTCTTTGATTTTTTCTAATCATTTTTCATCTTTTTTTGATCTTCTTTACAAAATATTAGTTAGTTAGTCGAAGATGCAGTATTCATTAAAAACTTCTACAATATTTGTTCTTAGTCTTATTTACTAATTCTTACAAAATCTTCATTGATTAAGCAATACTACTCACATGCATCATATTTAGTCTTTGTTGCTTTTTTACTGTGCTTAGTAGTCTCACTTATTTTTGTGTCCAAAGCCCTTTTAGATGTAGAATAACCATTCAAACTTTTGTTTTTTCTTTACTTAGTACCTACTGAAGTGTGATTAGATTTGTTGCAAAGAATCGTAAAATAATTTTGATGATTTTCTGGAGACTTAGAGTTTTAGGTTTTTCTATAGTTTTATTTCTGATTTTCTTCAGTGAGTAGTTTGATCTTTCTGGGCTTTTATTTTTTCATTTTGCTCATTTTGTTCATTTTCTATTTTTCTATAGAGATTCTACTATATTGCTAAAACAAAATTATCAAAAATTATCATAATATTTAATTTAAATGGGAAAAGGTAAAAAAGGAGCCCCTGTAAATAATAAGTAGCCTTAAAAAACTGTCTAGCCCGCTGCTACCAAAAAAGTTGATCCTCAGAAAGAAGAATAGATGAACAAAATAATGGCCGGAATCAATAATATGGACCTCGATAATTAAAATTTCATCGACACTGTTGCGTTTGATCAATCTAAGGCCATTTTGGACAACGCCATTGAAGATTTGAATCATTATTTGAAATTATTCAATAAAGGTGACTACAAAAGCTTCCCAAGAGTTAAGGTTGATTGATCTGCATTTGAAACATTCATGTTAATAAATAGTTCAAAAAATATTTAAATATATCATCATTTATCATAAGCTTTTCTCCATAATGGCAAGCATTTTTTAAAGATAGTTTATATCATCTAAGTTTGAGCTTGAATTAGACTGATTTTCGTATGTAGGAAAGGCCATTCTCTAAAATTATTATGTAAGTTTAAGGCTTTGACTTGTAAACAAAACCTTTTTGGCAGCTTATTTGGTTTAATCGAAATTGGCCCACTTTTCAACTATGAGCAATAAGCTTTTGGCTATAAATTAGTAACTCTAATTGAATTAATCCTGATGGGTTTTCAGATACTTCTTCAAGTAATCTATCAATTGGAAGTCCATCTAGGTTCTATATGTCTTGATATCAGATTAAGACTTGATGGATTTGGAGTAATTGTACCAGGCATGCTCTTTATTTCTGCTGTACTTATATTTGTACCATCTTTGATACCTGAACTACTCGTGGTTCATCAAAATATTCTTCAATATGATCTTCTTGATGTAATTGTTTTCTTATGCGCTCAAGAAAGATAAATTATCATATTTTAATTCAAAGTTATGTCTTCTTGGCAAGGATCGGGGCAAAACCCTCGGCTATACTTTCTATCCTTGCTTCTGCTATAACTTGAAGCCGTATAGGTCTTACCCCTAAATGTGTTGAATGAAGAATCTAATTGGTTTTTAATCCAATGAATAGACAATGTGCCATTGATTTCTGTTGAAATCATAACACCTGATTACTTCAAGGGTATCTTGACAGTATATTTGTCCTTCTTATGAAAAGCCAAACCATTTCAAGTGGCTATTAGGCTTGATAGGGATGGAAACATCTTTCTAAACTGTGACTAAGTGTTCTGTGATTTTGTAGATCTTCATTTTCAAGCTCTGACACCCGAATAAGGGTAGGGATCCATGGTAAACTATGGCTAGCATATCTTCGTAGGCTTAAAAAGTCACAAAGGATCTATCGAAACATAGACAGTGCAGATCATGTCCTTTGTAATCCAATATCCTTATATCCTGATTATTGTAAGCTGCAATCCAATCTCCCCCTATCGTAACAGCCTGGATATTTTCCCAACGAACTTCCCACTGACCCTCTCCTTAAATTATCTGTCTTTCTTCCTGAAAGATCATCAGGGTAGAAGTCGCGTAGAGGAGCACTTTTTCTTTGAGTGCAAAATGGCAAAAGGGCCTATTGTTAGTTTACAATCTCAACTTACTCAACTTTCCTTTGTCATGCAAATCTAACTCGATCATCACTTAGGGATTGTTTTCTTTGATCTAAATGATACATCCTATGTTGTTGTAGAACAAAAATCTTGCGTTTTAGTATTACTCATATTATTTTTATAAGATGAACTGAGCATACTAAGGCAGCATTTTGCCTATTTTTGACTACCACCGAGACTATATTCTTTCTTCTGGCATTTAATGAGTTTGCTCTACTTTTTGTTACAAGTTATCAGTAACTTAGGTTTGAAATACGGAATAGTTTTTGAAAAGATATATCTTGCCGTTTGATTGCTCATTATTAAGGGTAAGCATAAAAGATTCCTGTTCTGGGAGTTTGATTTTGACAAGTTGAGTAATCATGCCTTAAAAGATTTATGAAGTTGAGACACTCCACATCTTTTGTTTTTTGTTGAAATTCCAAATGGACAGACTTCGAGATGTACTTGTGACTATAAATCTGTTCATGTTATCGTTGGAACTCAAAGGCTGTATCAATAATATTTCCTAAGACTAGATAATATCAGTCAGAAAACTATAGCTACTTTTTTTGTCGTTGAGAGTAAGCATATGGGGAGAAATGTTTCCACTGACCAAAATGATCTTATCGCGATGGGTATAATCAGAAAGTTACATAAAAGCTGCATTTACAAAGCTATATTTCCTTAGAATTGATTCATTGGCTATCTTATACTTATCCATGAAAGTAAGGTTTATTGTAGACTTCTACTTGAATAAGTCTTCAGATTATTACTATTAGTTTTATTACTAGGCTTTTTACGGAGCTTATATATGGTACAAATGTAAATAGCCTTCAGCTCCAAGGGAAAATACATAGCTGCTTCCGAAAAAGATATTTATTACAAAGCCTTCGTGAGGCTCTCTGAGTTCGAATATTTGATCATCGGCAAGCGAATACAAAATACCACGTTAGTCATTAACAGAGATAGCTGCGTATTAGCCTGACTGGCTAAAACTCAAAGCTCGGATTTCATGGTCGCATTTATAGACCGTTTTGGACCTATCCAGGTTCATTCTATCAATGGGCCGAAGATACTGGACAAACCCATTTTTGGTACCAATCAAGTAGCAACTTTATATTTTAGGATGAATCGCAAACGCTGTTATTTAAAACTATTTGTTATGGAGGGGCTCGCTTTGCCATGTGTTTACATCTGTTATTTTTCTGTATATTGAGTTATCTGAACTGATCGATGCAGTATGTCTCAGTTAAGTTTTATGTACTTTTAAGAAGAAGTCAATATGATTTTTTCGCCTTCCAAGTGGGCTTCGAGAGCTTAGAAGTTTTCCTCAAACATTATTCGGCGCCAATATAATATGGATTATGAATAGAAATTACTGTATTATGAAGTAAAATGGTATTTATAATGGTAAAAATATTGTTATCAGAGTCTTGAAACTTTGCAAGCCTAATCTGATTGCTAATTTATTGATGATTATATGTAGATCACAGTTTTCAAAGTCCTCATTATAAATAGTTAGCTTCTTTTATATTTATTTTTTGGCGCATATTCACTTCCTTTTACTTTATAATTTTTAATTTCACATGAACTAAGAGTCATAAAGCAACTCAGATTCCTACAGTCAGCTTGGAAATCTAGCTCCTGAACAGGAAGAACAAAAAAAGACCAAAGCCGATTAAAAAAAAGGAAATTAAGTTATTCATAAGGCTATAAGTCTAAATTTTGTTAGGGAGAAAAAGCCAAGGCTAGTGATAGATCATATGGTCTTATAAGATTTCAAATCATACGCAGGAAGACAAGTAATAGGAAAGTTTCATGGTAATTTTACAAGCGTTGTTGGACCCAACGGATCAGGAAAGTCAAACTTGATCGAAAGCATGTTGTTCATCTTTGGGTTTAATGCAAGTTGGATGAGACTGAATAAACTCAATCAGCTTATTCATAACTCGAGCACTTCTACTGGAAACAGCCGTGCTGCTGTTTAAGTCCATTTTAAGAAACTGCTGTAGACTAATGATGGCAATTTGATCTAAGTTCCGAACTCATAATTTTTCATAAGAAGAACTGTCAATTCCTCTAGCGTTTCCAAGTATTATATTCAAGGACGGTAATCGACTCAAGGATAAGTAAAGTAAAGACTGATGTCTTAAGGAATTGACCTTGGGAACAATAGGTTTCTTATTCTGCAAGGCTAAGTTGAACAAATTTCTCAGATGAAACAAAAGTCAGGAGACAGAGACAAACCTGGACTCTTGTAATATTTATAGGAAATCATTGGTTCATCTCAATTTATAGATAGAATTGAATAATGTGGGAGATAATACGCTACGATGTAGTAGCAAAAACATGAAAAAGGCTAGCTCATGAAGCTAGTCTAAAATTAGCTGAAAGGAATGTCAAAGGCAAAAGACGAAGCTGTTAAATTTGTGAAAAAATAAAAGAAAATATTTAGATTTCAAAATGTTTACAATCAAGTTTCATTGGCAATTGCCAAGTAGTAACTCAAAAAATCTAATGAGCAAATGATATAAATGTAGAAAGAGAAATAAAAAATATTCGGTGAAGAAAAATAGAAATTGAAGAAACAGTCTGAGAGAATCAAATAGATTAGAAAGAACAAAACCTAGGTGGACGATATAACGAAAAGAATGTAGATGAGCAAATAAAGTTTTAATAAAATGTAGGTCTAAGACAAACACATCAAACAGTAAATTTCATTCAAAAGTTAAGATCTAGTCAAGTATTAAAAAAAGATTGGGGAATCTGACAAAGATACAAACAAGATAATTTCCCAATGTTAGGAAATTCATCAAAGATATCCTGATAACAAAAGATTATTTGATGAAAAGGCATAGAAACTATAACAAAAGAGAGCTCAGTTAGCTAAACACTAAAAGCCGGCCCTCCGACAAAAGATCTTAGACTGTTAGGCATAAATATCAAAAAACAAGCTATAGAAGTAAAACTTATAGAACAAATTATAAGTGGTTAGCTAAAGATAGAAGAAGATGAAAAGCGGAAGGGGCGAGCTTGAGACTAAGATAAAATAAGAAAACGATAAATTGAAGATATTTAACGATACTAAATAAAAGATTGAAAAGGCTCGATTCAATGCTGAGAAAATTGTCAAGTAGAAGAAGGATAAAATATATGCAGAGAATAACAATCGGTAGGTGCTGAAAAATAACTTACGAAAGATCGAGACAGAACTAAGAGAGCAGATAAATGAGAGTGAAAATCAAGGACAAATGGGAAATATGTTCAGAGAGATAATGGGCCAAAACATTCCAGGTGTTATTGGAAGACTTGGAGACCTGGGTGAAGTGTCCAAGGAGTTCGATTAAATCATTAGCACCTGCTGTTTCAGAATTGACAACATCGTAGTTAATAATTTGGAAGCAGCTCAGGCTGTTCTGGAATTTTTGAAACGCAAGAAGATTGGACGATGCACTTGCATAATCTTGGAGAAGATAAGTTAAACCAGAAATTTCATGAACAGACAGTTTGATCCTCTGCCCAACGCTCAAAGATTATTCGACGTTATCAAGTTCAAAACTGAATAGGCGAGATTAGCTTTTTATTTTGCTTTGAGTGACACTCTTTACTGCTAAAACAGTGATTTGGGTCTATAATACTCTATGAAAAACTAAAGTCAGAGAAGAAGAGTAATATCTAAAAACCAAAGAAAAGGAGGGTACATAATTTATGAGGCGAATGGATTGATGAATGGTTGTGCAGCCAAAAGAGGGGGATTTTAAACAAAAGCCGGTATTAAAGGCAGACAGAAAAGCAAAGACTAAAACTTTATGAGGGAACTGTAATAGAATAAGCTACAGTTGGTCAGACAAATTGATGCGATTTCAAAGAAAATTTAAAAGGAGTAAACATAGTTTAAATAAATTCAGCAAGATCTCTAATCAATGAAAAGAGAGCTGACTTCTGTGATTTAATCTGCAAAATAGTCATAGTTGTAAATAAAAGATCTTCAAACTATGATCAACAAGACTTCATCTAATGCTAATAATGTTTCAAACAACTAAAGATAAATCGAGGCTTTGAAAAAACAGATTGAAAACTTAGGATAAAAAAGAGTAAAATTAACGGAGTCCTTGAAGAATTTGTAAGCCGAGCAGAAGTAAGGTTAGACTCCCTAGGTAAACTTCTTAAGATAAACATACAAAGAAGAAAAGGCTGAAGTTATGCAGCTTTAGAAAGATATACAAAAGGAGAAGGCTATATTGGACAACTCTTTGAAAAGAATAGAAGACATCAAGAAGGCTAAAGAAGATGGTGAGAAAGCTGTTGAAAGGTTGAAGAGATAAATAGACAAAATGAAAAAGGATCAGATTGGATTATAAGAAAGGTCCCTTTAATTATTGGCAAAAATGGAGGCATACAGTGAAAAGTTAAAATAGTTGAAAAAAGTTGAGTCAGAATTGAAGTCGATTGCTGAAGATGACGAGAAGATAGTGAGATAGAGTAAACTAAAGGTGTAAAAGATAAAGAAATAAGTAGAGATGTG
>Ga0194115_10003989_pt1 | contig 16190 bp, 10 predicted proteins | sample TA2MahsurfametaG_3_FD_148656 | JGI IMG/M metagenome (GOLD analysis project Ga0194115, IMG submission 148656) | Freshwater microbial communities from Lake Tanganyika, Tanzania - TA2015002 Mahale S4 surface | ecosystem: Environmental > Aquatic > Freshwater > Lake | place: Tanzania: Lake...
TAGTATACATGGCCTACAGTGGAAGCATCATTCAGACGTAGCGAACCAGGCGACATGAGGCAAGTCAAGTCAAGTCCACTAATACAGCCTTGGATTTCATCAAGATGGAACTTACGTATGCGAATGCATGGGTCATCCTATCTTGTCTTGGTATGTCGAACCCAGCACCGACCAAAAATATCTTGACCACATCAAAGGCACAGACGACGAACGCCAGTCGAGCAATTTGCGCCAAAGAATTCAACACATGATATGAGACTGTTGAGTCGAAGTCCCGATCATCATGCTTACTGCTTCGGCTCATGACGAAGCGAGTATAGGGAACTTCGACGGAGGGAACGAGGGCGAACCCAACAAACAAGAGAAAGACGATATCTGGAAGAGACACGACGCTTGTGATGCCTTCCCAAATCGTTTGCCTTTGTTCGCTAGTTAGTACTAGTTTGCTCAAAAGAGGCGAAATCTTCTCGGCTATGGTGGACTGTTCGATCAATCCGTCAACGGCATCGTCCAAAGTTTCTGTCATTTTGGAGAGAGTTTCCTTCACGTCATTCAGTGTACTCGAGGTGTCAGCCATTCCTGAGACGGTTCGTGATAGTAGCAGCGTGATAGCGACAATGAAGGCCGTGCTGCGATTCAAGAATATGCTCATGTTGTTTTTTCTTGACGTGGGATGGTTGGGAAGTAGTTGAAATGCAAGGGCTCAAGGGCTTCTTCTGCAGTTGTTTTGCGACAATCGGCTTTCAGGAACCCCATCCTGTTGAACCCTTTGACCTTTGATGCGATTCGGAGATATCCGATGACGAGTGTCTGGACTGGAACAGTCAAGTTCAGTCGAATCGGATTTTTTGGTCGAAGTTGTCGAAAGGGTCCATTCTCCATTCTTTCCTCGACGCAGATTCGTCGGTTCGGGGAATCGTGTTCCCAGTTCCCAGGTGGAAAACTCCACCACCACCCACCCACGCACTTCATTTTTCTTTTCGTCGCAGACTCGATTCTGTACTCTGTACCCTCAAATTACCTCCGTCATCGGGTGTCAGTCATTCCATTGGCTTACAAGATGGCTTCTTTCGACAAATTGGCATTTGCTGTATGCTTATGGTTCAGTATTCTAGTAGTTGCCAAGGCTTTCATGCCGCCCCAAAGTGACTATCGGAAGAAAATTGCTAGCCTTCCAACGTTGTTCGCGTCGCTGTCCGAGACGCCAAGCGCAAAAAGAAAAGCAAAAACTACTGATGGTCTTTCTCGAGGTGATGCACGAGGAGCTGCAGTGCTCTTGGAGGGAGTGTCGATTGCAAGAGGATCTGCTCAGATTTTGGAAGGAATTGATTGGAGAGTTGAACCGAAGTCGAAATGGGCAGTAATTGGAACCAATGGTGCAGGGTAGGTGTTCATTCAACAGTCGCCCGTAAATTTGTTTTGTCTATGACTGTACTTGCTCAGATATGCGTTTTTGACACGCTTCTTAGAAAGAGTACTCTTTTGAAGGCCATGATGGAGGAGCTGCCATACGAAGGAAAAATAACGATTGGAACAACGCAGACTGTTGGATACCTTCAGCAGACGGCCGTTTCAGGCTCGACCCTGACAGTTTTTGAAGAAGCATGTTCGGCCATGACTGACGTTGCGAAAGCAAAGGAGGCGCTGCAGCGGGCAGAAAATCAGGTAGCGTCGACGCAAACACCATCCGAAAATGACCTCTTGGCGCTGGATCGGGCCGTTCAGAACTTTGAGAGAGTTGGAGGGTATACGCAGGAGGAAGAGGTTTCTGCGATGCTTAAAGGGCTTGGTTTTCAGGACATGGACCAACCCTGTAGTGCTTTGTCGGGTGGGTGGAAGATGAGGGTGAGCTTCGCAAAAACTCTCCTTAGCAAGCCATCTTTGTGCGTTCTGGATGAACCTGGGAACCACTTGGATCGTAATGCCCGACAATGGCTTGCTCAGTACCTCAAAAATTATGAGGACGGAGCCATGATCCTCGTTACACACGACATAGAGCTTTTGAATGCCATGGATTCAATCGCTGAAGTGAACCCAGGTGGGAAAGGACTCTCGATCTATAAGTCATGCTCTTACAGCCAGTACTTGGACCTCAAAAAAGAACGACAGGAATCAGCTGGAAAAGAGTACGAGAGAAATGCTGACAAGGCCGCAAAGCTTCAGTCGTTTGTTGACAGGTTTGGAGCGAGTGCAACCAAAGCTTCTGCTGCCCAGTCTCGTGTCAAGCAGTTGGAAAAAATGAAAGACCAGGGTCTTCTCGACGCTCCCGTGGTTCAGCAGTCGTTCCGCCCTCGTTTGAAGCTTCCAGATCCACCAAATGCTTCGAACGACATCCTCATGGAGCTGAAGAATGCGTTCATTGGATACGACAAGGACTCACCTTTAGTAGGGAACGTCAATGTCCAAATTAGGCGTGGCATGAAGATCTTGATTCGGGGACCGAATGGTGCGGGCAAGTCAACGCTCTTGCATTCACTACGGGGGGAATTACCACTGCTTTCAGGTGAAAGATCGGTAAACGAAAGGCTTCGACTTGGTGTTTTCACGCAGGACTTGGCCCAAGAGCTTGATCCGAATGAGCGAGCCGTGGATTTGGTTACCCAAAATGTCAGGGACTTCGACATGGGTATTTCAGACGAAAACGCTAGAGCGGTCTTAGGTGGTTTGGGTTTGACTGGTGAAAAAGCGCTGCGGCGCCTTCGAGACTTAAGTGGAGGCGAAAAGGCCCGTGTTGCCTTAGCCATGTTTGCCCTAAAACCCTCGAACATGTATTTGCTCGACGAGGTTTCGAACCACTTGGATATCGAATGCGTCGAAACGCTCAGCGAGTCATTGAGTGGTTGGGGCGATGATCGTGGCACAGTGGTTGTCATCTCTCACGATAAAGCGTTCTGTGAAAAGATCGGATTTACTCATGTAATGACTGTGGACAAAGGCACGATCACGATGGAGCAACGTGAGGTGACCGACAAAGACTGGGATTCGTCGTCCCTCACTTTACAGCGAATCAGCACGACAGCTTCGCAACCTTCCTCAGAAAAATCCGAGCTAGATCCTGCGGCGAGGAAAAAGTTGTTCAATGGTGAGTATACGAGACGATTGCATCATAAAGAATGAATCCACTCTAATCTTTGCTCTGCTTCCATCCAAGCCCCGAAACGTATCAGCCAGATTGAAAAGCTTGTGGACCGAAAAGAGGCCGAAATAGCTGCCCTTGAACAGACTATGTTTGACAGCGGAAATGCTACTGACTCAGCAAAACTGATGGAACTGACAAAGAAACGGGACAAACTTCAACAAGAGGTTTCAACATTGATGGAAGAGTGGGATGAACTGGAGGTTTTCTTAGCCAGCATGTCTTGAAAGACCTCCGTTCCTGGGATTCCTGATGCGCAAATCATCGACAACGTCACGAGAAGGTCTGTACGCAAGATTTTGCATGTTTAGGGAAAAGAAAGACTGAATGTGACAATATTCACCCCTATAACGTCCTACGAACCAAACTAAACATAGACAGCCATATACGACTTTTTCTAGTGCGGCTTAGGCACATGTCCGTCCACGTAAAAGTTACGCGTAGCTTTTGGCATTTCGATTACCATGCCGTCCATGAATTCTTCCACCGTCACTTGGCAGCCCAATCTAGAGGTTTCTGTGAGGCCCGGTGCCATGTCAAGCATATCCTCTTCTTCCTCGGATGCGTAGGGGAGCTTATCGAAGATTTTAGGATCCAGAATTATGTGACAAGTCGAACAGGCCGCAACTCCCTCACATGCACCCTCTAGATCGATTTCATGGCGATGTGCCAATCGCAAAAGGTTTTCTCCAACCCGCGCTTCCACAGCCTTCGTTTCTCCGTTGGGTTGGAGGTACGATATCGTGACCTTCGGGGCATCCTCAGGGATTTTCGGACCGCCATGCCATCGCTTGACGACGCTGCGACTTCCACGACAAAGAAAGGCCCTCGATGCTAACCGCGGGCGAAACATTCTGTGGGTTTCGCTATTGCTTAAGGTATATAAGAAACAGGATGAAAGCTGCTGAACAGAGCGAATGGAAGAAACAATTATCTGGCGGTGACTGTGCAAAGGGCGCTCGGAATCTTATCGTGACGTCATCAGCCTGCGTGAACGTATGAACCTGTGAATGCATCGATTCACAGGAGGTATATATGAATACATACGCCAAAGGCTTTTGCGAACTATCATACAACACATCTCGACGTGGGCACCTCGTGCATCTCAAGAAGCCTAATCCTTCGTTCGTCCCGTTCACCAGGAACTAGGCTTCAGTGAGTCGAGTGAATACATCCCATGGTCAAAGGATAAAGGAATACTAAGTATAAGGTATGCTTTCCATAAAACGATACGCCTCTGGTGATGGATTCCTGTCCCGGTCTACGTCGTAGCTAGAAAATTGTAGATTCTCCACAATGTCGTCTTGAGACTCCAGTTGATGATGATTGTCGGGGTTGTTCGATGGCGAGGCTCCTATAACACACGACATCATTTCTTTTTCCTTCCATTCACTTCTCCGCCACGAATCGTATATTCCCCGTATTCTTCCGCTGGATCATATAACTGCCATCGCGAGGCTGGAAAAATATGTTTGTTACGCTCGTACCAACGCCTCTCAATTACTTTCCCTGGATGGGACTCTGAGGAAAAGCCACAAAAAATTGTGTTTTCTGAGATCTAGCTACGGACAGAACATCACCCAACCAAGCTGATGCTTTCGCCTTACCATCTTTCTCGACGCGGCTGTCGATCGGCCCTAGCCTCACATCCTCATGAACATCAAAGTTAAACAAGGGCCCGCTTTTCCCCCTTGCTTTGGTCGCAATTAAATCATAAAACGTTATATCCTGCGGTAGGATCTACGTCGTTGAACATTGAAGTCACAGTGAGAAATGTGGGGACGTTGGGCGCATATGAATTCAGAATGGACAATTACTCACCAAATCTTCCTTGACGAACATTAATGCATCAGAAGACACATTAGCCAGCTCCTTGAACTCTGGAAGTAGATCCTGTCTGACTCGTTCTAGGAAATCTCCCACAGAGGATCCCTTTAAGATATTAGTTGTTCGTCGATGACCAGAACCGTCCCAAAAGCTATAGACAACCTCCAACGGTTCTTTCCGAATCCTTTCTTGCATCTGGTTCCACTGGTTTTCAAGTTGATTCCTTTTGTCTTCTTGATCTAGCTGCCTTTGCTTGTCAGGAAGGAACGAAGTATCAACTGTCGGGTCTTTTTTAAGAAGTTTGGATGGCAATGAAGTTTTCTCCTCCAGACCTTCTTCATCACCCACAAAGCTCAGTAAAGACATCATTTTTCTTTTCTCCTTCTTCCTAGTTTTTTCTTTCTTGGCATTTTCTTTGGCTTGTTGCTGCTCTTGTCGTTGCTTGGTCTGCTGCGCGATATCGCTTTCGGGACCATCCTCCAAAGTCTGTGCCGCCGTCAGGAATTCCTCTGCTGACACTAGTCCCACCGTCTTGGCGCGGAAGTCCTCTTCTTGCTGCGATCCAATTCTCGCCGTCTGAAATTTGCCGTGTATCGTCAAGACTGAGTTCGCTGACTTATTGATGAGCTTTTGTTTCTCGGCCTCAAACTGTTGTTGCTGCTGCTGACGCTGCCTTTCCAGTTGCATCGCCCGGGCACCGCTGACATTTCCTTCTACTGTATGACTTCCAGCATCGGGCCGGTGGAAGTCCCGTGAAAAATCGCCCATCCTTTGGCTAGGGTATGATTTTGTGGCATGAGGCTCCTGGGATGCGACAGTGACATCCTTCTGTGTAGACGTTTTGTGCGGAGCCGACCACCAATTTTTAGATGCAGTAATTAAAATACATATATATCGTACATTATGCCATACGTATGCACATTTGCACTTGACAGTGTGACAGTGACTGTGACGGTGATGTCATGATCATATCTTCCATACATACATATGTACGATGAGCCCGATAGCCGTTGGGAAGTTCACAAGACGGAGATTCGTTCCCATTACAGGTCTGACCTGCAACCCCGGCGGATGACTACAAAGACTCAATGGTGTCCACGGGTTGCAAGTGGGCCCAAATTCCTCGTTGCCCATAACCCAGTAGTTTACAGAAAACGTCGGCTGCTTCCACCGTGGAAGATCGCTACAGGTTTCCGATGACAGCCGCGGTACCGTAGATGGGCGATGGGAGCGCCGTCAGCGTTACCACTTACTTTGCTTGGATATTCAACGCGTTTTCATTTCCAGAGCAACCTTCATCATGGTAAGTGGACATGCCGCAGTCAATACAACATGCGGTCTTGGTTATTTCAAAGTATATTGAATCTTGTGTAGAAGCGGAGACGAAGAGTACTGTTTGGTTTCAACTGTCATTCGTGTTTTGGCGTGATTCCTCGTGATTGCCCCCGATTCGCGTTGACGATGGGCGAGTGTCATTTGGCTTCGTTTTTTCGAAATGCCCCCCGCACATGTCTCATGTAGTTTATTCGTGTGACCCTGGCAACAGGTGAACTTCTCAGTTGAACAGATGAGGTCCATTATGGACCTCAAGCATAACATCCGTTCCATGTCTGTCATTGCGCATGTGGATCACGGCAAGACTACTCTTACGGATTCTCTCGTGCAAAAAGCCGGGATTATCTCTGCCAAGGCCGCCGGTGGTGCTCGTTACACCGACACCCGTGCTGATGAAGCCGAGCGTGGTATCACCATCAAGTCCACTGGTATTTCCATGTTCTTCGAGTACGATATGAAGGCCGGAGAAGTTGCCGGCCTCACTGCCGAAGAAGAAGCCAAGCTCGCCCAAGAAATCGCTGATAAGCTCGACAATGAACAAAACGTGCAGATCTCACAAAACTCCTATCTCATTAACTTGATTGACTCCCCTGGTCACGTCGATTTCTCCTCTGAAGTAACTGCCGCTCTTCGTGTTACGGATGGAGCTTTGGTCGTTGTCGACACCATTGACGGAGTCTGCGTGCAAACCGAGACTGTGCTTCGTCAAGCTATCGGAGAGCGTGTCAAGCCTGTATTGATGGTTAACAAGGTTGATCGTGCTTTGCTAGAACTACAACTTCCTGCCGAGGAGCTCTACCAAGCTTTCTGTCGTGCTATCGAATCCGTCAACGTCATCGTCGCCACCTACAATGACGAAGGTCTTGGAGATGTGCAGGTCGACCCAACCAAGGGAACCGTGGCTTTCGGATCTGGGCTCCACCAATGGGCCTTCACCTTGAAGCGATTTGCCAAGACCTACGGTGCCAAGTTCGGTGTTCCGGAAGACAAAATGATGGCGAAACTCTGGGGAGACTGGTATTTCGATAGTGAGCGCAAGGTCTGGACCACTAATGACAAGGGGGGAAAACTCGAACGTGCCTTCTGCCAGTTCATTGCTACTCCAATCACCAGTCTTTTCGAGGCTATCATGTCTGAGAAGCACGGTAAAGTCAAGAAGATGCTCAAGGCCGTTGGCGTTGAGTTGAAGGGAGAAGAAAAGGACCTTGTTGGAAAGCAACTGTTGAAGCGTGTCATGCAAAAGTGGCTTCCTGCTGGTGATACAGTACTTGAGATGATTGTGTTGCACTTGCCTTCTCCTGCGAAGGCTCAGTCCTACCGTGTAGACACTCTCTACGATGGTCCTCTTGACGACAAGACTGCCCAAGCTATCCGAACCTGTGATACCTCGGAGGGCGCTCCTCTTTGTATGTACATCTCTAAGATGGTCCCCACTTCCGATAAGGGCCGTTTCTATGCGTTTGGACGTGTTTTCTCCGGTACCATCGCCACAGGCCAAAAGGTGCGCATTATGGGACCGAACTATGTCCCCGGAAAGAAGACTGAGCTTTGGATCAAGAACATCCAGCGTACTGTCATCATGATGGGAAAATACACTGAACAAGTCGCTGATGTTCCTGCCGGAAATACCTGCGCTTTGGTAGGCGTGGACCAGTACTTGCTCAAGTCTGGTACTATCTGCACTGAAGAAGATGCCCACTGTATCAAGACGATGAAGTTCTCTGTTTCCCCTGTTGTTCGTTGCGCTGTGGAACCTAAGAACTCTGCAGACTTGCCCAAGCTTGTCGAAGGTATGAAGCGTCTCGCCAAGTCTGATCCGATGGTGTTGTGCTACACCGAGGAGTCAGGCGAGCACATTATTGCCGCCTCTGGGGAGCTCCACCTCGAGATTTGTTTGCTTGATCTGCAACAGGACTTCATGGGTACCGAGGTCAAGGTGTCTGATCCTGTCGTTTCTTTCCGTGAAACTTGCACTGCCAAGTCGAATCAGACTTGTCTTGCCAAGTCGGCGAACAAACACAATCGTCTCTTCGTTGAAGCTGAACCTCTTGGTCCCGAATTCTGCACTGCTGTTGACGACGCTGTTATTGTGGCTGGAACCGAAGCTAAGATCTTAGGTCGCCAGCTTGCCGATGACTTCGGCTGGGATGTCACAGAGGCTCGTAAGATCTGGGCCTTCGGTCCCGAAGGAACTGGCCCCAACTGTTTCGTCGATACCACGAAGGGAGTTAACTACCTCTTGGAAATCAAAGAATCTGTTGTCGGAGGATTCGCATGGGCGACTCAGAACGGGCCTCTTTGTGAGGAACAAATGCGAGGAACTCGTTACAATCTTATGGACGTCGTCCTCCATGCCGATGCTATCCATCGAGGTATGGGTCAAATCATGCCTACGGCTCGTCGCGTCGTCTTCTCCTCTATGTTGGCTGGAGAACCAGGTCTTCTCGAACCTGTGTACCTTTGCAATATCTCTGTTCCCCAAGACGCGATGGGGAACGTGTATGGTGTCTTGACTCGACGCCGAGGTCATGTCTTCACTGAAGAACAACGTCCGGGAACTCCCCAGATGACACTGTTGGCGTACTTGCCAGTAATGGAATCCTTCGGTTTCACGGCGGATCTTCGTTCTCACACAGGAGGAAAGGCATTCCCTCAGTGTTCGTTCGACCACTGGGAACCCATGTCTGGATCACCTTACGATAGCAACTCGAAAACCCACGAAGTCGTTCTCAGCGTGCGAAAGCGCAAGGGTCTTGCCGACGGGGTCCCTGAACTCTCCAAGTACCTCGACAAGCTCTAAGTCCCACGCCATTGGGAAGTGTATTTCAATTAGTTGCAGTATCGAATAAATAATTCTCCCAACTATTCTTATTAGAGCAGGTTCTGCAACTTGCTCAAAATTTCCGCTGCGCGTGGCTGTTCAGTGCATAGACGTTGTGCCCGGCGAACTGCGAAAGACCTGTCGATACTTGCCCACGCCAAAATGGGTGCGAGCAATCGACCTTGAAGTGTTGTTTCGATGCCATCTGATCCGACCAAGAAATTGATGACGTGATCACACGCATCTTCGCACTTCATCAACAGTGGTGACCTGGAAACCTCTGTATCCGTCTCGCTACTGGATCGTACCGTCATCAGCTCCACAAGGTTCGCTGCAATGAAACAGATCGAAACACGACAACGTAGGACGAATAGCCTCGACATCAATTCTCGATCGGCAGGAGGTGCTATCCATTTCAACAGCTGGGGTTCCAACATCTTCAGCGACTTCAAGTTTCCACACTCGACGGCCGCCTTGGCACTTCGTGACACACGGCAGTCAAGGTAAACGACGTGCGCCAAGAAAGAATCATCCGAAGACAGTATATCCGCCTGAGAAGTCGTGAATCTCGGCACGCCAATACTACTAATGACAAAACGCAAGTAATCGGTCATTGGAATGGATTTTCGTAGTGAGTAGACAAAATCGAATATTCTTCCGTTGTGCAATACATCGGCAGGGGTTTCCGCAGAACACACGACCGCTAACGCCTTCAGAATTGTTTCGTTGAGTTTTTCCAGGATTCTGAGGATGCCAAGGATGTGGTGTCTTGCCTGACTAGACAGGGCTTCAAACGTGGATCGTTTCCCGTTGTCGTTCTGGAAAAACGCCGAAATGTGCTCGCACATAACTGCGTTGATGGAGCTGTTCTTCGAGTTGTTCATCGCGTTTTCATTCGTACAAACGATTCGATACAGCGAATCCAAGCCTGTCAGGCTATCGGATGGAAAGTCGGACGACCACATCTGTATGTATACCGGCAGGGATGCCGTTACGTCAGCGATAAACTTTTCATCTCTCTCGTGGGGCTCAAGCCTTACTTCTTCGACACAAGCACTTGCCAGCATCAGAGCAGCCATTCTACCGGCACCCGATCTGGCGACTTCACGTTTAACCACCAGGAAATATGCACCGCAGAGATCGTTCAAGACTCGCCTTCGAACACTCGCGAATTTTCTTCGGTTGGAAGAAAATACCAATAAGAGTTCTCGGATCACTTCCACGTTCGATGACGGTCGCTCAGCCTTGTCAAGCGACGACAACCAATGAGACACCAATTTGTTTATGCGAATCTTGGATTGTTCAGTGGATTCCGCGAAAACATCATATAGCAAGAGCGATCTGGTTATGAAAGCGTTGCACTTTACATTTTCCTGGACTTCGGCTTCTGAACACATATCGTCGAAACGGCCGCTCAGAGGAAAAAGATCGAACAAAATGTTGACTATTGGATCGTCATGATCCATCTGGGACGTTCCCATCTCGGCTTTGTACGCTCTCGTCACAAGATAGACCGCCTGAACCGTTGTTGTGACCGTCTGAGCCTTGAGTGGTTTGTCTCCTTGCTGTCCGGCGTCGTCTTCCATCAACTCGACAAGGATATCGCATAGCTTTTTCTTGATGCCCAACAACACCCCCGGTAGAACTTTGTGATCCCCAACGGTAGCAACCATAGGCATTGACTGCGGAGCGTTGTCGGACATGGACAATGCATGATGTAGAGCTGACAACACTTGAACGCCACCGGCTGGTCTTCGGCGACGGTAGGTAAAGGCATTCCTTGACATTGTCCCTTTTCTGTAAACGAACTCTGCACTGTCATGGAGGGGTCCCACAGTTGGATGGTCTTTGCCATCGAAATTCGAGGAAGCAACCTCTAGGATTGTAACCAATGCCTTCAAGACTATATCCAACCCTTTCCCGCGATGATCGGCGAGGAGCCCGACCATAGGCGGAAGCATCAATTTCGAGTCTTCGGTGCTGACACTGGACCGGAAAAAGGAAAATATGGTAGATGCAGCCCGAGCACCATCTACGCGCATGCATCGATCTAAGCTGTGAAGTCCTGAGCAAGAATAGGCCACCAAGAGAGAAAGAAACGGCGACAAGGTCGGCTCGTCGTACTTGATCAGTATTTCTTCGAGAAAAGTGAATCCCACCTTCCTAGCGTCGGCATCATCGTCGACGAGGCCGGCCGATGCAACTTGAAGAAAGATATGGAGATGTGCACGAAGTTGATGTGGCCCAAACTTGGCTAGAACATTCAGTAATCCCTTCATCGCAGATTGTCGCGCTTGGGCTGCAGGATGAGAAGCTTGGAGTGCGAGATCAACAAGGGACTTTCCCTTGTCAGAGAGAATTGATCCGGCCGACGGGACATCACGAGTTTTTCCCGCTACAAAAAGTGACGCTTTCTTGAATTTTGTATCTGTTTCGTTCCGTGGCTTTCCAGCTTTGCTCCCGACCTTCGCCTTTCGTCGCTTGAAGTCAGATGGGGCCTTGGCCACCTTGCTCGACGACTTTTTTTTGGTACCAGCCATCAAGTAGATGAGAATTCGTCCGTAGACTCAAAGAGGAAAGAACAAGCAAGACGGAAAACGTTTCTCCTGTTTGTCTAGACCTCAACATGCACGTTGCATTATGGTCCCATTTCTTCTTGTGTCAAAGAAACATTTCTGGACTCACGACTGGTTTGTGCGATAGGATCGGAAGCAGATTTCCGGCGACGCACAGGCCAACAAATGATTCGTACGATTTCTATCGTCAAATTCCTGTTCGGTTTTCGGGACCAACGGCAAAATCGCGACGATTGCACGTTTGTGGTCTATCCATCCAGCAGCCGCGTGCAAATACCGTCTCGACTGGTATGATATGTTGTTGGAACACATTTTTTTTCGGATATGGCCGGCGTGCAGTCGAACTAATGGAATGCCACCGTTCATCGTTTCGGTTCAACGTTCCGTCTCGTCCGCGATACGCGGCGAAGGACTAGAGGAGCCCTTTGTATCGTTTGCTGATCACTATTAATCTACTTCCAATCGCGGTGGAAAGGGGTGATCATTAGCTCGCCTTCAATTTTTGGTTCGAGTCGGCGGAGCACCCTGTGAAGGCCGCAATCCACATTCCCATGTAACGTTACGGTAACAGTGATTGCGAATGGAATGCACCTACAAGCTACAAACCGAACAGCATCATCACTGTCAGTGCATCTCCAATCTATAGCTGGGTTTCTCTGCCGATACAGTTATTTCAACTATCCGGGCCATGTAACTGTGCATACAATTGTAGAGCAATCTTAAGGTGTGATGGACCGCAAAAGTATGACTCACAGTCAACAAAAAGCAAATGCCAGTGTCCCCCGGGGACGTACCGGTAGGCGAGTGGTGTACGTCGACCTCGATCAGGAGCTGGACGAAGAAACTGAGGAGATCGATCTTGACTTTTGGCTTCCTAGCAAGGGGGGGCTTGATGTGATTTGTAGAGCCAGCTGTAATAATTTATCGGACGCGGCCTGTGATCCGCCTGGGGCTGAACACCATTCTATGTGTGCGCCTCAGGAAAACGGACCCCTCAACACGTCATTGTGCAGCGCCGAGGCTGTGAATGATTTCACAAGGCATTGGCCACCTTCTGAACCTTATGCATTCGCGAGTCCATCAGGGAGTGACGTGAAGCCAAGGAATCCAAAGCGTGGACAGTACAAGGAACGCCACAGCTACGCGAAAGCTCTCTTGCGATCGGATCGCGAACTGGAAAAGCTAACCAGAAAAATTCGGACAGAATTACAGCATTCGGAGATGGTGCAACTTGCTCTTGAGGCAGAACGAGCAGCGAATGCTGGTTTGCTGACTTTCTCGGCGAAACCGTCAACATTTGGGTCGGCTGAATATCCCACAGATTATCGCCCAAATCGCACGAGGCTCCGATCTAGAAATTTCTCCGAAGGACACGTTCCATTCATGGCATCACAGATACCAGCAAACCAGGAGTTCAGACGCTTCGATCTTCGGAACATCTCCGAAGTTATTCCGCAATGGAAAGACCTTCATTCTCACATGCGAATGCATATGTTTAGAAACGGCGTCGACAAGGGTTGCTTCTTCTTTTGCGAAGAAAAACGCAGAGTGTCTACAGAGACAGCTATAGCAGCAACTTCGTTAGAGCTTTCAACTTGTAGTATTGCTCGGCACCCCCTACATTTTCTTGAGATGTTTGCTGATACAACTATGTCGAGAATTAAGAAGAGATCGATATTGTCGAGGAAGGTATCACCACGAGAAGACGAAAACGATTCTTTATCGAAAGAGGGTCCGAACTCTGAGTCCAGTAGAGAAAGATGCACTAAACCGCTTTCGCCTTATCTGTCCTCGACGACCGTACAACAGCCAGTTACGCATGCCGATAGCGATTTTTTGGACCCCCTTTCAATGCTCCATGATGGAGAATCGTCGGGCGAAGAGCCTACGATGCTGCTTTCTAGTATTTGTGTGGAAAACGCTCGGTACCAATGCACTAAAGAAGTGGATGGCAGTTCATCAGGACGTTTGCTCAGGGAAGAATGCTTGGAGCGGACAAGAATGAAGGAAGGCATGTCGGATGACGTCATGGTGTTGCATGAACATGGAAAAAGGCTCGACCGTTCTTTCTACCAGATGTCAGAAAAGTCACATAATTCATTGTCAGTCGATCCGATGACGAGGACACCCCCTCGTGACTGTTCGTCCAGGAGCAGAAATTCTACCTTTGATACCCCCGCTGGTCTTCGCGACATTCGCTTACTACACGATTTCCCTCGGTATCGTGAAGACTTCGTTAGTCCCATGACGTCGCGTGTACAGCTCGAGCCGACATCCATCATTGAGTCTGGCTTCTTGGATGGAGATGGAGCTGTTGATGGCAAACTACCGTCGCCTTATCGGAAATCGGCCCTTGAGCGTTCTCTTCCCCTCACCATCCCTCCGATTCCAGGAAGATCCAACGATCGTTTAGTTGGTCAAAATTGGGATTCCGAAGGTTCTCCAAGAAAAGACCCATCTCAAGTGGATTTACGTGTCATACAGTCTCAGGTTGATACAGAACAGAATGCTTTCGTCAGAAATTTTCCGTCGAGAGATGGTGGATTTTTCGAAGAGAAAAAAGAGTCCGATCAATTCTTTAGTTCCACCGAGCAGATCGAGAAGTTATACAAGATGGAATCACCATCATGTCAACAGACCATACATGTCGGTCCCGTAGAGGTGTTGCAGGAACACGACATAAGAGATCCAATTTCCTGTGATCTAGAGAGTGGCGATGAAGGAAGCTCCACATCGACACCTTCTCACAGTGTCGATGGCGAAACTCGGTCACCCCTACTCCCGACCCTTGGAGCCGGCGTTGTTGAACAAACAATATCCTTGACAAGTAGAGCGACGAACTTGGAAACCAGACACACACAGACGCCAACTTTTTTTCAGAAGCACGGACTGTGTCAAAGCTTTTCTCCTCGTGCTGACGATATCCAAGTGGCCGTTCAAGCCATGGTAACGGGACTTTCGCCATCTAGTCCGTCCAGGCGGCGACAACCTCATCTTTTGTGCGAACAAAATGATGACTTCGTTACAACTTATTTTTACTCGTCGCGACGCGGGAGAAACAATTTACATGTTCGCGGTCGTTCGTGTGTCGACCCTTGCCAAGACAACAACTTAGGCGTCGACCTCGTTTGCGGCGACATTTATCATATTTTTTCTGGGAAATCGGGAAACCGCAACTTCATGCAAGAAATGCACCCGCGGAACCGAGGGCAATCTCTTGATTCTCAAGTCCCTCGAAAATCCTACTACGCGAGTTGGCTAGGTGCTGTGGAAAGCCTCTTTAGTCAGTGCGGCTCGTCATCTGAAATAGAGTCGGGGAGGTCGTCATCCGTCTTTGATCAGTTTGACCCGCCTTACTTCAAGAAACCTCCAGTTCAGAAGATGGCTGGAACTTAGTGAGCGATAGGTCACTAATCTACCTTTTGACTGTGGTCATGCCTGGTTTATGACGCCTAGAATTGTGATCGAGAAGCATCGATAATGAGGGGACTACGTGATTCGTGAGAAAGCCTATTTTTTCTTTCGCTTTGTCTTCTTTTGTAGAACAGCGAATTCCTTGTCATCGAGAGGGTCATCACCTTCCATTGCGACTCCGTATCGAGCCCCCAAGGCAGCGAACGGATTACGCGTCGCAGCCCGGGCACGGATGGCGGCAACTAGTGCGTCCTCTTCAAATCCGCGTTTTGGTTTCGTCGACTTGGCCCTCGCTGGGACCTGCTTCTTTCCTTCTACCACCTGCACTTTTCGCTTATTTGGCGCTCCATCTGTGCAGTCCCCGGTCACATCCTTATCAGTCTCGTCGGCTCCTACTTTCGCCGCGGCTTTTTCGAGTTTGTTTCGGATGCGTTTGAGAATCTTGGAGGCCTTCTCCATATAGTCTGTCACTTTGCCAGACTCAACTGCTGGCTTTATGTAATCCTCTATCCATCGTAAGCAGTCGCGCTCTTCGCTTAGCATTACATGTTCCAGCATCTTCGTCAGGTCCCCCTTGAATCGTTCGTAATAGCGAAGGACATCGTTTTCTTCTTCTGTACTCATTTTGTACTTCAGAGCGAATTCGTCTATCGCCTTAATGTCTACTCGTCCGAATAGCTCATCGAAGTAGCTTTTCCACTGTGCCACACCTTCGTCATTTGTTTCTTGGTCTTCCTGAGGCAGCGTTCCCGTCTCGTCGTAATCAGCGCGATTCGTAGGATTTCGAAGGTATTCATAGGCCCATGATATTGCTTGGAACTTCAGCTGTGCGTCCTCAGAGGCATTCTTATCAGGATGCCACAGTCGTGCCTGGCATGAAATCAAGTGAGCGACCCCAAGCCCTGTAGTGGTATTAAATCGAAAGTCAACTCAAGTCAATCTCACCTGTTGGTAATAGGCTTTTCGAAGTTGAGCCAGGGAACCCCCTTTGGGGACCTTCAAAACATCGTCGTATAGGTCCACGATTTTCGTTCCCTCTCCGAACGCTTGATACACGAGATGAGTCATTGCAAAAACAGCA
>Ga0194115_10003990_pt1 | contig 16188 bp, 15 predicted proteins | sample TA2MahsurfametaG_3_FD_148656 | JGI IMG/M metagenome (GOLD analysis project Ga0194115, IMG submission 148656) | Freshwater microbial communities from Lake Tanganyika, Tanzania - TA2015002 Mahale S4 surface | ecosystem: Environmental > Aquatic > Freshwater > Lake | place: Tanzania: Lake...
ATGCCAGCTACAAGTCTCGTCGTGCATATTGATCCTGGTCCTATTCCAACTTTCACAATATCTACGCCTAAATTAACTAAAAATTTTGCTGCTTCTGCAGTTGCAATATTACCAGCACATAAAGCAATTTTTTTAATATTTATTTTTTTTATAAATTTTATTATTTCAGCAACTTTCTTACTATGTCCGTGTGCTGTATCTACCACTATCATATCAACACCCTCTTTTATTATTGCTTCTGATCTTTTAAATTCGTTTGGTCCTGCTCCAACAGCGGCGCCAACTAATAATTTGTGTTTTTTTACTTTTTTAATTTCATTAATTTGCTTTTTAATGTCTAAATTTCTATGAATTATTCCCATACCACCAACTTTAGCTATGCCTATGGCCATTTTACTTTCAGTTATGGTATCCATCGCAGAAGACAAAACCGGAATTTTAAGTTTTAATGAATTTGTTAAAGATATCTCAGTATTAACTTCTGAGGGTAAAATTTCAGAATATCTTGGTACAAGTGTTACATCATCAAAGGTAAGGGCTTCTTTAATACGAGTCATAATAATTTATATACAATTTAATTAAATTTTAAATAATTTATCTTAACTTTTTACAAATTATAAAACTTTCTTTTGACTCTTTTCGGCTAGATTTTGGTTTAAAAACCTTAACTTCCTTAAAAATTTTTTTTCCTAATAAAATAATTTCATTCACAGAACCTCCCATAAAAATTTTAGAAATAAAAAAACCATTTTGGGACAAATTATTGCCAGAAAAAACCATTGCTTTTATACACAATTCACCAGTTTGGATAGAGTCTATATTTTTAATTCCCGTTGTATTTACTGCCATATCTGAAATAATTACGTCTGATTTTTTTACCAAAATATCACTAATCTTTTTTTGCACTTGTAAATCTGTAAAATCACCTTGAATTTGAATGGTATTATTAATTGGATCCATTGCTTTTAGATCTATTGAAATTATTTTTCCACTTTTAATAATCTTTGATAAATATTGTGACCAGCTTCCAGGAGCAGCACCTAGGTCAATTACAACCATGCCATTTTTAAAAATTTTAAATTTTTGATCAATTTCTATTAATTTATAGACTGATCTTGCTCTATATCCGTCAATTTTTGATTTTCTTACATAAATATCTCTACGTTGTTTATTTATCCAGGCTTTAGAAATTTTATTTTTTTTCAATTAATTATTAAATCTCAGGCTTTTCATTAATTTTTTCCCTTGAAGTGTGACTATCTCAACTTTAATATCTTTATTTAGTCTCATATCTTGATTATCTTTCCATATGCCAGCTGCAAGATGCAAAATACCTATTTTATAATTAGGCAAATAGGGTTCAACAAAAATATTATTCTCTTCATCAAATTTTGGCAATAAATTACTAGTAAGCCAATTACAATTTAATGGTAAAAATTCAGTCTCAACGTTATCAACATAAACTGACATGTTCATGGCTAATTGCTCTGAGCCAAAAATATCACCAGACTTTAATGTTTGTTTTAAATTTTCTTGCCAAGATTTCCAAATTATTGATTCTTTTTCTAAAGAGAAAACACCTATATTTATATGTGGTGCAAAAGCTAATTTTCTTGCTTTTTGTAAATTTATTTTGGATTTTATAGCATGTTTAAAGTTTTGTGATTTAATAACAGCAAGTTTTCTAAAAATCCAAGTGACTTTTGAAGTTATTTTGTAACCTGGACTTATTGTTTGGGTAATACCTAGTTTACCTTGATTACAAGCTTTAAAATATAATTCAATACACTCCCAATTATTTACCCACGCATCGCTATCGATCCATAAATATTTTTCATAATTTGGGAAGTATTTTGGCAAAAAAGCTCTAGATATTTGGCTCTTCAACCAATCTCTTCCTTTAATTTTATATTCTGAAACTTGAATATCCCATTCGGCTAATTTTATTTCATCAATTTTAGGAGCTAATTTTCTTTTTTGTTCATCAGTTAATCCTGCATCTAAAATGCAAATTGCAATATTCTCACTTTCTTTAAATCTCTTAATCGAATGGATTAATTCATCTAATAAAGGAAAGTAATTTGAGTCTGCGAGAGAAACAATGACGTTTTTTTTCATTATAACTCATCTTCAAGACTGTCATCTTCATCTTGAATATTTTGATTTTCATTTATTTTTTTAATATTTTGAAAATGAATATAACTGATCGGAAGTAGGCACAAATATATTAAAGCACTAACTGATACAACGTTAAACGGATATATTAACAATAATCCAAAAAATAAAATTATACTAAATAATAAAAAAATAGTTGTTTTTCTTTGAATAACAATTTTTTTAAAAGAATAAGTCGGAAATTTGCTTATTAAAAGTAATGATGTTAAGACGAAAAATATAGGTACAATCATATCATAATTTAAATTAATGTAGTTGAAGTTGCTTATACTTATGATTAATGGTGTTAAAACTAATATACTACCTGCGGGAGATGGAACACCTTCAAAAAAATTATCTTTCCAAGCAGGTTCTTGATTAGAGTTAATATTAAATCTAGCTAATCTTAATGCTACACAAATTACATAAACCAAACATAATAACCAACCAAATTTTCCAAAAGTATATAATTTCCAAAAATACATAATAAATGCTGGAGCGACTCCGAAGCTAATCATATCGGTTAAAGAGTCTAATTCTTTTCCAACTTTTGAGGTTGCTTTAATTAATCTTGCAATTCTACCATCTAAGCCATCGATAATTGCTGCAAAAATTATCGCAATAATTGCAAATTCAAATTTTCCATCTAATGCAAATTTTATCGATGTCAATCCAATGCATACACCCACTAAAGTCAACATATTAGGTAAAATCACTCTAGCATTTTTCTTATCTGAAACTATTTTAAGATTATTTTTAAACTGTTGCATATTTATTTTTTTGCTAACAATGTTTCACCTGAAATTGCTTTTTGACCAACTTTTATCAAAGTATCATAATTTTCGTAGTAAACATCGGCTCTACTTCCAAATCTTATCATACCAATCCTGTCTCCTTGATTTAACTGTTGATCTTTCATGGTTTCGCATACAATTCTTCTGGCTATCAATCCAGCTATTTGAACTAGAATAATTTGATTTCCATCCAAATCTTTAATTTTATAATAATTTCTCTCGTTATCTTCGCTGGCTTTGTCAAAAGAAGCATTTAAAAATTTTCCAGGTTTGTATAAAATTTCCTCAACTTTTCCCGAGCATGGGGTTCGATTAACATGACAATCAAATATATTCATAAAAATACTTATTTTTTTAAATCTTTTATTTTCTAAACCAAGTTCTTTTGGACCATCTGTTTCCTCAACTTTTATAACCTCACCGTCTGCAGGACTAACTAAATAATTGTCATCACCAATAATAACTCTCTCAGGATCTCTAAAAAAATAATAAATCCAAATTGTTATTATTGTTCCAATAAAACCCAAAAATCCATTAATTGTAAAAAAAATAATTGTTAAAAAAATTGAAATGATTAAAAACTTATATCCTTCGATATGAGTTTTTGGAAAAATTTTATTAAACATATTCTATTAATTGATGATTTTTCATTAATATGTATATAAAATAGAAAAATTCAATTACTAAGGTATATTTTACAATAATGAGCAAAATTAGCGTTAAAAACCAAATTGTTGAGCTTGATGGCGATGAGATGACGAGAATTATATGGTCATTTATTAAACAAAAATTAATTCTTCCTTATATTGATATTGGAATTAACTACTATGATTTGGGAATGAAAAGTAGAGATAATACTAATGATCAAATTACAATAGACTCTGCTAATGCAATAAAAAAAATTGGTGTTGGAATTAAATGTGCAACGATTACAGCTGATGAAACTCGAGTTAAAGAATTTAATTTAAAAAAAATGTGGAGATCACCTAATGGTACTATAAGAAATATTATTGGTGGTACGGTTTTTAGAGAACCTATTATTTGTAAAAATATTCCTAAACTTGTTCCGTCATGGACTGATCCTGTTGTTATTGGAAGGCATGCATTTGGTGATCAATATAGAGCAACAGATTTTAAAGTACCTGGCAAAGGAAAATTAGAAATTAAATGGACCTCTGAGGATGGTAAAAATGAAATAAAACATGATGTATTTAATTTTACTGGACCTGGTGTAGCGTTATCCATGTATAACCTTGATAAATCTATTGAGGATTTTGCAAGGTCTTGTTTCAGTTACGGGCTGATAAAAAAATGGCCAGTATATTTGTCGACTAAAAATACAATTTTAAAACAATACGATGGAAGATTTAAAGATATTTTTCAAGATGTATTTGAAAAAGAATTCAAAGAAAAATTTAATCAAAATAATATAACCTACGAACATAGATTAATTGATGATATGGTAGCTTGTGCAATGAAATGGAGTGGAAAATACATTTGGGCTTGTAAAAATTACGACGGTGATGTGCAATCTGATACAATGGCTCAAGGCTATGGCTCTTTAGGTTTAATGACTAGCACTTTGTTAACCCCGGATGGAAAAATCATGGAAGCAGAGGCAGCGCATGGAACAGTTACTAGGCATTATAGAATGTATCTTCAAGGCAAAGAAACCTCGACAAATCCTATTGCCTCCATATTTGCCTGGACAAGAGGCTTGGAACATAGAGGTAAGCTTGACGGAAATAGTGACCTCATAACTTTTTCCAATACACTGGAAAAAATTTGTATTGAATGCGTTGAAAATGGATTGATGACAAAAGATCTTGCAATATTAATTGGACCCTCAAGTAAATACTTAAACACTGCTCAGTTTCTTGATGAAATTGACGGAAATCTAAAAAAGAGACTAAATAAAAGATTTTAATTTTTTAAAAGCCTCTTCAATTTTAGTTTGATCCTGACCACCAGCTTGGGCAAAATCTTTTCTACCTCCGCCCCCTTTACCACCTATGATCTCAGAACCAACTTTGACAAATTTAACAGCATCATATAATTCAGTTAATTTATCTGTAATCCCAACAGCAATTCCTACTTTGCCATCTTGAATTGCAAAAACTATAATCACACCTTCAACTAACTCTTTTTTTCCTTTATCTACAAGATTTCTTAATTCTTTAAATGGTAGATCTACAACTTTTTGAAATCTCAGCTTTACTCCATTAATCAATTCATCTTTTATAATATTTTTAGATTTATCATTTATAACCTGATTGATTGATAAAATTTCTAATTGCTTAGATAAATTTTTAATCAATGTTTTTTGATCCTCTTGTTCCAAATTAGGTTTTCCACCTAACTTTATAATCTCTGAAGATAATTTTCTAATTAACTCATCATTTTTATCATTGGATATGTCTAATAATTTTTCTTTATTTTTGAGATACTCATCTAACTGTTTATCTCGCAAGGCCTCTATTCTTCTAACACCGGCAGCAACCGAAGATTGACTAATTATTTTAAATTTTCCTATGTCGCCAGTATTTTTAACATGTGTTCCACCACAAAGCTCGGTTGAAAAATAACTACCATTGTCCTCTCCCATAGATAATACTCTAACTTCTTCTCCGTACTTCTCTCCAAACAAAGCCAAAGCCCCATTTTTAACAGCTTCGGTCGGTGTCATAATTCTTGTTTTTACTTCTGTTTTTTTTTTAACTACTGAATTAACAAAATTTTCAATAGCATTTATTTCATTCTCAGAGATTGGTTTCATGTGACTAAAATCAAATCTTAATTTGTTAGGCTCTACAGAGGACCCCTTTTGAATTACATGTGAACCCAATACTCTTCTTAAGGACTCATGTAGTAAATGAGTGGCAGAGTGATATGCTCTAGTATTATTTCTTCTTTCGATATTTATTTTCATCTCAACGTTTTGCTTTAATTTTATTGATCCTTTAGTTACTTTTCCTAAGTGAACAAATAAATCTCCTAGTTTTTTTTTAACATCACTGACCTCAAATATAAAATTATTATTGGTAATTACTCCTGTATCACCAACCTGTCCTCCTGACTCTCCATAAAATGGAGTTTGGTTTGTAATAATCATGCCCTCTTCATCTTGATTTAAAATATCAACTTCTTTATTATTTTTTAATAATGATAGTACTAAACCTTCGGCTTGATTTGTTTCGTATCCTAAAAATTCAGTTGGACCCAACTGATCTCTAATTGAAAACCAAATATCCTCAACTGCAGAGTCCCCAGAACCTTTCCAATTTTTTTTGGCAAGTTCTCTACTATTCTTCATTAATGATTGAAATTTTATTGTGTCTATTTTTAATGATTTATTTTTTAAAATATCCTCAGTCAAATCTAGAGGAAATCCATAAGTGTCATATAGTTTGAAAGCAACATCGCCTGGCAAAACTTTATCAATCTTATTTATTTCTTCATTCAAAATTTTAATACCTCGATCAAGTAAAACTAAAAATTTTTCTTCTTCCATTTTTAATGTTTCTTTTATTAGCGCCTCTGCTCTATTAAGTTCTGGATAACTTTGGGACATCTCTGACTGTAATGTTTTAAAGACATTATAAAAAACAGGTTTCCTAGCACCCAATAAATGGGAGTGCCTCATCCCTCTTCTCATAATTCTTCTAAGTACATAGCCTCTACCTTCGTTAGATGGTAAAACGCCCTCAGCAATTAAAAAAGAGCATGCTCTTAAATGATCAGCAATTACTCTAAAACTAGATAAGTTTGTCTGATCGGGTTTTTTTTTAATTATTTCTGAAATCGATTGAATTAATTTTTTAAAGTGATCTATTTCATAATTATCATGAGTTCCCTGAAGTAAAGCTGAAATTCTCTCTAATCCCATGCCGGTATCTACTGAAGGTTTGGGAAGGTTTATCCTTTTTTCTTTAGAAACTTGCTCGTACTGCATAAATACCAAATTCCAAATTTCAATAAATCGATTTCCATCTCCATCTTTAGACCCTGGTAAGCCACCTTTAAGATGTTCACCATGATCATAAAAAATTTCTGAACAAGGACCACAAGGTCCAGTTTCTCCCATTGACCAAAAATTGTCTGTTGATGAAATTCTTATAATTTTATCATCACTAAAACTTGTAATTTTCTTCCAACAGTTGAATGCCTCATCATCTTGATCAAACACTGTTATATACAGTCGAGTTTTATCAATACCAAAATCTTTCGTAATTAAATCCCAAGCATAATTAATAGCTTCTTCTTTAAAGTAATCTCCGAATGAAAAATTTCCGAGCATTTCAAAAAAAGTATGATGTCTCGGAGTGTAACCTACATTTTCAAGGTCATTATGCTTTCCTCCTGCTCTAACACATTTTTGCGAGGTTGTTGCTCTTTCATAACTTCTTTTTTCTAGCCCGGTAAATACGTTTTTAAATTGTACCATTCCTGAATTAGCAAACATTAAAGTTGGATCGTTGTTTGGAACTAAATTACTAGATTGTATAATTTTATGATCCTTTTTTTCAAAATAACTTAGAAATTTATTTCGTATTTCATTTAAGGTTTTGTCAGCCATTATTTTAAAATACAGCTTTTTTATTTTATGTCTAGATAACAGTAGGAGAAAAAGGCGCTTTAATTAAGCGCCTTTTAGAATTTAAAGATGACTTGTTAATTAATTTTTTTTAAAAAGAACTATCCCTCTATTTATTCTGCTTTTAAATCCTCTTTTTGATTTTTAATAATTTTTTCTGAATCGATTGAGTTTGCTTCGATTTTTTTTGCAACCTCTCCTACTTTTTGTCTAATTGCTTTTTCAATTTCATCAGCGATCTTATGGTTTTGTTCTAAGAAAATTTTGGTGTTTTCTTTTCCTTGGCCAATTTTTTCACCTTTATAAGCATACCAAGCACCAGACTTTTCAATAATTTCATTTTTAGCTCCAAGGTCAACTAACTCACCTGTTTTGCTAATACCTTTTCCATACATTAAATCAAATTCAACAACTTTAAATGGCGGTGCTACTTTGTTTTTAACTATTTTAACTCTGGTGGTATTTCCAACAATTTCTTCCCCATTTTTAATTGCACCAATTCTTCTTATATCCATTCTAACTGATGAATAAAATTTTAATGCATTTCCACCCGATGTAGTTTCGGGACTACCAAACATTATTCCAATTTTCATTCTGATTTGATTAATAAAAATCATCATAGTATTGGTATTTGATATTGAACTTGTTAATTTTCTTAAAGCCTGACTCATTAGTCTAGATTGTAATCCAACATGATGATCTCCCATCTCGCCTTCTATCTCTGCTCTCGGTGTTAATGCTGCAACTGAGTCAATAACTATTACTGAAATTGAACCTGATTTTACTAAAGTATCAGCTATTTCTAAAGCTTGTTCACCTGTATCTGGCTGAGAGATTAATAGCTCATCAGTGTTTACACCTAAATTTTTTGCATAAACTGGATCTAAAGCATGCTCAGCATCTACAAACGCACAAACTCCACCTAGTTTTTGAGACTCAGCAATCACTTGCAATGCGAGAGTTGTTTTTCCTGACGACTCAGGGCCATAAATTTCAATAATTCTTCCTTTTGGCAATCCACCTATACCTAAAGCTAAATCAAGACTTAAAGATCCGGTAGATATGGACTCTATATCCATCGCTCTTTTTTGGCCAAGCTTCATAACTGAACCTTTTCCAAAATTTTCTGTGATTTGACTAATTGCTGCGTCTAATGCTTTTTGTTTTTCTTTAATATCTATTTCTTGGTCTTTAGTGGATTTCACTACTTTTAAGCTACTTTTTGTCATTTTTGGCCTTTATTTTAATTTTTTTTAAGTCTCGAATCATAAATTCAATGTACACATTTTGTTCTCATTGGCAAGATTAATTTTGTTTAAGCTAAAACCTATGAATTATCTAATTTTTAAATAATCACCGTTAAGCAGACCTATTGATTTTAAGACATTAAATTGTGAAAGAATATAATTTCTCTCCGAATTTGCTAAAGAAATTTTCGCATTAAGCAATAGGGAATTAGACTGAATTACCTCTAAATTAGTTCTACCAGAGTCACTATTGTATTCTGCTACTATTCCCTCGGTTGCTATCTCTGCTGCTTTAACTTGAGATTTGAAAGAATTCAATAAACTAATGTTAGTTTGAAAATTTGACCAGGCTCCTAAAACATTCATTTGATTTTGTTTAACTGCTGAGTCCAAATTTAATCTATTTCTAGTTTCAATACTTTCACTCTTTTTTAAAGAGGCTATATTTTTACCACCTGAGTAAAATTTCCAGGATATAGTTGCTTTTATAGAGTCTTGCTCTCGCTCATCATAAGTTGTGCTTAAATCTTTACTGTAAGATCTGGAAATTGATAAATCGGCAGATGGGGCTAGTTCTGATTTTGCAATGGTTTTATCTTTTTTGGATTGTTCATATTCTAATTTGACAATAATTAAGTCAGGATTATTTTCTTTGGACAGTTCTAGTGCTGAAGCTAAATTATCGGGTAGCGTGTAATTTGGGATAGATTTTTCATCTAAAGAATTAAGATCATCTATTGGTCCAATTACATTTTCATAATTAAGTTTACTAATCAACAATTCATTTTCAGCTTGTATTAACTTAGCTTGAGACTCGGCCAATGAGGACTCTGATTGCGAAACATCTGACAAAGTAATTTGTCCTCTCTCTAATCTAATTTTATTAGTTTCTAATTGTCTGTTTAATAATTCTAGATTTTCTTGACTAATTTTTAATTTTTCATCAGCAAAAATTAAGCCTAAGTATGCTTCAGCTGTTTTATAAATAATATCTTGTTCTTTTTTTAATAACTTAGCTTTAGCAAGATCAATTTCAACTTTGCTCTTTTCTAATTGAGCACCTCTACCAAAATCAATTAAAGATTGTGAAATTGTAATTGATGTTGTTAATGGATCTATATCATTTATTGTTGCATTTCCTCCAGATTGATTAGTTAATTTGTTTGTTTCTTCTTGAGTTTTGCTGGAACTTATAGTGACCGAAGGTAAATAAGATCCTTGAGAAATTTTTAAATTTTGTTTTGACACATCTATAATTTGTCTTTCTGAATTAAGTTCTGAATTGTTATTGTATACTTTTAGAAGTGCTGATGAAAAAGTTTCTCCAATTACATTTGTAGTAAAAGCGACTAAAAACAATATAATTAAATAAATTTTATTCATTGGTCTTTATATACTGCAGAACTGATTTGATGATTACTATTTAAATTAAAAGTAATTGCCGCATATTTAGGCATAAACTTGAACATATTTTCCGTAATTCTTTGATAAGTTTGCATAAAATTTATTAAATCACTCTTATTCATTATTTTATGGTTAGAGGAATTTTTTGTTTTAAGTCGAAGTTTGCGCTCCTGCTTTAATCTCCATTTTTTCAGTAAATTGAAATTTTTTGCTTTTAAATAAATCATACAATTCAATTGAGAATATAAAGTGCTGTAGTTTGTTTTAAGCTGCTGATTTACATATTTTCTCCAGATATATTTTGGATCCTTATTTTTTTCAAGGCGATTAATTGGTTTTTTTAATGTTTTATCATTTTCAGCTTTGGCACCAACACACCACCCTTCAAAAATAATTACATCTGGTTTTTGATCAAGCGAATACCAAAATTTCTTATTCACTCTATCGTCAATGGATTTATCAAATTTAGGTAATTTCAAACTTAAAAAATTTTTATTTTTTACTTTCTTAAAAAAATTTAACATCATTTCAATATCATGAGTCCCTGGAACCCCTCTTGTAATGAGTATTGGGTGAATTTTTTTTGACAAATTAAATCTCTGTTTTCTCGTTTTGTAAAAATCATCAATTGAAATCTTAAACACTTTGAGTTTAAAAAATTTTTCAAGTATTATTTTAATGATTGAACTGATAGTTGTTTTACCAGTGCCTTGGCCACCAGCTAATCCAATAAAATATGGTTTTTTTGTATTCATTTTTTGTCTAATCCAAAAACAAAGTGGGATTAAAAAAGATTTAAGCATTCTTTTTTTGTTTTTAAACTTTTCATTAGAAGTTTCTTGTGACTTGATAAATGAAAAATAATTTTTTTTAACTACATCAAAACATTTTTTTTCAGGATTCATTTAAAATTATTTTTGGTCGAGAGGATGGTTTCGTCCGTCAAATATTACAATATCATTTAATTTAAATGTATCTATTTCATCTACACAACCAAGATTAAATCCTGTTAATGTTGGATCTCTCCTTGGATGGCTATGTGTATAAATTCCGCAATTAGAGCAAAAATAATGTTTAGCAACTTTCGTATTAAATTGATAAAGTTTTATTTTGTCTTTTCCTTTAATAATTTTAAAATCTTTATTTTTAACGTAAGACATCATTGCTCCTTTTCTTTTGCAGATTGAACAATTACATCTAACAATTTTTTCTAGATTATCTGGTATATTTATTTCTGCTTCAACATCTCCACAATGGCATGTTAATTTTTTCATATTTATTTAACTTGAAATTAAACTACCTTTGGTTGAAGTTATTCACAAGTATACAAAATATGGTTTGGATGTTCACGTTTTGATTCTCTTTTGATTCTGTTACAGACTCGAAATGCAACCTATTGACTGTATCATATAAGTCATCTAATAATAAGAACAAAACAAGAACATGAAACTAACAATCCCTTATTATATGCATAAAGTTGGCGCTGGTTTTCCCTCCCCGGCAACAGACTATATCGAAGAAGATATTGATTTAAACATTCATTTAATAAAAAATATTCCAGCTACTTTCATTATCAGGGTTCAAGGCAAGTCCATGATCGAGAGTGGTATTAATGATGGTGATTTGCTAGTTGTCGACAAAAGCTTAACGCCAAAAAACTTTTCAACAGTAATTGCAAATGTTCATGATGAATTAGTTGTTAAGACTTTAATTCAAGAAAGAGATAGAAAATTTTTAACCTCAGGATCTAAAAACTTTACTGATCGTATTTTAATCAATGAAAATGAAGATATATTTATTTGGGGAGTTGTCACTTATGTCATCCATTCCGTTTACTAGAAAAATAGCACTAGTTGACTGTAATTCTTTTTATGTTTCTTGCGAAAGATTGTTTAACCCAAAAATAAGAAAAAAACCTGTTATTGTTTTGTCTAATAATGATGGTTGTATTATTTCTAGATCTAACGAAGCAAAAGCTTTAGGAATTAAGATGGGTGAACCTTATTTTAAAGCAAAAGATATTATCATCAAAAATAAAGTTGAAGTCTTTTCATCTAATTATTCTCTATATGGGGATTTATCTAGAAGAGTAATGCGTACATTAAAAAAATTTGGCTCACCTATAGAAATTTATTCTATTGATGAAGCATTTTTAGATTTGTCAAATTTTCCTGATAATCAGATTGAAAGTATAGGAAAAGAAATTAAAGCAACTGTTCTACAATGGACTGGTATTCCAACTAGTATTGGTATTGCTCAAACAAAAACTTTAAGTAAAATAGCAAATCATATTGCGAAAAAAAAATTATCTGGAGTAGCTAATTTAATTGGAGTCGAAAATATTGATCCGATTTTAGAAAAAATAGATATTAATGATGTTTGGGGAGTTGGTAAACAGCTAACAAAATTTTATAAAAAAAATGGAATCTATAATGCTAAACAATTAAAGAATAAATCTAATACTTGGATAAAAAAAAATTCTAATGTTTTAAGTTCAAGAACTGCTCTTGAACTTAGAGGAATTTCTTGCATTCATTTAGAAACTACGACTACAAAAAGAAAAAGTTGTGTAGTATCAAGGTCGTTTGGTAAAAGAGTCGAAACATTTTGTGAATTAAAGGAAGCTGTAGTAAATTATTGTTTAAATGCATCTGAAAAAATTAGGTCTGACTCTTTGGTTGCAAAAACAATAACAGTTTTTATTAGAACGAGCCCTTTTCAAAAAAACTTTGGGTACTACTCAAACTCAAAAACTATTGATTTTGCAATATCGACAAATAATAGCATCGAAATTGTTAAAACCGCAGTTTCTATTTTAGAAAACATCTTTAAAAATGGATATCAATACCAAAAAGCTGGCGTTATGCTTACCGGATTATCCAACGCTAATCAGAAAACAAACCTATTTTCATCAGAAAAAGACGAGAAAATAAGCGCCTTAATGAGGTCTATGGACAATACTAATTTTAAATACGGGAGATCAGCTTTAAGTCTTGCTAGTGCCGGTGTTCAAAAAAAATGGAACATGAGAAGAAATCACTCATCAAAAATAGACACCGCCAATTTTTATAACCTACCAAAGATACATGCTTAAAGTGATCATTTAAGATATTTAATATCAGAGATATTTAAAAGTGCATTATTAAAATCTGAAAGACTCTCTCTTTTAGATAATTTAAAAGTTAAAAAATTCATTAACACAATAAATAAAATTGGAACGATAGTTATAATTGAAATATTACTAAAAATTAAAAAAAAATAAATAATCAAAAAAAATATTGATCTAATTAATACTGCTGCTTTAAACACTGCAATGATAGACAAAGAATGTTTAACTAAATTAATCAAACTCATTTTAGAAGGTTCAAAATATCGACTTCCTCTAGTAGAGGGAATCATTGATTTTTCCTTTTCTACTTTTGCTAAAGCACCAGAGAAACTACTCCAGGTAGATTTTTCATTAATCATTTTTTCAACAGTTAGTTTAGTAAGACAAGTAAAATTTCCAAATTTTATAGATTGACCAGTAAAAAAATAAGTTAAAACTTTATGAGCACTATAACAAAATCTAAAAAAAAAACTTTCAGATCTTTTAACTCTTTCACCAACAATAGTTTTTTCAGGAGTATAATTTATGTTTTGAATAAAATCTTTAATTTCTTGAGGTCTATCCTCGCCATCACCATCCATTGGAATAATGTAATCAAATTCTTCATTTTCATAAATATATTTTAACCCTGTCGCAATACATCGACCATGCCCTCTGTTTTCTTTCATATTAATTATCTTAACTGAATTGATTTTATCAAAATTCTTTACCTCAATTAACTTTGTTTCTGATGAACAGTCATTAATAATTATTATTGATAATTCTTCCTGAATTTTATTAGCCTCACTATTAATTTCCTCTAAAAGTTTAGACAATGAGTCCCAGTCGTTATAAATAGGAATTAAAATCTTAACTTTCTTCATACTTTATTTAGACCCAATACAAATATTATCTATACACATATAATCTTTGTACTCATTTATTTTTTTCTGATCTACTAAACCCTTCCAAACTGGTCTTGATTTAAGGTGATAAGATAAATTTCCTGCACTCCATTCGTCTCCCATGACTTCGCTAATAGTTGTATTAAATTTTAAATCCCAGATATATTGAACTTTATTTGCAATTTCGTTGCCTGGATAGTCTGTCCGTTTATCTGTATTCGATATTGAAATGTAAGCGTAAATTGCAGGTGAAAGAAAAAATAAAATTAAAAAACTGTATAAAAAAGAATTCAATTTTTTTAAATTTATTTGAGATCGAAATATATAAACGAATAATACACCAAAAAATAAATAAAATGGAGTCATCCACATTGTTCTAAGATTTGAGCCAGTAATTAGAGATGTTACTGCCATGAACAAAATAGGCAATAAATTAATTGTAATTAAAAAAATTAATTTTTTGTCTTTAAAGTTTAAATTGAATTTAAATTTTTTTATTAAAAGCCAGACTAAAAATAAAAAAGGTATCAACAATCCGATTTGTTTTAATAAAAAAATTATTGGAAAAATTACATGATCTAAAATATCGGAATTTTCTAAACTAGCTCTAGCTAATCCATATTTTATTGTTATAAAATTATTATCCTTTAACCAAATTAAATGCGGAACCAGAATAATCACAAACACTTCTAAAGCTATAAGGTATTTAAAATCAAATTTTTTTTCTTTTTTAAAAAAAATCAAATAAATAAATAATAAAACAATTGAAATTAAAAGATAAAGAAATAAATATTTTGATAAAAAACCTATAGAGGCAAATAAACTGAGTAAAAAACAATCGGTAAAATTTATTTGGTCATTTTTATAGATCTTCCAAGAATAATAAACGGTTAAAGACCAAAATGGAAGTTGACAAATATTAACATTAAATTCAGGGGTTGTATAATTATAAAAAAAAATAGCCTCAAGTAAGACTAATGAGATTAAACTTAAAACTTTATTATTAAATATTTCACTAGCAAATTTAAATACATAAATAAAAGAAACTACTACAAAAATTTGACTTAACAAATAGTAAGACCAATCTTGTGATCCAAAGATTTTAAAAAACATTTCAGCAAAAAAAGCGCTTGCGGGAGGGTGTTTATTAAAACCCCAATCAAGATTACTACCCCAAGCTAGCGCCTCAATTGTATCTAAGGGTAAATTTTTATTAGTTAATACAGGAACAAATGTCCAAATTATTAAATGTGAAATAATAAAAATAAATAAAAGATTATTTATATTTTTACTATAAGTCATCATTTAGAAATATTTACAACAATTAACCTTCCTTGACACCTATAATTTGGTGAATATACTTCATGAATTTAAATATGCCAAAAATCGTTAAAGTAAAAAAAAAAAATTTAAAAAAATCTATTAAAACTGAAGCTAAGGCAAAAGAACTGCCCAAAGTATCTATTAAAATTTCAAAAAATTATGTTCCAAAAGAAAATGAAAAGTATATGTGCGAAAAACATAAAGCTTATTTTAGAATTAAACTTACTGAATGGAGAAAGGAGTTAATTCAAATAAATAATGAAGCGCTTTATAATGGAAGTATGGATGATAATAGTATTTCCTCTGATATTGTAGATCAAGCAAGCTCATATATTGATAAGAATGTTGAAATGAAAGCAATAAACAGACAGATAAAATTAATTTCTAAAATTGATAAAGCTTTAATGAGAATTAAAGATGGTACCTACGGTTATTGTACAGAAACTGCTGAACCAATTGGATTAAAAAGATTAATGGCAAGACCAATCGCTGATCTTTGTATTGCTGCCCAAGAAAGACACGAAAAAGATGAAAAAGTTTACGCTGACGACTAAAAATATAAAAAACTTATTTCTTTAAGATTTCAAACTAATAAATAACTAATTATTTTATCCCAAGTCTCTCTTTTGCTAATTTAGAGGTTGTTGTGAATTCAAATTTAAGTTTTTCCTCTGGACGG
>Ga0194115_10003994_pt1 | contig 16181 bp, 14 predicted proteins | sample TA2MahsurfametaG_3_FD_148656 | JGI IMG/M metagenome (GOLD analysis project Ga0194115, IMG submission 148656) | Freshwater microbial communities from Lake Tanganyika, Tanzania - TA2015002 Mahale S4 surface | ecosystem: Environmental > Aquatic > Freshwater > Lake | place: Tanzania: Lake...
AAAAATTTTTTTAATAAAATTAATTTTTTTTTTTTTTTAAATTTCGTTGTATGTTCACTTACTATTTTTTTTTTTCATTTTATACTGTATATTGATTTAACCTGTTTCAATAATTTTCAACAATTTTAACAAAACTATTTAATTAAATTTAATATTAAATTTATAAATAAAACGAAAAAAAATTTCATCTTGATTATATAATTTTACTTATTTTAAATAAAAGTATTTAATCTCTTTATATTACTATTAAATACTTACGTCTTACTGGTAAAAATAAATAGTATAACATGTGTGTAACATCAGTATAATTAAATAATAATAAAATAAATTGTAATCTTTTTATCTATAACAAAACAAAAATAAATTATATTAATATATATATATATATATATATATATATATATATCTACTATATTAATAAATTGTTTTAATAGATAATTAAATATATAAATATAAAAAATTATAATTTAATAAAAAATTAAAATATTATTTATCCATAATATAACTAATCAGTTTAGAATTAAAAATTAAATTAAAGTAAATCTTTAAGATTGAATAAAATGTAATAAAATTGCTTATTTTCTTAAATTTGATAGTAAAAAAATTGCGAAAAATTGACTAAAAGAAGTTTAAATTTACCTGAATTTTAATGCAATAAATCAAATAAAGTAAAATTTTATTGTACCTTTTGTATAATGGATTAATGAGTAATTTTTATAAGCAAGCTAACGCTAAATGAGAATAATTTAGTTTATAAAAATTGACCCGAAACCAGACGATCTAATAATGAACAAGCAATAGGCTGAACTCATAAATGTTGCAAAATTTTGAGATGATTTGTTATTAGGGGTGAAAGGCTTATCAAGTTTGGTGATAGCTGGTTCTCCACGAAATCTATTTAAGTAGAGTTATTTTAGTTTTATATATTAGATAGCGAGATAATAATAATTAATTTGCAAATAAATATATTTTTTTCTAAATACATCAAACATTTAGTGCTAAGATTAAATGTTAAGAGGGAAACAGCCCAGAGTGTTAATTAAAATAATTAAAATAAACTAATCATAAGAAAATTACATAAATTAAAAATAAAGAGGTTGGATTAGAAGCAGCCATCCTTTTAAGAAATCGTAAAAGATCAATTATTTTTATATTATAATATTTATATTAAAAAAATTATTAATTTTCTAAAATTAATGTTAAAATGTTTATTATTGAAATTACACATTAGGTAGTGGAGTGTTTTTTATTTTGCAGATAATTTTTTGTGAAAAAAATTAAAAAAATAAAAATCATTTATATTAATATGAGTAATAACTGTGTATCAACAGAAATAAATACACATGCCGTATATTATATAGTTATGTGGATATAATAAATTTACCGCGTGTAATACAGAATCTAAATTTTTTAAATAATTTAAAAATGATGAATTTAAAAAAAAAATTAATAAAAAAATCTTATTATTTATGCGAAAGCATTTGAAATCGATAATAAAGTTTTTTTATTGATTTGAAAATATTTTTTAATATAACTGTATAAACACTAACACAAGTTAATAAACTGAGTAAGTAAAGGCATAAAAAATAATAATACTAAAGGAACTCTGCAAATTATCTTTGTAACTTCGGAAAAAAAAGAACTAATTAGTTTTATAAAAAGAGGGTAGCGACTGTTTAACAAAAACATAAGACTTTGCGAAATAGAAATACGAAGTATAAAGTCTGACATCTGCCCGGTGTTGTAAGATGAAAATTGTAAAAATTGTTTTATAAATAAGTCACAATAAACGGCGGCCGTAATCCTAACGGTCCTAAGGTAGCAAAATCCCTTGACGGGTAAGTTCCGTCCTGCACGAATGGTGTAACGACTGCCCTACTGTCTCTAGTATTAGTTTTATGAAATTGAAATAAACGTGAAGATGCGTTAATGTACAGCTAGACGGAGAGACCCTATGCACCTTTACTGTTATCTAATAAAAAATAAAATAAAAAATAATGTAGAAATGTAGTAAAATTTTTAAAATGAAAAACTACTTTTTTTTTTATTAATTTTATAATAAATTTTAAATTTATTAAGTGTTTGAAAGACAGTTTGGCTGGGGCGGCAACCTCCTAAAAAGTACCGGAGGTGACTATATAGTTTATTTTATATTTTTATAGAAAAAGAGGAATGATCAAAATAAGCTTGATTAAATTACTTACTAGTAATTTAAGGAATAAATTTCTATCATATTGAACCGATTTTTTATTTTGCTAAAAAAATCGATCAACGAATAAAAGGTACGCTAGGGATAACAGGCTAATGATTTTTGAGAGTTCCTATTGAAGAAATCGTTTGGCACCTCGATGTCGGCTCATCATATCCTGGTGGAGCATCAGCTACCAAGGGTTCGACTGTTCGTCGAATAAAATGGTACGTGAGCTGGGTTCAAAACGTTGTGAGACAGTTTGGTCCCTATCTACTGTACAAAATAAAAAAAAAAAATAACCTCATCTCAGTACGAGAGGACCGGAAACAATAAGTCAATTGTGAATAATTGCATAAAAATTGCATGTTATTTAGCTACACTTAGATAAAAAACCTAAAAAGGGAATTTATTTATTTTTTTTTTTTAATAATTAAAAAAAAGATTATTTTTTTTAAAATTAATGATTTCAAAAATTAGTAATAATACAATGCATTTTGAAAGAATCATAATTGATAAAAATTAATTTAGCTAATTAAATAGTTTTAGTAGTTTAGTGATAGAACAACTGATTTTCACTCAGTTAGCTTAAGTTTGATTCTTAACTAAAATGTTTAATATTAAATTTATTTTGTCAAACATAATAATTGTATAATATAATTTGTTTACAACATAATTTAATTTATTAAGATGCAAATAATCTAAAATAAAATTAGTAACAATATCAAAAAAAATAAATATACAGTAATTTAAATAAATGTTATATTTTTAAAGTTTTAATTTAATACTTAAAGTAATTATAAATTAATTTAAAAATATAATAAAAATTTATTATCAATAACATTTTTTTTTTTAATTAAATTTGTAATGTATTAAAAAAATTATTAAATAAAAAATAGAGATAAAGGCGAAATGGGTACGCGTTAGACTGTAAATCTAATGACTTAGTCACTGGTAGTTCGATTCTATCTTATCTCATATGTGAGGACAAATCCATGTTGATTATCACCTACATAAAAACTTTAACGTTGGCTTTGCCTCTCATAAAAATGATATTCATGTATATTTATCTCAATGACAATATTGGTGATGGTTTTGATTTGCAGTAGTTTGAGCATTATATTTTTTTATTATTTTAAAGTGTGTAATCAGTAAAACAAGTAACTTTAATTTTATTCAAAATACATCTTTAAGAAGTCACGGTAAGTGGGGTGATTTTTTAATTGCTATTATACCTTTAAGTTGATGTGGTAATATTTTAATTAATTCAAATTTTATTTTACGTATGATTGAGTGACAAAATGAATCGTCATTATTTACTATACGTATACAAGGAAAACAATGATATTGAGTATATAAATATAATTCTGATACTAATGCAAAATTAAAAAATATTTATATAAATGTTGGAAATAATAATTGAGTAAAAAATAATGTATATAATAATTATTTTTTTATTATAAATAATTCTATTTTAACATATTCTTTTGAGTATGAATTTAAACAATTATATAATTTTATTTTAAGTAAAAAAGATAAACTAAACAATAATTTAATAAATTTAAACTACTCAAATAATTTAAATTTAATTAATTTTAAAAAACTAAACATTATTAATACGAAATTATACTATACTTTAAACTTAAAAAATAACATAAAATTTAGAAATTTATTTTTAAATTATAAAAATACTTCATTAAATTTTTATAATTTAAAAAATAATGATGAGAGTTTTAATTTAATTAATAACATTAAAGTATCAAATATCGCGCAAAACGTTATTTATAAAAATTATAATTTATTTGATATAAAATTAAATAAATTTAACGTAACAAATTCATATTTTGAGATTGATAAATTAGATGAGGTAGATGAGCCTAGCGAAACATTAAGATTAAAAAATAATAATTTTCCTATAAAATTATTTAAAGGAGTCTTAAATAAACATAATAATAGTATTTTAAATACAAACTATTTTTTAAATAAAAATATATTGTTAAATTATCGAATAAATACAAAAAATGTTATTTCTCGAAACTCACAAGTAGAACAATTTTGAGGATTTAGACAAAAAAAAAATAAAAAATTAAAATCATCATACTTTTCTTTCTATAATAAATATCACAGTAAAACATTTGATAATATTATTAATTTTGTAAATAACGACAATTTTAAAAAATATAATCTATATGCAAATATAAAAAATAATAAATATAAAAGTGAATTAATACCGCTAAACTTAACTAAACGTTTACTAAGAACTAAACGTACTTTAGTGTTACCAGCACATGTTAATTTAACTTTAATTACAGGATCTTACGACGTTGTTCACTCATGATTTGTGCCGGGATTAGGATTAAAAATGGATTGTGTGCCTGGACGTTCAACACATCATTCATTGTATATAGATAATGTTGGTTTTTATTATGGACAGTGTGCAGAGATATGTGGACGATATCATCACCACATGCCAATAAGAATTTGTGCTTTAAATTTTGAACATTTTATAGTATGATGAAATCATAAGGGATTGGCCAGAATGTATCGTTCTAAATACTTTTTAGAAAATAAACATTCAATTTTAAACAAATTAAATTAATAAGTTGTATAGTGGTCTAAAACGAAACTATTATTCGTATTATATAGGGTTCAATTCCTTAATATAACTTTATGTTTGAATTAAGATTTGATAAAAAAACTAACTCAATAAATAATAGTAAATTATTTTATATATTAAAATATTTTATGACTTTAAAAGTAGCATATCACATTATAGGTGCGTTATGGGGATTTATTATTTTTACTATTATTGCAAATCAATGCATTAGTGGAACTATGTTGGCATTCAGTTTAATGAATGAATGTATGTTAGTAGCAATTAGCCGAGAAGAGGAAGATAGTGAAAATAACTATATTGATGATTTTTTTTGATTACATGAACGTGGTGTTGATATAGTTGTAATTTCTTGTTTTTTTCATTTACTTAGAAAAATTTATTTAGGAATTAATGATATTGAACAAGAATATGCTTGAAAAACAGGAGTTTTTTCATTTTTAATTATACAATTAACTATTTTTGCTGGATTAGTTTTATGTACCACTCATTTAAGTGAAATTACTTTAGTTATTGCAGCTAATGCACTACACACATTTTTTTTATTTATAGGGAAACCATATTGATGAATTTTTACTGATAAATTATTAAATACAGATACTCTAGTAAGAATTGCTTATTTACATTACGTTATAGCTTTTTTTTTATTATATTTGGGACTTATGCATGGTGTTGATATGCATTATGATTGAAAGGCAAAAGGATTTTTTTCTGGAATAAAACAACAACTAAATTGATGAGATGAGGCATTAAGCAACGAATTTGGATTTTTATTAGATTTTTTAGTAATTTTAGGATGCATTGGAGAGTTTTTATATTCTGATCCAGAAGCCTTAAGCTACGAAATTTTTATGTGAGGAGATATTGGTTTAATTGTAGACGTTAGATTTTATGGTGTTGCACCACATTGATACTTTAGACCATATATGGCGTGATTAATTGCCTGCCCATATCATTATGTTGGTATATTTGGATTAGTTTTTTTTTTTGTTGTTTTATACTTTCAAGTTTCATTGTTCAGCACATCAGAACTAGAAAATTTAAAATATAATAATACAATGTATTCATTTTATCAAGAATTATATAAATTTTTAAATAATAATAAATTTATGAATAAATTTTTAATTATTATTAAACTAAACTCTTATATAAATACTAAAATTAATAACTTATATATTAAAAATTTTAATAATTGAAATGTAATTAATTATGATATTTCATTGCAATGACTTTTAAGTTATAGCATATTTATTTTAGCAATTGCTTACTCTTTAACATTTTTACCATATGGAAGATTTTATAATAAAATTGGAGGAAATTTTGCTCTATTAATATCATATTTTTATATTTTTGGATTTTTAACTTTTTCATTTCTCAGAAATTCATGAATTTTAAATAACTATAAATTAAATATTTTAAATACAAAATAATAAAGTGTCTTTTAACTTCTCATTTTTTGATAAAATTACTACTTCTACTGATTTAGCTCAAAAATATAAAAATAATATCTTCATTAATTTATTTGAATCTAATGAATTATTAAATATTTTTTTTTATAATTATTCAAATTTATACTATAATATAATTTTAAATTTTTCCTATTCGTATTTAAACTATAATTACATTAATACATTAATTTTAACAAATTATTTCTATTTTTTTAACTTTTTAACAACGTTTTTTAAATTAAATATAATTATTTTTATATTATATTCAATCTTTTTCTCTAAATATTTAAATAATTATTTTAAAAGTCTTATAACTCATAATTTTTTTTCTAAATTAACAATTTTAAATGAAGTTGAGAAAGAGGTTGGACCTGTAGACGATTTTATATTTTTTTCATTATTGTTTATAACTACAATTGGATTTTTTATTTTTATAACAATAAATGTAATCATATTTCACAGTAATTTTTTTACCTGAATCAATACTAGTTTTGCGTTATTAGGTTTTTTATTTTTAACACTACCAATTAATTTATTTTTTGATTACGGAATTTCGTTTGTAGCGTATATTAAAGGATCTGCATCTGGATCTAATTTTATAAAAGAATTAGTTTTTGATATAATCGGTACTTTTACAGTTTTTATTAGATTTATTATTCAAAATATTAGATTTTTATTTATTTTATTAGCAATTTTTGAATTATTAGAATGAGTAATTAATAATACTAATAATTTAATCTTCTCTAACATTGCTTTGCAAAATAACTTTTTTACTGAAATCAATAATAATAATTCAAATATCAATGTATTAATAATAAATTCAATTTTATTTATTTTTGCTTATTTTTATTATTTTCTTCATTTATTATTTTTGTTATTGGTCCAAATAACAATTTATATTGGAATTTCTGCGTGATTGTTTTTTTTTTTATATTCTACAAAATTTTTATCAAAATATGAAAAATTTTTTTTTAAAAAATAATTTAATTGAATTCAATAAACTTTTCTATCATAACTGTATTAACATTTTTTTTTTTAAATTTAATAAGCTGTACAATTGGACGAAAATGCTTAACTTATAAAGGTCTTACTATTGTGTTAATAGTTGCAAATTTTTTTCTTTTAATAACCAATTTATATGTTTGAAAATTATTTATTTTTTTTAATTATACTGAAATTTTAAATTTTAAATTAAACTCAAATAACTGAACTAATGTAAATTATGAAATATCTTTAAAAATTAATATATTAAATTTTTTATTTATTTTTTTAGTAAACATTATCGGTTTTTGTACAAATATTTATATTTTAAATTATTTTAAATATGAAGAAAGATTAGAAGAGTTTATTTTACTAATCAATTGATTTATTTTTTCTATGATATTTTTAGTAATAAGTAATAATTTTTTTAGTTTAATTTTGGGGTGAGAATTGATAGGACTTACATCTTTTTTGTTAATTAATTTTTGAAAATTTAAAACAACAACCTTAGCTTGTAGTTTTAAAGCCTTTACTTTTAACAAAATAAGTGATATTTTTTTAATGACTGGTTTAGCTATATTATGAAATATATATAAAATTAATAACATAGACACGCTGTTAACAGTTGTATCATTTAATACATCTAATATAAATTCAAAAATATTTTTTACTTCTGTGTGTTTAATATTAAGCGGATCAATTAAATCAGCTCAATTAATTGGTCATCTATGATTACCAGATTCAATGGAAGCTCCAGTACCAGCTTCATCCTTAATTCACTCAGCGACTTTAGTATCGGCTGGAATATATTTAATTTTAAAATTTCAAATTATTTTCATATTATCCGGATTAAATAGCTTAATTTTTATATTTGGTAGTATCACAGCATGTTATGGTGGTATAACAGCCGCTGGACAATCAGATATGAAAAAATTGTTAGCATATTCAACAATAAGTCATTGTGGATTTATTTTTGCATCTATTGCATTAAATAATTTTGTAATAACTGTTGTATATTTATACTTACACGGTTTATTTAAAGCTATGACTTTTTTTTGTGCTGGATCAATTATAAAGATTAATAACACTCAAGAAACTAGATTGATGGGTATGTTAAAAAATCAATTATTACATTGCATTACCCTTATTATTTCATCTATTAATTTAGCAGGATTGCCTTTTACGTTTGGATATATGTATAAATTATTATTTTTAAATTTTTTAATAATTAGCCCAACAAATATCATTTGTTATGGCTTTTTAATAACAGGAATGTTATGTAGTGTAGTATATTGTTTTAAATTAATTTATTACAGTTGTTTTGATTTTAGAAAAGGGCCTATATATACAGCATTGTTAATTATTGAAAATGAAAATATAAGTAATAACAACACTAATTTTTATCAATTTAATGTATTTAAATATATCTCGTTTATCATTATATTATTATTTTCATTTCTTTTTTTTTTAATTTTAAAAGTGTATGTTTTAAAAAACTTTTTTTTTTTTTTAAAAATTATTAAAATTTTAATAAATGATTATTTATATTTAAACGTATTAATTTTAAACAAATCATTATTAATTTCAATTTTTTATAAACTTTTTTGTATTATAATTTTTATTTTAACTGGTCTACACACTAGAACAACAGTTTCAATGGAATTAATAAGTGAATATATTCATCTAATTATTACTTCAATAACTTTTATATTAATTATCTCTAATTTTACTAAAAACTCGATTATTTCATATTGAAGTTTTATATAATAAAATCTTTTATTTTAGATTAATATGTTAAAATGCTTAATAACGGATTAGAAATTCTAATTATCTTATACAATATAAATTTAATTTTTTGTTCATATATAAATATAAATATAAAACATATAAATTTTTTTAATTCAAAAAACTACTCAACATTTTCTAATTATAAAGCAAACTACATTATATTATTGGAATCATTAAAAAAAAAAAAATTTAATAAAATTTATTATGCATATTTAATTTAGAAAAAATAGTTTAACGGTAAAACTGTAGTATATGAAACTACCATTATAGGTTCAATTCCTGTTTTTTTCTATTTGTTTTTTTTATTTAACGTATTTTTAAGTTTTTTGAAAAGAAAAATAAATTTTTCATTCACACTAAAAACTAAAAACCTTTTTTTATGAAAACCTATGTATAATAAGCATATTTATAAAAAATTACTATAATATATGAAATTATTTTTAAACTTCAAAATAACAAAAAAAAAATTTCCATTATTTATTGTAACTGCTTTAAACAATATAAAAAACAATAGCTATTTAAATTCGTTCTATTTATACTACAATCAAATAAACATAATAAAAAATATAAATAATTTAATATATTTAAACTTAAAAAAAACGACTATTTTTTTTAAAAGTACTCAGCTATACATTTATATTATAAAAAATTTTCTATCACACTATATAAAAATTATTAATATTATTTTTTTAAATTTAAAATGAATAATTCTAGCATTATTAATTTCATTTATATATTTCTTTATATCTCTATTTTATTTGCAATTAGACTTTACAAAACAAACATCTATTTGATTTATAATATTAATTTTTTTTTATCTTTTAATGAGCACTTTTAACAACTTAATGAATAAATATAAATATGGTAAATTTACATCCGCAATACAAAGATTTTGAAAAAGAACAGGAATGATTTTTTGATTACTAGAAGGTTTTTTATTTTCTTTATTTTTCTATTATTTTTTAAACAGTAGTCAAGAACCATTATATATGTACGACTATACTAATTTAAATCAAGAATTTTTATTAAATTTAAAAAATACTTATAAAAATATGATATTAATATCATTGTGCATATATTTTTGTTTTATATTAATATTAAATAATAACTTTTTAACATATTATCAAAATATTATTTTATTGTTTTTAATTTCATTAATTATTTTTTATATGCTATATATTGAAAGTTATCAGTTTACATATATTATTTTAAAATTTTCTGAAAAAGAATGAACATTTGATGAAATCGAAAAATTGTGAATTCTTGAATTTGAACAGAATATTTTTCGTGTAAAACAACAATATTTTATATTATGTTTGATTGCTAAATTTTGACATTTTATTTTTATTTTTGTAAGTTGATTTTTTTTTATCATAAAATGTTTTGAAATAAATAAAATTAATTATACTTTATTAAGTTTTAATGTGCAAAATATAATTATTTTGTATATTTTAAATTTATTATGCAGCATTCAATGAGCAAAATATATTACTAAAAAATTTTTAGAAATTACATACTATTGATTTTACATTCAATATGATGAAAAAATTATATTATTATTATTATATGAAATAAAAACAATTTTAAAAACTTTTTTATTTTTAGATTATTTCTCAATAATATATACCAAATTAAAAATTATCTCGTTAAACATATTTTATACTAATGAGTTAATTATATGAAAATACATTACTTGAATTTAAAAAAATGATTAAATAGGTTGACTATTTTTTTTATATCGCATATTATGGTTAATTTTTTTATTATAAAAAAATTTTCTGTAAAAAAATGATTTTATACAATAAATCATAAAAAATTAGGGTTGTTATATTTTATATACTCTCTAATTACAGCGATTATGGGGTCTTACCTTGCAACATGTATAAGATTAGAGATGGCGTATCCCGGATCACCATATTTTAATGGAGATTCTTTAAAATATTTACAAGTAATAACAGCGCATGCGTTAATAATGATTTTTTTTGTAGTCGTTCCTATTTTTTTTGGAGGATTTGCAAATTATTTCTTGCCTTATCATGTAGGTAGTAAAGATGTGGCTTATCCAAGATTAAATAACTTAGGATTTTGAATACAACCATGTGGATTTATTTTAATTGCAAAAATGGGATCAATGCGTTTAGAGTTTTGAACAACTGAGATAAAAACATCTTTTTTTTCTTCTTTAACAAAAGTAGATCATTTCTTTAATCAATATAAATATGATGAAATTTTTGGATTTTTTTTAAAAAGTGATAATTATAATTTTTATCAATATTATCAAATTATTAAAGATCATTTAGAAACTATTGATTTTAGTGGACGCACTGAAATCGAAAAAAATAAAATGTTAATTGAAGAAGTTGAAGGTTTAGAATTATATAAATTATGATATGACAACATTACATTAAAAGACGATAAATCATATAGTTATAAATTAATTTTTTGAAAAGATCTTTATAATTCCACAGAAAGTTTTTGATCATTAACAAAAAATGCATTTAAAGTAAAAAGACAAAAAAGATTTTTAGTAAAATGTGTAGGATCTAATCAAACTGTAGCTGGATGAACATTTATAACACCATTTTCCTCAAATCCAGAATTTACTGGATTTGGTATACAAGATATGCTTATTTTAGGGGTATATTATGCCGGAATTAGCACAACTATAAGTTTAGTAAATTTACTAGTAACACGACGAGCTTTATCAATGCCAGGATTAAGAAATAGAAGAATTTTGTTACCATTTGTATCTATAACTATATTGTTAATGTTGAGAGCATTATCTGTAATAACACCAATTTTAGGTTCAGCTATGTTAATGTTATTAGCTGATAGACATTGAAAAACATCTTTTTTTGATTTTTCTTATGGTGGAGATCCTATTTTTTTCCAACATTTATTTTGATTTTTTGGACATCCTGAAGTTTATGTTTTAGTAATTCCAGCATTTGGAGTAATAAACTCTGTTATGCCTAATTTAGCTCATAGACGAGTAGCATCAAAACATCATTTAATATGAGCAATATATATTATGAATTATATGGGATTTATTGTTTGAGGTCATCATATGTATTTAATTGGTTTAGATCATAGAAGTAGATCACTATATAGTACCATTACTATTATGATTTCTATGCCAGCGACTATTAAAGTTGTAAATTGAACATATACTATATTAAGTGGTATGATACGTAATAATTTAATATTATATAGTGTAATATCATTTATTTTTTTATTTTTAGTAGCTGGATTCACTGGAATGTGGCTATCTCATGTCAGTTTAAATATTTCTATGCACGATACACTATATGTTGTAGCACATTTTCATTTAATGCTTTCAGGTGCAGTTGTTATGGCAATTTTTACAGGATTTTATTATTATTATTTTTCTATTATGCAAACTAAATATTCTAAATTTTTTAGTTTTGCTCACATCACATACTATACAATTGGGCAATGAACCACATTTATTCCAATGTTTTGAGTAGCATTTTCAGGATTACCAAGACGTTTACACGATTATCCGTTAATATATTTAGGATGACAATCTTTATCAACAGTTGGGCATTTCATTTCAATGATTGGGGTAATGTCATTTTATATCACTTTAATTGAATCATCATTTGAACGAAAATTAAATGTATTAACTTATAATCTAATACCACGTTTTTATGTAAATTTTTCTATTTTTAATTTCAAATTAATTAGCAATAACTATAATTTAAAAAATTATAACTCTTATAACTTAACTAAAAAAACTAAAAATTACATTATAAAAAATATTTTAAATAAATGAAATTAATACTAGAATTAATATTTGAAAACATCGAAACTTTATGAGAGTTAGGTGAATACTGTCCATATATAGAAGATCGTCCACCTACAGAAATTTATTGTCACAGTGACGGAACTCGGGGGACGTACACAATAGGAACTGTAAGGTTGGAAGATAATGGTGTAAGTGAAGAGTTAATATATACCCCGGAAGCTTGGTTTGGTTTGCGTAGATTTGGTGCACGTAAAATTCAATATGTTGAAGTTGACAATTTAGGTGGTATGTTAGATCAACAGAGTTGAACTTATCTTCAATATCTTCGTTATCGTCGGACAAGAAATCATTGAGGATTATTTAGAATTAATCCAAAATTTATGAGACTTCTTTGAAAGCGTAAAAAAATTCTAAAAAAAAAAAAAAATTTATAAACATAAATAAATAAATAAAAAAATAGTTACTTAATAGTTTTACAATTACTGCGATTTAATTAAATGAAATTATTGTACAATTTTAATAAAATTATAAAAAATGGATTATATTTAGATTATTTAGTAAAAAGTTTTATTATTTTTTTTTTTAATATAATTATAAAAAAAAATATGTATTATATAACAGATAAATTTTTAGCAGAAATTTTTTTTTTCAACGTTAAAACATTTTTCTCATTTTTTTTTTTTATATCTGAATTTTTTAAAAAATTATCTATTATAGAGTTATTTAAAATTACAATACTATTACTAGTATACATATATATTATAATAATTTTATAATCAAATAATTGATTTTAATTTTTTTATTTTAAACATAATAATATTTTTAAACTTAACTATAATAATCGCTGTAATTACTTTAATCGAAAGAAAAGTTCTTGCACTTGTACAAAGAAGAGTTGGTCCTAATTATATTGGTTATAAAGGAAGACTTCAATTTATAGCAGATGCTCTAAAATTATTATTAAAACATATTTTTGTGTTAAATAAATTAAATAAAATACTATTTTTATTATTTCCAGCACTAGTTTTAATATTTTGTTATTTATTTTGAATTAATTTAATTTGAGGACCAAATTTAAGTTTATTCGAAATAGAATACAATATTTTATTTATGTCAATTATGTCTATTTGTTTTACTATATTACTATTTTTAGTTGGATGAGCTAGTAAAAATAAATACTCAATATTAGCATCAAATAGAATAATTTTAGTATCGTTTAATTTAGAAATTTTTTTAAATTTTGTTTTTTTATTTATTATTATATTTTTTGAATCTTTTTCTTTCTATCAATGTGTAAATTTACAATCTTTTTTTTTAAACGGCTTTTTTTTGTGCTTGCCAGCAATGCCAACCATTATTATTTCATTTTTAATTGAAACTTGTAGAATTCCATTTGATTTAGGTGAAGCAGAATCAGAATTGATAGCCGGACACACTACAGAGTTAGGGGGTTTTTTTTTCGCATTATTTTATCTAGGAGAATATTTCCATTTATACTGTTTTTCGATTACATATATTTTTTTATTCTTTAATGGGTGAAATTAACAGGTTTAAATGATTATAAAAAATATTATAAATTTTATTCACTGCTTTTATATTTTTATTTTTTTTGTATATATATATATAATAAATAATTTTTTTAATAATAATAATATCAGAGTTAAATTTTTTTTATTTATATGTTTTTTATTTATTTCAATTTTTATTTCTTTATATTACAACTTAGATGGAATCTTAATGTTATTATTTATATGCGAATTAAGTATTATTTTAATTTTTATATCTATGTACTCTCAACTATACACTTTAACTAATCAAATAAAAAAAAATAAAAATTTTTTTTATATTTTTTTTTTAATAATTATTTTAAATATTGAGTATTATTCAGTATATATATTAAAATATAATAATTATTATTCGTATTTTAACATTAACTTTAATGACTTTTATTATTTTTATAATTTTTTTTTTGAAAAATATATTTTAATAACATTTTTCTTAATTATAATAATTACATTATATAGTATTTTTTTTATTTTACTATATTTCAATTTAAAAAATTTGTTAAATTATGAGTCAAAAAAAAATTCAAATATATATATATTGAGAAAACAAAATATTATTCATCAATCTAATTTTAAATCAACAATTAAAACTTTTCAAAATTAAATGTTTCAAAAAAACTCGTTTTCTATACCAAGTGATTCTAGTGGTATTTTATTAGTAAAAGTAATACAGACTAGAAAATGTACATTTAAAAAACATGCAAAAATAGGAAAATTTTTAAGAGTGGTGGTTAAAAATACTAAAACTTTATTAAATAAAATAAAAAAAAAAAAAAGTCGAGCAATTGTTATCAGAACAAAACACTCGATAAATACAAAACAAGCGAAATATTATACATTTTCTGATAATGCGTTAGTTTTATTAAAAAAAAGAATGAACTCTCGTGGTAAAGAATTATATGGACCTACATCTAAAATGTTAAAAATAAAAAAATTTAGAATAAACTATAAATATATTTTTTAATATATGGAATTAGTAAAAAACTTAATTTTTAAAACTCTAAATAATTTAATATAATTAGATAAATATTGTAATTATATTAAAAATTGCTTCAACTGCTAAAATTTCTTATCATAGTAATAAAACTAAATACATAATAAGATCAGTATAAATTTGTGAAATAGTGTAATAAAATATACACCAAAGATTTTGTTTAAGATTAAAAAATATGCTGTTTTACGTAAAATTTTATTATATTTCTTTTAAAAAATTGCTACTGTGTTAAATTAGACTGTACTTATTTTTTCTTTTTTTGAATATCAACATCCTCATAGAGCAAAAAACCTTAAAAATTATCTAAACTAAGTTTAAAACTTATGATACATATAATAAAATATGCAAAATCTATAAAAAATATTTAAATACTTTAATCGATCAATCAAAATTTTTTTAATAAATGAAATTAATAACAAATTATTTTAATACTGTATTATCCAAACCATCAAATTTGTTTTATATTAATTTATTTATATTAAAAAATAATTTATATTTTAATATCAAATATTTATTACATATACATTTTTTTTTTAATATAAAAAATATTTTAAATATTAAAATATTAAAATTTAATTATAAATTTTATAATTCAATTATTTTAAACATTAGCATCATTAATGTGTTAATACAATTTATTTACTTTTTTTTAAATATATAATGTTATATATATATATATGTCAACATCAAAAAATTTAAAAAATATTTTTTTTTTTAATTTATTCATACATTTTAAATTATTAAAAAAAAAAAAAAAATTTATATATTTAATTTAAAAAAATATAAAAAATTTTTATATTTTAAAAAAAAAAAATTTATATATAAAAATAAATT
>Ga0194115_10003996_pt1 | contig 16181 bp, 10 predicted proteins | sample TA2MahsurfametaG_3_FD_148656 | JGI IMG/M metagenome (GOLD analysis project Ga0194115, IMG submission 148656) | Freshwater microbial communities from Lake Tanganyika, Tanzania - TA2015002 Mahale S4 surface | ecosystem: Environmental > Aquatic > Freshwater > Lake | place: Tanzania: Lake...
TCGATTTAGTTCGGGTTGGTTTCCACGCCGTTTGTTTCGCTTCCGCCACAGTCGCGATACGCAAGTCACCATTATGCTCCACCAAAGTATTCCCCATCTTATTGTTGGTGTACGAGGTTGATGATGCTTTACCTTTACCATGTTGCTTCTTCTTCAAGGAACGTGTGTTCACGACTTGAGCGACGTACTTCCATCGTTCCCTCTTCTCACCCTTACCGTTGGTTTCTGGATAGGGAATATGACCCTCCACATCCCCCATAGCCTTCTTCAGTTTATCTTTTCTCGCGATCAATTTATGACCGCTCGCATCAACCTTGACTAGTTGTTCCTGATCATCGTTGTCGACTTTGTACATGTGATTATCGATGATGATCTTTGCCCGTTCGCTATCTCGGACAGTAGCCTGTGCAAGTTTTTGTTCCATATCAAAGATATCATCAAGATTTGACCACTGTGTACTCGTTTCATCTGGTTCTCCACGTCCATGGATACCGACAGGATCTTCAATAAATTGAAGCTTTGCCGGTCCCTGTTGTTGTCCGGATGCCTTGTACGCGTCCCGAATATTTTCAAGAATGGAATCTTCAGCGAGTTGAGCATGCTCTGGACACAACAGTTCGGGATTATTCCGACGCATCTGTTCCTCTGCATGCTGAAGTTGAATAATCCCGGCAGCTCTGGCCGTAGTGAGGTGAAACCGCTCTGCAACAACCCTAACCACATACTCGTGAGAAGTGGCTTTGTGCTTGTCTTGGCTTCCCACCATCATCGTGGTATACATAGAGTAGATCTCTTTACTAGTTCGTTGATCCATCCAACTAAGTGAAATCATGGCATCTTGGTAGGAGGTGAATTCACCATCGAATCCGACGGGGGGACGGTTGGCAAAGTCCTCTGCACTGATGAATGTAGATCGTGCATGGGGTCTAGGTCTAAAATAGGGATCGGTTCGATTTTCATCCCATTCCCCTGGTTGGATCAAGGCTTCGACGAATGGCTGAGGATGTTGTTTCTCGAGTTTTGTATCATCTTGGCTAAGTTTCGGCGCGACAGAAGAAGAGAAATAGAGTTCCATCGTCCGAGAGGGCAAGACGCGTTCTACAGCCAAAGGCCGTACAGTCAATCGACGCAACATCGTCGCTGAAGACAACTACAGATCCTATTCAACTAACTGATAAGAAATGGATGTTTGAAGAGAATGGAGTGTCAAGGATGTATTGTCCTCACGGATAGTCAACAACCTCACAATTACCACTGAAACGTCTTGATCGTTCCCAAAATCATGGAAGTGGTTTTGGTGAGAAAAATGGGGCAATAGGTTTTTCCCCATCACTTACCCTGAACCTTCGACTAAATCGCCTCAGTAAACAGGATTCTCCCCTTAATTGAAACAAAACTCCTTTTTTAATGACGCAGAACCTCTTGAGTGTGTGACTAGGCGCGACGAACGAAGGACAGGATAAGCGGACGAGACCAGTCCATCCGATGTTGTAGTCGATTTGATCGACTATCAGTCGACCAACGAGTACTATCATCTTCTTGTATCACGCCATAGCAGATGCAGGCCAAAATTGTTCTTTATCTATGATACCAAATGATACGGTACCTACGGTAACCCTAAAGCTCCTTCCCCGTTGTATGCTCTTCAGGTGAATCTAGGAGGACAGCAGAGGCGCAAGCACCGATGATCATAGCCGCGCCAACATAGTCCGACGAGCCAAAGGTTTCCCCCAGAGCAATTGCTCCAAATCCTGCAGCGATCAACGGTTCCATTGTCAGGATGATAGAGGCATCGGTGGCTGGAACTTTTGCAAAAGCGATTGATTCGACCCATAATGCAAAGGCAGTCGTCACAAGTCCAGTGTACAGGATACCCCCCAGGGCAAGTTTCGATGAAAGAATCGGTGTAAAGTCAGGGATTTGTAAGACAAAATCAGTGGAGCCATGGACCAGGGGACTTAATTCGAACATGCCAAAAGATGCCAATGCGACGACCAACAATTTCAGAGCACTAACTGGAAGGGCAGCTTCCGGTTTTTTCATCATAATCTCTTCAAGTTGTAAATATCCCATCCCAAATCCAATCGGTTGTGCAAAGCTAAGAGCATCACCGATAGTCGGATCTCCACCAGCACCCTTTAATTCTACAATCGCCACACCCAGAACAGCCAGTGCCGCTGGAAGGAGACGGGTCAAGTCGAATTTCGATGCTACCTCACTTCGTTGGGATCGTAAGAATTCTGCAATGACAGCCACAAAGACACAATGCAGGGAACAAATCACACAAGACTTCGATGCTGTAGTCGTTAATAAGCCCACTGTCTGCCCAAGATATCCGAATGCTACCCAAGATCCACATTTCAAGGCCGCGAATAGCGTTTCCCTGTCCATATTGGCACGTTTCGTCCCACCGATAGCACCAGGAGCAAGAGCCAACGCTGCTATCCCAAACCGAGTCAATGCATACAAACTAGAATCTACACCTGGCTCTGACATGACTAATTTTGCTGCTGCAAAGTTGCTTGCCCATAAAGCACAAAGAATGAGAATGACTCCACGCCAAGCCAACGGTTCCAACCATTCTGCCTTCGCCGATGAAGACTCATTACTTTGCGGCCGAAAATCCAGAGAACCCATTGTAGAATTAGCACCAATAGAAACGTCATCTATTATCGACGAAGACTTGAGTAATCTCGTCTGCCTGTCCTTATGGATCGTGGATGAACGATGATGGGATATCAAATTCAACTTTAACGGAGAAGTAAATCCCTGAACTCGGGTATGTAGAGACGGCGATGAAAGAAGCACCGAACTGGCAATGAAACTGATGGAATAGGTTTTCATTTTGTTTCTCACTAGCAGGAAATAATCCAATGTAGGTTGTGGGTTCTTAGGGAAAAAATGAAAGAACCTTGGATCGCGATTCTCGTCTGGGAGAGAAGAAGACTGTTTGACCGTTGTGTGGGTCGGGTGAGTGTCTCCACTCTCGATCGTGTTGCCAACTTTTGTGTCATGTGACGTTCGTTTCTACGTGGTGCCAGATGGTTCCCGCTCATTTCCTTGGGCGAGAAAAGGGCATATATATATTCAACAGATGGCGAATGAAGCGACACCAATCAAAATTGTGCCCTTCTTGATGCCGCGGAGTCGCTGCAGTCGCGCGGCGAAGGACGGAGAGGTTCGTCCTATTCGAAAGCAACCCGAACACAACTCTTGGGAGTTGTGTTCGATCTCGAAAGATACGATGAATATGAAGACTATCGAGCGGGTGTTGAGACCATTGAAGACATCCAGTCTATTCAGGCTATTCCGGAAGAGTCCGATATTGTTGGTGGAGTTGTATCGGGTGTAAACGAGTTTCCCTACTTTGGTACGTTGCGTCTGTGCTGCTTTCGATGGAGAGATTCGATATTCGACGAGATCCTTCACTTACATGTTCCTTCCTTATACTCCTCCCGCAGTCCGACTGGGGGGCTGCGGCGCTACTCTGATTGGGCCGGACGTCCTTCTTGGAGCGGCCCACTGTGGTAACCGAGTGGAACAAGTAGCCCGCATCGGAAGCACCGGCGCTAGAATAGTGGCACAAGTCAACAACCCATGGTACGACGCAGAAACGTATGATTACGACTTTGCCCTCTACAGGTTGAATATGACTGTTACTACCTCCGGAGCGACGATCAGGGTGAACACAAACTCCGCCGTACCTAAAAATGGCCAACTTATGACAGTTATGGGCCGAGGACGTACGTCTGAAGGTGGGAGCCTTTCGAACGTCTTGAGGCATGTGGTGGTCCCTACACGCAGTCAGGCGACATGTGAAGATGCCTTTGACGGCTGGTTCACTGACTACCCATACAACCATGATGTCATGTTTTGTGCGGGTCAGAAAGGGAAGGACTCATGCCAAGGTGACTCTGGAGGCCCCATTGTGATTCGAAATGGTTTGGACCATATCCTGACTGGAGTAGTCTCTTGGGGTGTTGGTTGTGGACGTGAAGACTACCCTGGTGTGTATGCTCGTGTCAGTAGAGTCACGTATTGGATGACGGTCATTGCTTGCAATACATGGGGCAGCAATGTGAACGGACTTTGCACTGCTTCCACGTAAACACAATCCTAACCAAAAATTCTTACTACATACCTACCGGTATGTCAGTTTCCACTTTCCCATTGTGGTCCTGTATTTACAGTCCTTATCGTCTCGAGAACGTATATAGTTAACGTATATAGTTGGCAGCAAACTGCGCATTACTAGCCTTTCTTTCGTCGTTTCTTGCTATGTTTTCTTTCGTCATGGTCCCGTCGTCTTGTTCTTCTTCTTCTCTTCTTCTCCTTGTTGCTACCCTCGGGATCATCATCATCATCGTCGGAACTTCGTTCATCGCTGTGGCGTACAGTGCGCCTGGAGGAGTGGCTCTTCTTTTTTCGATCCTTCCTTTGTCGTTTTTTGTGACTCCGTTTGTGCTTTGACTCTCGATGACGTAAGGATGATGAGGAACCTCCAGACGAGGTACCATCATCTTCGACGCTCGTCTTCATATCATTGTTTGCCCCAACGTATGGTACCAAGTCCTTGCTTTCTACGAATCGAATGAGGGCACCATCCCCGATGGACTTCTCTTTCCCTTCCGTCTGAGAGGTTGTCTGAATCGATCCTTGTTGCAACAACGATGATGCTTCTCTTCCATCCAAGGAATCCAAATCTGTGTCCGCGCTAGACGAGGAAGTATTGTCTGATTCTGGGTCAAAGATAGCCTTTAATTCCTCCTTAGTAGGTCGTGGTACCTGTATCGTTGGTGCCTCGATAACGGCTTCACTTGTAGCTGGAGGAGGAAATGATGTTCGACCCGATTGAGACTCAGTAGTGGACATGGTGGTAGAAGCTACATCTCTGACGGTGGATAAAACTTCTTTTTCAAAGTACGATGCCTCGGTGACTCTACCGACCGATGTTTCCGTACCAGGTAGTGACGGGATGAGTCGTGGTACAGAAACACCGAATCGTTTACATACCAGTGGGAGTGGCATAAATGATTGAGTGGATCGTTGGACAGAAATAACCTTGGGTATAGAACTATCCGAACATGTTGTGTCACCAGACGGTACATCGGAGTCCAGTTTGTTTTTTTGAATCTTCGGAGGCTGATAGAGACCAGCAGTCGGAGTATGTTGTTTTTCTTCCATTGTCTCGGTTGCCGATGTAAAACGATTCTTCATGGCTGTTGCAAGTGTCACAAATTGATTCCCACCGACTAATAGTGGTTGCGGCAGTGATTGTTTTGTTTCCTTCCAATCCTTTTCTTTTTCGTTTTCTTGTCGGGTGCCTTGACGTGCACGTCGTTCTTGTTGTTCTTGTTTATTCTCCTCCAATTGCATCGCCCTTCCGATGGTATGGATGATAGAAGGTCTTTCATTCGGACCAAAGATGTGACGTTTCAATTCATAGTTTCGTGGTACATCTGGTCCAGGATATCGTTTCTTATTGATCGATTCCATGGACATACCCATCTTAAATCCGGCTATAGGTGGACGGCCAGAATTTGTGAGTGATCCGGAGATATCTTCATGTCGATCCTTGTTTGTTGTCGTTGTTTCCTTGACCGATGAAGGCAATGGTTCATGATCTTTACCAGCCCAAGATGCTAAAGCTCCACCAAGGACACGATTCATCTGTTCCGATGCATGGAGGAATGTTTTTGTCTTCCCCTTTAGTGGTGTGCCTTCACCGTTATCATCGTCAATATCACTGTTATCATCGTCAGTGTCAATGATCTCAGTATTATATTCTTGTGACAAACGATTCCCTCCTTTCGTATGGAAGGGTTTGACATTGTTCCGATCTCCGCCTAATGAATGTGGATCATACGCATCATCATCATCATCTCGTAATGCAAACCCACTCGATGATCGAGTACCAACAAAATCCTCAATCGTATCATGATTTAGAAATTCATCATCTCCCATGATATTTAAGGGACGAGAGGATGATAATAATGATGATAATTCACCAACCATTCCATGATCACCGCCATCATTATCACCGCCATTGTCGTCGTTTTGACCCATCAGTAGATGAGACATTCGGTAGACATTGGATTGTCCCCTTGCTCTAGCATTTGCCAATTCCTGTCGTTGTTGTCGATATCGTTGAAATTCAGGTGCCTTTTCAAATGGGACAAACCCTAAACCACATTGATCATGTTTCGATGGTGGGATTTTTGATTTCGTCGATTGTAATTCAATCTGTCGTAATTTCCTTTTTGACAAATGTAAACTCTTGGCAAGATTGTCCTTCCCCCCACCTTTATCATCCTTTGTCAGAACAGATCCTGACGTCGTTGTCGTCGTTGTTGTTGTTGTTGTGGGTACAAAGGCAGCTCCGACCCCTTCACGCCATCCCAAATATCGAAGTAGTCGTGGTCCCGCGCGTAGGGGTCGGGGTGCTGCAAAAAGGAGATGTGAATCCAACAACGGCGTTTCCATTGTCTTTGAGGTATTCGTTTTCTTGTTATTGTTGTTTTTGTTTGATGATCTATCTGTAAAGTCTTGTTTGACAGATGTCGGACCACCCCATTCCTGCATATCTTCATCATCCATAAAATCTTCTACCCTTTGTTGTCGTCGTTGGTCTGTCGACGGTGTCCATCCTTCTCTTGTCCCAACAGTATTAAAATGACCCGCCGAAAATCCACCTGTAAATGCACCATGAAATCGCGATGACGATGATGATGATGGTCGTGATGGTTGTCCTTGTTGTGGACCAGAGGGTGGTTGTCTTCTTCGTTTTCCCGGTGGAATATAAATGGCTCGATTGTTGGACATTTCTATATATATAGCAGATAGATGGAATGGGGGTTTCGTGGAGACTTGGAGATCCTGTTCTTTCTTCTTGGGGCAAAAGGGGAAATGGAATCTCTCCAACTTTTTGACAACCTATGTGGTGTCGCAGGGCAAAAAAGTGACGACTTGGTTCTACAGCCGGGAAAAGTCCAGAGGATTTGGGGAAAACTACTACGTGTACCGCATACTATTCATCTGCTCTGCAGTAATAGTGATGATGTGGTGGTTCTGCAATCACGCGCGCTCCAGAGTAAGAATTGACTGTGACTGTGTTTACCTCTCTTCTGCTTGAAGACCGAATAACGACACCTTCGGGCATGTGATGGAAACGACTCTACAAAGACGCCAGCTTTCTACTTTTATGGCATAACCCCACTGCAACCCACGGGCTACAGGCACAATAATATCTATGGAAAGATACCGAATGTTCCTTGAGGGTTGATTTGTTGATATCTATGTATGCATCATACCTTTGATACCTTTGAAAGCCCTCTACATATCATACACACACAAGATACTGTATGATACATAGATATGCGTCACACATCACTTCAATGACGTTTCGCAAAACGCAAAGATCGCTATAATTGTTGTCATGTCACATCGCATCTCAACAAGGTTGGAGTTTTATCACAAAGGGTCGGTGTGGATAAACAAGAACACTCCACGAAAAGACTCATCCTCATGACTTTTTCCATACATACAAATACAGCAGTCAACAAATAACACGAATAGAGGAAAAAAAGATCTTGGATCGGAAAGACAGTGATGTTGATTCTGGATAGGCGCATCATTTTTGAACAAGGAACATTAACACAAACACCCACCCTGCAACGCCCCTAGTCTACGTCAGAACGAGATCCAGCGAATCTTGAAACAAGGTCATGTTCTCAATAGAAGCCAAGTTGAAGTCCCCATGGCGAAATAGGTACAGTCTGCGACACGACACATTGTCCTTCCGGGACGCCATTGCATTCTGGATTCGAAAAAATTCCTATACTGAACATTGAATGTGTGATTTTTGATGATACTTTAGTCGATTACGATGATCAACGCGCCCATGTAAATATAAATAAGGCTGCCACGTGGTGCTGATTCCATGCTACCTCGAGTCGATCTCGTCACACTAGCTCGAACGGTGCGTCATCATTATCGGAGTCGTGAGGGCCAGAATCGTTGCCACCAGCACTATCCGAACCTGAAGTCGGTGCCATGTTCCAACTGAAACCAAGAAGATTCAAGAGTCGGATTCGCCGCTCTATTTCTGCCTTCGACAAGTTGTTGAAGCTTCCTTGATCATGGAATCTCTTGTACATGTTTCTTTGTGTCGACACCCATCGACCCAATGCGCGGTTCGCTTTGAACTTGGTTGGAACATTTGCATCACCATGGTCATGAACGTACTGCTGCAGCTCCCTATATCGCCTCTCCCACGAGCCTACTCCTTTTGGTTTCGCCCTACCAAAAAGAAAAAAATCCGTGAGATAGAGCACCCACGACGATATGGCGGCAACCAAAGCGTATCCTACCATTTGAACCCTGCTTGTTCAAGTTTAGAAATCTTCTTATCAGTCATGCTGCTTTTTTTTTCGTCGTCGAAAGCCTTCTTTTCCATGCGTTGCTTGTTTACCCACACACCCAGCTCTGGATTCTCAGAGTACTTTTGAGGAACATTGGCTGCGAAAATGGAAGATAGGAGTGTTAGAGTTTTCAAGGGCTTCTGACAGATGTGCAGATTAAACGTACTGTGGCCATGTATTTCGCGGAATCGAACGAGATCGTTGAGACGTTGGTGCCAGCTTTTCAAAGCTTGTCTCGCACGATCAGTGGTTGCTTGTTGGATCTCATCAGGATCAGGTCCGACCAATTCGTTGGCTTCTGCATCCCCTTTTTTGGCCCCAGGACTTCCCGCACTTGGACTGCTACTACTACTGCTCCCGTTCGAACTGCGTTGCGCCCGTGATCTAATCTTTCTGGGAGTGGTCTTCTTTCTCGGGGCTTGTTTTTCGCTTGAACCAGTTCCTTGTCCTTTCTTCTTACGTCTTCCTGGTGTGGCTGCAGGTTTCTTTTCTGTTCTTTCATCAACCGTTTCTTCGTTGTTTCCACTTGAGGCTGGCGTCGGTCCTGGCATCTGCGGTTCAACCGCAAACCCAGGCCGAATAGACGTCATATGGGGTCCGGGATATCCCTCATGATGAATGTATTCGTAGCTCCACCAGCTATCGGATGGAAAAAATGTATCTGGCGGAGGCGGTGGAATATTGGTGTGAGGCGCTCTGGCGTAAGGATCGACACTTAGAGTCGGAAATTGGTGCGCATACGCAGAATGAATGTCTCGTGCCGGATGGGAGGACATTCGAAGATGGCTGTCAACTGGGTCGAGTTCGTCCATCGAGGCGCTGATTCCGCCACCGACTTGTACGTTCGCATCGGCGGCCTCGATTCTGTAGGGTGAGAAGGAAAAATCAACGTTGCTGCTACTGCTTAGAGTCGGAGGCAGAGGCATCGGATTTGGAACAGCATCCTCGAAAGGTTGAAAACGTATGCGAATATGCTCGCGTGGCTCTGATAGAGATCCACTAGTGGTACTCGATGTCTGATATTCGATGTTCAATGGTAGAATGTTTCGGAAATCATCTTCATATTCGTTTCGTCTGACGGACCCTCGTCGTGATGTGCGACGGCCTTCGGTATCACTGGTCGGACTTGGATCATTGTCATTTCTAGTGCTCGTCTCACGGTTATCACTCATCCTGGTAAGGGTGATAGAAGATGAAGATGCCCTCACTGACTGAGCATTACAGGGGAAGGACTTCAGCATTATGAGAGAACGAGTAACTCCATTTTCGGTGCTCATCCTGGATGAAGGTGCAAGGGGTCGGTGCAGCACCGGATTAAGAAAATTCTATGAATCTGACCAAGGATTTTCGTGAGTACAAAGTCATCCTCGTATCCATGTTGGAACGTTCCCCGATCAAATTTGCCAACCCAGAGGAGACTCACTTTGTGTGGGTCGACTCCAGAAGTGGAGTTGGCATGCAGAGTTGAAAGGATTGATTCGTCAATTGAAGATCTACACTAGGAATGATCTTTTTTGTGTACTTGAAAACCTGTGACGGATGATCTTGACATGGAAGCCGTGTTGGTGCTCGACGACGATGGACAAGGAAAGAAAATTCTTCTATGAACCGAGAAAAAAACTGGTGTGTTCCGTTGCATCACCGCCCGGCGCTGAAGTCGAGCGGATCGGCCCTGTCACGCAAGGACGCAGGAGTCATCACTATGTCGGTACAGACAACTTTTGCGACACAGGGGTGATTCAACTAGTAACAGACTTTGTAATGCTGAGAAAGTTACCCCTCATGCCCTGGGGATTTGTGCATTTGGGGGGATGCAAAAGAGGATGACCCGTCGAACAACGGGATCTCAACAGGCAATTCCCAACTCCGAAATCATAATCACTGGTATTACCGTACTAGCAGATGCCATATCCAAACGTAAGAGCCCTTTTCATCGTGCAATAGAGGACTCCAGGGCTCAATGGGAGATAGTGCAGCCTTTGAAGCGTTTCGCAAGGACCATCCACGGGGAACATCGCTGTTGTTGCGTGATACTCCTGAGAATCGAAACGTGTTTCCTGATGGTCCCTTTGGCGTGGTCGATGTCGAGGAGAACGCCTGCGCCGTTAGTGGTGAATGCCCACACTATGAATACACCGTCGATCAGAGTGAGACAGGTTCGGCCGATGTTCCAATTCACATCTTGGTGGCTGCCTTTCGAGATAAATTGTGTTCGAGGACGATCCACAACGCCTTTACTAGAGCGACGAATCCAAAACGAGTTTTCCTTCGAATCATAGATCAGACACAACCAGGATCGACTCTTATTGACGACGAAGGATGCTGGCCTCTATATTGTAGGCAGTATAATCCCAATTGCAAAGAATACGAGAGTCAGGTCCGTTCTGTACGTGTGGATTCGGGTAAATCGTTGGGACCAACCTGGGCTCGCTCCAAATTGTCTGCCATGATCAACTGGGACTATATTCATCGTGATGAACCGGAAGAATTGGATTTCAGGCGGGTGGAAGTAGAAGATTTCTGTATGCAAATAGACTCGCATATGGATTTTAGCGACGGGTACGATCAAGGCCTTATTCAGATGTTTCACCGCACGCAGAACGATTATGCTGTCTTGTCAACGTACGTCGCCGACATTGTGGAGAATAATCAGGATCCGAAAACGGTACCAAATTTATGTATGGTACAGTTCACAAGTTCTATCCGAAACTGGGCGACGAAGGAATGTCATGGACTGGTGAGACCGAAGATGACGAATGCCATGTGGGGGGCTGGGTTGAGTTTCCATCGATGCCATGCTGAGCTTAACGTTCCGATCGATCCGTACACTGACAATGTTTTTGATGGAGAAGAAGGTAGTCGAGGTATTCGGTTCTTTACTCATGGCTATGACGTATACACTCCAGACAAGGTGAGTTCATCTCGTTTACCTCTACCACTGTCGTCTGTCCTGACGAAGCCTCACCGACAACTGTGATAACTTCGTTTTTCCTAGGTATTGGTCACCCACGATTATCATACCCATCAAAACAATCCGATCGTTCATACGTGGGGTCGATTGAACGGCAAGAAGACCGACGAGCAGGCAGACTTATCAATTTTCGAAGACAATTGGAAGTGGATGGCAGAGATCGATTCGAAGAGAGTAGAATGGCACACTACTACTACAAAACGTATCAACATGCTGTTGGGGATTGGCTCGCACTTTAATTCGACGGAAGCCGAGGCGTTGGAGGTTGAAAAGATCCGTAATTCACGTTATGGGTTGGGGACTAAGAGGACGCTGGAGCAGGTCCGTAAGTTCACAGGTATCAATCTCCTCGAAGAAAAGATGGAAAAAAATGGATGTGGCAACATGAACTGGGTGCCGTTTGATGCGTCGCCTGGTTATGGCGTCGAAGAAACTTTGGCCCGTTCAGTCGGAGCAAAAGAAGCCATTGTGGTTACTATTTCAAAGGATGGAATAAAGCCATCAAGGAATTTGCGATCCAGCTCGGAGACCATTCTAGCAACGTCTATATCTGACTACCAGATTGGAGGAGGTTTTGTTCTAGTTTCATTGATGCTCGTGCTGCTTACCTCTGTCGGGCGACGAAAAAAGCGACACCATGATTGATCTCGACTCTGAGGGATTTTCATTGTCCTCTCATACAGCAAAGCGTAGACGAGAATGATATTGTTAAGATAAATGACATTTGCGCGATTCGAAATTCCAGTTCGTCGCCTGGTTGATCTTGGGATGTTGTTGCGGTCTCCACAGTAGCAATCCAGAGTCTAGACACGCTGGCTACATTCCACGAACACAAGATCCGAACGTTGCGAAAAGAACTGCAAAATTGAGTTCTTGTCCAAGTATCTTCACGTCGTCGTTGCTCGGGGAGACTCAACCGAATTCTTCTTCACTAGAACTCTCCTGAATCGCACGGCGTTTAGAAGCTGGAGTGGTGGTAGAAGAATGGAGAGAGGCTGGTGATGCCGATGAGGGAGTGAGATGTTTTTTCCGAACTATCTTTTTTCCCCGTGGAGTCTCCTTCTGACGCTTGCTCTCAGCTGACAAAGGAGGGTTGCCGTCAGAATTCAGTGGTTTTCGTCGCTTCTTCTGAATTGAGGCGACCCATTCGTCCTTTTCCTCTACTTCTTCTTCTGAATAGTATCCCTTGTGATCAAGGATCGAAGAAACCGATACATCGTCATCTTCATCATCTTCTTCATCATCATCATCGTCATCTGATGAGTGCTGAGGATTTGCACTACCATACTTTCGTTGCAGTTTGTGAACTAAATCGTTTTGGTCGGAATCGTCTTCCTCCTGAAGGCGTCGGTGTGTTAGGAAATTCGGGTATTCTTCCTCAATGACATCATCACTCTCGTCATCGTTTGCGATAAAGTCATCAACATCATCCTGTTGAGAATTCTTGTGAAACGGAGAGGAAATCTGTTCCCATTCAATTTCGGCACGATTCTGGAAGGATTCGAAGAAGGACTTGCCCTGTTCGAAAAATGCATCGGCCTTCTCCCGAAGATCATCTTCAATGTTGCGGTCATCAAGGATAGCCCGGAACGCCTCGGCTCGGTCCATCATTTCTAAAAGGCACACAAAGCTTTGATTCGCTCCATCAAACCAATACCGTTGCATGGAACCCTGAAAGGTGGCGTGATAGCTCCGCTTCCTGTGGTTGTGAAGATATCGTTGGAGCAAACCATCGGTCCCCCGTACACGATATCGCTGGTACAGATCATTCCCTGTAATTCCCTTCGTCTGCACGCCATGATCGTCTCGCAGATGTCTTTTCAGTGAGGCGACTTTACTAAAGCAAAAACAGGAAGCTGCTGCGTATTTGTCATTGTCGAGCCAACCCAGTACAGTCATTGGATCATACTTCGAATCAGGAGCAAGCTTCAGGAACTCTTCATCATCTGAACTCTGGCTACCTTCGTCGCGGTCGCCGCCTCCACGACGCTTCCCATCAAGGTGTACAATACGACGGTGCATTTCAGAGTAACATAAGCAGCAACAATAGACATCCCTTGAACCCATCATCCCGGTAATGTACTTCGTGACACGCTCTTCAAAGTGTTCACCGTAATCCAACCTTGACTGTCCGAAAATAGCATGGTACTTGTCAGAATCTAACGCACCCGGATGATTGAACGCTTTTCGGGTGAAAAATGGGCCATGGAGATTTAATGCATCTCTCCCAAATCGACTTGCAATCTGATCTAATAGGTCAGCATTCATCGGTGTCCGAAAGTGAGGTGGCTGCAAGTATGTATCTTGCTGTGATCCATCAATGTCGATCCGTGATGCTCCATGACTACTTTTCAGTGCAATCTGTCGCAGTGTCTCAATCGCAAAACACTGTCTCGAATTTCCATCTGGTGAAAGATAGCAAACATGGATTCGGGGAAGGACTTCGAGGGTGATGGCATCTTCCGTATTGGTACATGGTATACATTGAAATTGAGACGATCCTGCGCCATCATCACCGTTATCATCATCATCGGACGAATCATAGTTGTTACGACTACGAAGGGGTCGTGCGGGAGATGGCTGAATTTCGTCCCAACGGCCTCCTTTCCTGGTCCGTCCATTTCCTGTATCTTTATGTCTCTGGTCATCACCACTGGATTCGTCTGCCGAACCAATACCATCACTATCAACGTTCACAGGTTGTGATGCTTGATCTGCTCCTGATCGAACAATACTATCGGTGCTTTGATCTTCTGAGCCTGTGTACTCGATCTCCTTCTCATTAGACGCTTCGGATGCTGAATCTGCCAGAAACTCTTCATCAGACGACAATATTTGACTTTTTCTTGGACTCTTCCGTCGCTGCGGCGATGGTACCTCGTCATCATCATCATCGTCATCATCTTCGGAACTCTCTTTATGTTGTTGCAGCTGCTGAAGGGCTCTAGAAGCAGAAGATCGTCTTGGACGTGCCGATGCAGGAGATGGGGGGATAGGTTTCTTGACACTGCTTGAAACTGAAGGTCTGACTTCCAACTCCTCGCTAGACGAGTCTTCGGGACGGGTCGCTTTTGTCCGAGAGGTAAGACGGGCAGTTCTGATAGAGGCAGTACGCTTTGGAGTACCACGAGAAATACGAGGCCCTCCATCATCGTCATCATCATCATCACTCTTTTCATCGAAGACATTGGAATCGTCCTCTGTTGAATTGTCTTCTTTGACGACGACAGTTCTTGATTTCGTCGTAGAACGTTGATCGCGACGACCACGAGGAGTGCCTTTAGCAGAACTCATCATCATGGGCTGATCTTCCTCGATGCTCTCGTCATCATCGACAATGAAATCATCCAAAGTATTCTTGTTTTTGTTTTTGCTGACTGTCTTTGTCGATCGTCGTCCCCGTCGGGTCGTCGATGTTGTTGTAGTATTTTGCCATGTTGTTCGTTGTTTTCTTGGATTGGTTTGGATCTCGTCATCATCATCATCACTATCAAGGATGTGGCCATGATCTTCGTCGTCATCGTCATCATCTTCTTCGATACTGAGACTGCGTTTTTTGGAAGTTTGTCGTAGTGTTTTGGAAGGTTTGAAATCCTCATCATCGCTTTCATCCTCCTCATCATCATTCTGGGAATGATCCCCTTCGTCGTCCGATGAGGTAGCGTTTCTCTTCCTAGGACTACTTCGACGATTCCCTTGGACGGTACTACGTTGCTTGGTTTGTGAGGAGCGTGACGGCTGTCGTCGTCCGGCATTTAGTCTTGTTCCCTTCGGTCGTCCATTCTTGTCATCGACATCACTATCATTGTCTTCGTTGTTGTCACTGTCGTCCCCCGTGGACTTCATCGATTCTACATCACCAGAGGGTTGGGATGTTGCAAACGCCATCTCTTCTGTGTCATTCTTCTTGTTGTGTTGATTCGCTGGACTCTTCAACCGTTGTAAGGAATCTAAGGTTGTCTGTCTCAATCGACGGCCATTCGTTGGTTGTTTGGGATTCGCTCGTCGTCGCATAACGCTTCACAGCAAAACTAGAATTATTCTATATCACTGTAAATAAAGTGAAAGACAGCGCGTTGATTCTCTATGGAGATAAGGAGGATCCTTTCCAGTTGGAAAAGAGTCGATGCAGATGTTCGATCACGCAAGATTTTTGCAACCTTTCCCGCGTCCTGCCAACGCGAAGTCGTTGTTAGAGCTACAGTTAGTCCAACTGATCAAGGGAACGGTAAATGCCGTTTTCGCCTTGAAGAGGCCACCGTTCGTTGGTATGTATGTATGGTATACCTTTACATTAGCCCCATTATTATGTATGATACATACATACAAGTCGTGATTCCTCCGATTTCATAGTATCCGGGGGATTTCAGGTACGTGGTACAGTATCGAGTATCGACCACGGGTTTGAATCCCACGAAGGTTAAATCATTTACTGTTATGTGAATCATGACGTAATGGTGCGACAGAGGCCAGCCTTTAGCTGTACTTCACGGCATGCCTGTGATATACGTCATTGATGACCAGTCAGCGAAGCAGTTACTATGATATAAGTCTCGATGCACTTTCCTCACTTTCGATCACAGGAGCATCTGTAAAAATGGGTGAATTCTGGAATTTTGGTCCAATCAACGTTACTAGGAATTTCGTTGAGGGGTACGTGGTGACCGAATTCTACCTTTTCGAGGGTGCGGGTTTGCCCTACGAGCCTGCATTATAGAAGAATTCGTGGATTACAAAAAACAGAATTCGGGATCAAGGCACGTCTGAGAAACCGCACGACAGCGCCAGCA
>Ga0194115_10003998_pt1 | contig 16179 bp, 24 predicted proteins | sample TA2MahsurfametaG_3_FD_148656 | JGI IMG/M metagenome (GOLD analysis project Ga0194115, IMG submission 148656) | Freshwater microbial communities from Lake Tanganyika, Tanzania - TA2015002 Mahale S4 surface | ecosystem: Environmental > Aquatic > Freshwater > Lake | place: Tanzania: Lake...
CGATAGGACTTAGGGGTGGTGGCACAGGAAACATACCTGTATAAATAGTCGAGTATAGATTAAAAAAAATGACAGAAAGAATCCCACTAGTCTATAATCCATCAGCAAATCAAATTCAGGAAGTTGCGGCTACTGATGAAATTTCTGTTGGCATTATAACCGCTATTGTTTTTTCTAATTTGAAGACGATAAATTCTCCTGTCTCTTTAGCGAATTCTTCTCATAATTATATGATGGTTGGTCCAATTTCTATTACTGGTATTGGAACAGTTGTTGTTGGATCAGGTGTCTCATATGTAATTGTGTAAGGAGATAATAAAATGTCTAGTTTAAGAGTAAATCAAATTACTAACTTAAATAATGATGGAGCAGTAGAATTTTCTTCAGGAATAACTATACCAAGTGGACAAACAATAACTGGAAATATAACTTTGTCTGGTGTTTGCACTTCTACATCTTTTAGTGGAGATGGTAGTCTAATAACAGTTTCTGGAGGAGTATCTAATTCCAAAATATTTGGTATAACATACATAACCTAAGGTAAAAAATGGCATCTAAAATACAAGTAGACTCTATTGGTGGAGAAGATCCAACAGATTCTCCAACAACTTTTCCTCAGGGAATTACTGTTCCTAGTGGATTTGCAATCAATTCAAGCTCTGGAATGGTTGTAAATGGCACTTTAACAGCAACAACACTTATAGGTGACGGTAGTCAATTGACTGGTGTGACATTTGCCACTATTTCAAAAACTATTGCCTTCTCCCTACTGGCTGCATAAAAATGGCACAATTAAATGTAGATTTTATTTCAGATAGAAATGATAGTGGTTCTCCAGAATTATCTTTTGGAGCAACCATTCCATCGGGAAAACTAATTTCTGGTGCTGGTGGTATAAGTGTTGTTGGTGTCGTAACAGCAACATCATTTGTTGGCGATGGTTCTACTTTGGCATCATACACAAATGCATCTAAAGGATATGCAATAAAATTGATTTTAGATCCACTACCATTTAGATCTTAATAAATATAAATAACTAAAAAAACGAGAAACAATTATGACTGCTCCAAACATTGTAGGTGTAACAACAATTACTGGAAAAACTGCTGCTTTTTCATTAGCAGACACCAGTGCAACCACTATTCTTAATAATGCTGCAAACAGTGGAAAAGTATTTAAAGTCAACACTATTATCGTTGCAAACGATGATGGATCAAGCAGTGCAGATATTACAGTTCACTACTATCCTCAAGATGATGCTGGTGGAACTGGTATTCAAATCGCTAACACAATTGCAGTTGCGGCAGACTCAACACTTGTATTGATTGATAAGGCAAGTTCTTTCTATCTAGAAGAGGATAGAAGTCTTACTGCCACTGCTTCTGCGGGCGGAGATTTGAATGTCATTCTTTCTTATGAAGAAATTTCTTCTTGATAAAATAACAAAACAAACGGAGAAATAAAAAAATGACAGTACTTTACTCATATAAAGGACAAGAACCTCAAGAACTTCCAAAAAGAATTCGTTTGAGTGATGGTAGAAGTCGCACAGATTCTTCAACATTTACTGAAGAAGAACTTGCAAATGCCGGATTTACTGGACCCTATGATTATCCAGAGTATGATGAAAATTATCATGAAAGTGTATCTTGGAATTCTGAATTAAAGCAATGGGATATTATTCCACTTCCAGAAAAGTTTTTTTGGGATAGATTAAAAAATAGAAGAGATAATTTACTTTTTCAATCTGATTGGACTCAACTTCCAGATGCACCTATAACTAGCGAAGAAAAGGCAGCATGGGCAAAGTATCGTCAAGAATTAAGAGATATTCCTTCCAAGATTACAAATATTAGAGATTCTGCAGGATCAAATATAGGACCAACCTTTAAATTACATTGCCCATCTAATCCTGATAGTGCAACTGTAGAGGAGTAATTATGTCAGTTTTTAGACCCTCAAATATTAATAGAAGACTTGTTGGAACAAGAAACGTTAGTCCCGGAAATGCTGGTCAAATCGGACCGATAAAATCTCCTGTAGGAGATGCAAATCAATTAGGATGTAGATATTTTGATTCTTTTAATCGTGGTGTGTTTAGATTAACAGAATCTTTTTGTGGCGTGGCGGGTGGGTGCAAAAATGCTCAAATTGATTGCAAAGGATTTCTTTTTTGTTTAACAGACAATTGTAGATGGTTTGTTGCTCCTTACTGTACGCAAGTGTCTAGGAATTGGTACTCTCAAGGTGATGCAGTAACTAGAGCAAATTCTCTTATGGGTTCTTGTAATTGGTTTTATACTAATCCTAGTTTTGCATGGTCTTGTAGGCAATATTGGGATGCTTATGATAATGGTCTCTATTGGAATCAGGGTCAAGAATCTGTTGATCGCGCTCAAAGCTTTAATTATTCTAGTGGTCAGCAGTGCGGCGGTCATAACAATAATAAGCATAATGGTTATTATCAACGTGCTTTTAGGTGTGTAAGTTACTAGCATCAATTTTAATGCTTTACTATTTAATATAAATATGGTAAAATAAAAAAAAAATAATTTTAAAAGATTATGAATTTAATGCCCATTTATTCTGTTCCTTTTTGGCAATCAGAGTATCCAGAATTTGAACAGTCTCGTGAAAATTTTTTGAAAGCGGTAAAAGCATATAAAGAACAAAACCCATCAAAAGAACCCCCAAGATCAAATATTTCTGGATATCAATCCCCAGGCACTCTTCATTTTATATCAGAGCTTGCTCCTCTTTTTGAATATATTTGTCAGATGGGGTTTAGAGCATGTGCAGATCTTGATTTTGTAGATTGTGATATTGCTCTCACATCTGCTTGGTTGAATGTAAACGATAGTCGTCAATGTATGAATGGTGAGCACACTCACACTCATATATTTTCTGGAGTATTTTATCTTCAAGTACCGGAAGAAAGCGGAAAACTAGTGCTTAAAAATGAAGCACTTAATCCAATGTGGGATGGATGCTCTTTAATCTCTCATAAAAACCAATTCACTGCAGAAAGAATTTTAATAGAACCGGAGGAAGGAAATATTCTTCTTTTCCCATCATATCTCCCACATTCTGTTACTACCAACAATCACGATGAAGAAAGAATTTCTATATCATTTAATTTAATTGCTTTACCAAAAGGTTCTGTTGAATATCCAACAATTAATGACAATCAATCATGATAAGAAATTAATATTCATACATATACCAAAAAATGCAGGAACTTCTATTATTAAAGCAATGGGAGTTGAGAATAGCTATTTTGACAAAACAATAGAAGAATATAAGGAATATTACAAAGATTATTGGAATGACTATCTAAAATTCACAGTAGTTCGTGATCCAATTGATCGTTTCATTTCTGCATATAAATTTGCAAGAATGAAGGAAAGTGGGTGGTTTTCTTCAACTGGAGAAGAGGGACTAGAAAAACACCCTCATTATGAACTTGCAAGTTCAATGGACATTAATGAATATGTCTTATATCTCTATAAAAATCCATCAAAATTTGATCGTTGGACAATACCACAAACTTTTATTATTACAAATAAAGACGAAAAGAGGGAAATAGATTATTATGTAAGATATGAAAATTTATTGGAAGATTTAAAAAAAATTGGTATTGATAAAATTGAAAGACTAAACTCTTCCAAAATAAATGATGAGAAAATGATTGATCTTACAAAAAAATCTAAAAATATGCTTTATGAAGTCTATGATATCGATTATAAAAACTTTTCTTACAATAAAGATGTAAAAAGTACATTTTCTTATTTTTTCTACGAATGAAGATTGAAGTTATCTTAAGAATTCATGACGGGCAAAATATACATGGAAATCTACCAAGGTATATTAATCTGAGTAAAAAAGAATTGGTGATGGGATGTGTAACTTCTCTCATCAATTCTTTGAATCTTATATTTGATCATGATATACTTATTACTATTTTAGATGATCATAGTAGCGATGAACTTGTTCAAAATATAAATCATTTACTTTCTCATTTTAATCATCCGTGGAATCTTATACATCTAGAAAAAAAAGGTTTTAATTATAGTTCATTGAAACAGTTTGAATATTGCAGAAAATCTATTGCTGATTTGGTATATTCTGTTGAGGATGATTATTTACATTGTCCTAGTTCAATTAAAGAAATGATAGATGCTTATATTTTTTTAAAAAAACATTATAATTTTAATGAAGTATGTATTTTTCCATATGATACTCCTCAAGAGTATGATTTTAATCCAAGAGAAAAATATTTGATTACTCGTGGAAAATACAGACATTGGAAATCTTCTACTTGGACAACACAAACATTCATGACATCGCCAAAAATTTTTAAAAAACATTGGAATCATTTTGAAAAACTTGCAAAAGAATTCAAAGTTATTCCAAGAAGACATAAAGGAAAAATATTAGATAGTGATATTGTGTGGGAAGATACTACTATAGGAAATATTTGGAAAAAAGAAGTTCCCGTATTCCATCCAATTCCATCATTAGCACTTCATGTTCAATTTGAAAAAGAGAAAGATCCTTATATTAATCACTTAGAGTGGTGGGAAAAATACACGCAACTTAATAAAGTAAAAAAAATAAGTAAATTCTTATACAATTAACATGGTTATTGAATTTGATAAATTTAGTAAAAAATCTATAGGCGGAACAGAAATTATTAAATACGAACTTCAAAAAAGATTACCACAAAATCTTTTGAATAAGTTTCAAATAGTTTGTGATAGAATTGAGAATCTGGATAAAAGTAAAATACGTTTATTCTGGGTGCATTTATCCCCAATACAAAATGAGGAAATGCTAAAATGGATGGGGGTTGAAAATTATAATCCATTATCAAATGGGGGTTGGAAAATGTTTCATAAAATAATTTTCATTTCATATTCTCAGATGGAAGAATGGATTGCACGCTATAATATTCCATATTCCCATTGTATAGTATTAAAATATGCATTATATCCAATCGAGACTTGTGAAAAACCAAAAGATAAAATTGTCTTGGTTCATCACTCTAATCCTCAAAGAGGATTAGAGGTTCTTGTAAATGTATTTGAAAAACTTTCAAAAGAATATGACAATATAGAACTAAATGTTCACTCATCTTGGAAAATATATGGGTTAAATGATTGGGAAGATAATTATAAGAAAACTGATTTGTATCAAAAATTAGAAAAACATCCAAAAATTAATAATATTGGATATTTGCCCAATAAAAAACTTAGAGAGTCCTTGGCATCCTCTCATATTTTTGCTTATCCATCAATTTGGAAAGAAACGTTTTGTTTATCCTTACTAGAAGCGATGAGTGCCGGTTGTTTATGTGTTCATTCCTCTTTGGGTGCTCTTTCAGAAACTTCTTCTAATTGGACAATGATGTATCAGTTTGATGAAGATTTGAAAATGCATGAAAATAAATTTTATAAAAAACTCAAACATGCGATTGAAATTGTGAGTCTTGAGCAAACTCAAAAACATTTACAAAAACAAAAAGAATATATAGATTATCACTTTAACTGGGACAGAAGAACTCAAGAATGGATTGAATTTTTAAAATCAATGGCAAACACTACAATTTTTTATCAATGAAAATTATTAATATTGATGGAGGAATCGGAAGAGTCATTACTGCACTTCCCGCACTCCTTAAATATCATCAAAATCACTTGGAAGAAGAGTGGTACGTTTCAGTCTCTGGGTGGGATTATGTTTCTTTAGGAATTCCTGCTCTTCATGAAAAAACTTTTGATCCAGAGACAAAAGGAGTCTGGGAGAATATGTTTCTCAAAGCAGATGAGATGATATCTCCAGAACCATATCGTCTTCCCAATTTTTATAAAGGGAAAATATCTCTTGCAGAGGCATTTGACGAAATTATTAATGAAACTGAAGATCACTCTGATTTAAATTATGAGTCTCTTAAGATTTCGTGCTCAGAAACAAATAAAGGACAGGAAATAATTTATGGGGCATATGAAAAACAACAAAAAGAACAAACAATAGTTATTAATCCATATGGATCTTCTGCACAAGTGCATCCTTTTGGCGTTTATGATGATTCCCTAAGATCTTTACCCGAAAGTCTATTTTTAAAACTTTGCGAGTTGCTTGCAGAAGATTATAACATCATTTATATGGGATATTCACAATTTCTTTCCGAGGAGAATAAATTCGTGTATGTTCCTCAACCAAATCTTCACATTAGAGAATGGATGGGAGTAATTTCGCAAGTTGATTATCTCATTGGATGTGATAGTGTTGGACAACATATTGCAAGAGCAACAGGGACAAAGGGTTGTGTAATTATGGGAGGAACAGATGCAGTAAACATGTCTTATCCAGATTATTTTAGAGTTGTTCAAAGAAAAAAACCATTCTATTCTCCAATGAGAATATCTGGATTGCAATCGGATATTGCAAGTAGATTAAATGAAGAGTGTATTGAATATACTGATGATGAAATTTTAAATATTTACGAAAATATAAAAGAAGATTTAAATAAAATTATAAGTTTATGAAAATATTATCAATACCTACTCTAGCACATGATTCTTCTATCACTATCATAGAAGATGGAAAAATTGTTTTTTATAGAATGGAAGAGAGGTTCTCTAGAAAAAAACATGATCTGGGTTTTGATTTTATTTTAGATACTCTTTCTCAAAAAAATCATACTTATTTTGATAAAGTTATTATTTCTTCGCATTTTCTAAAAGAATATACGTATCCGATAGAAAAGATAAAAGAAAAAATAAAAAAATTTTCATGGGGAGATTTGGTTGTTGAAAAAGGAAGACATCATCTATATCATGCATATTCGGGATTTTATAACTCTGGATTTGATGAAGCAATTTGTTTTTGTATTGATGCAAGCGGGGCAATTCTAAATGATGGAAAAATTGAAATAGAAACTGTTTATCACATGAGAAAAAATGTGGAGGAGAAAAAAATATATCAAAGAACTCGTGATTTTTTATCAACAAATCATAGTACCTATCAAGATTATTACTCGAAAATAAGTTGGAACGACTTAAGTGTTGCAGAAAAGTTCTGCAACTATTCCAAAACTTTTGGTTATAATGAGATTGATGGCGCAGGAAAAATAATGGGACTTGCTCAATACAAAAATAAAAAAGAAAAACTTACATATCCATACAATACGCAAGAATGGAAAACTAAAGTTGATAAGGCATATGGGTTACAACAAGAAACTCAAAATTATATTCTTAATTTTATAAAAAAATATGTAAAAGAAACTGATGTTAAGAACGTAGTTATTTCTGGTGGATATGGATTGAACTGCGTTTCGAACTATTTTTATATTAAAAATTTAGAAAATATTAATTTTTATATAGATCCAATTTGTTTTGATGCTGGCATTAGTATTGGGTGTGCATATTATCACTATCTACAGTCCATACAAAAATCTTCTACAATTTATCCTTTACAAAATGTTTATATTGGACATAAAGAAAAAAATTTTGATTTATCTAACTTAGAAACACGTAAAGTTTCTTATGATGATGTAGTTGATTTACTGCTTGAACAAAAAATAATTTCGATGTTTCAAGGAAAATCTGAGGCTGGACAAAGATCTCTTGGCAATCGTTCACTACTCTTTGATTCAAGAATTCCCAATGGAAAAGAAATTGTTAACAAAATTAAAAAAAGAGAAAACTTTCGCCCCTTTGCAGGAACTATTCTTAAAGAAGAGGTAGATAAATGGTTTGATATTGATTCACTTGACGAAAGTCCTTACATGCAATATGCAGTTAATGCGTATAAAAATGCAATAGATCAAGTTCCAGCAATCATTCATGCAGACAATACTTGTAGAATACAAACAGTTACCTTAGAACAAAATTTTCATTTTTATAATCTTATTTCTACTTTCTTTAAAAGAACAAATGTTCCAATGCTATTAAACACTAGTTTTAATCTTGGTGGAGAACCCTTAGTTGAGACATTTGAACAGGCAATATATACTCTTAAACAAAGTATGATAGAATATCTATATCTTCCAGAAATAGAAACTTTAATCACAATTAGAAATAAAAAAATGATGTATCAATGAATAAACCAATCCAAGTCTTTTTAAGACAATGCTACTACTCAAAACTTCAAGAACATCCAGATAGGAAAAGACCCTCTTGGTTTAATAAGTATAAAGCTTTTCAAAATTTTAAAAATACCATTGATTTAAAACTTGCAGATTATCACATCATTTATGATGAGTGTTATGGGAAAATAAATGATACATTTCTCAAGGAAGAAAAAAACGTAAAGATAATTAATGTTGGTAATGAATGTGGTAGTTTTATTGAAACTTTAGATTTTATTAAGTCCAAAAATTACTCAGCAGATACTATAATTTATTTTTTGGAAGATGATTATATACACCGTCCAAAGTGGTGCGAAATATTATTAGAGGGATTTACATTAAATTCCTCTTATGTAACTTTATATGATTTTGATTATTTTTTAAATGATAACAGTTTCTATAAACTTTTAACAACAAAAAGCACTCATTGGAGAGCAGTGCCCGCAACCACGAATACTTTTGCATGTAAATTTTCTACTTTATTAGAAGATTATAAAGTTCATAAAGAATATTCAAGCAATAAAGCAATCAAAGTAATGGATGGTTTTCACTTTTCAAAAGACTATGATAAATTTTGGAAATTAAGTCAAGATTATGGAAAATATTTAGTCTCTTGTTTACCTGGTTATTCAACACATTGCGATAATAATCATCTTTCTCCTTTTATAGATTGGAGTGAAATTATAAATATACATTCTGATGATACTGTAAAGGAGTTTAAAGTTAATTATAATTAATTATGAAAACCATAGCATTTTCTGTTCCGATTTATAAATATAAAGTTGAAAATTGGAATGTCAAAAAGAAACAATTATTAAATTTATTTGATGGGTTTAAATCCAAAATAATTGAAAATGTAATCACTAGTCCATCGGACATTAAAACAAATATATTTCTTGATGAGATTAAATTATTTGAAAAAGAGATTGAAATTTATTTCCATCATAATACAACAATTTGGTTTCAAAAATATGAACAAAATATGAATCATGCGGTTCATGTTCACGGAGCAACAGGATTTTCTTCAGTATGTTTTATAGAGTATGATAAAAAGGATCATAAGTCTACAGTTTTTGTTTCTCCATTTGGAAATTGTGTTACAGGGACGCTAGAAAGATATTCTCCAGAAGTTGAAGAGGGAGATATAATTTTTTTTCCTTCAAATCTCTTACATTATGTTCCTGCAAATTTATCAAATAAAACAAGAATAGTCGCCTCTTTCAATTTGTACATTAAAAATATTGAAAGTATTTGTGAAATGTCTTATAATTAAAACAATTATCAAAAATGAGTTATGATTAGGGGGGGGAAAAATGTTTAATCCATCAAAACTGAAATATGAATTTAAAGAATTTATAGGAATTTATGAGAATGCATTTACTCCAGAAGAATGTGAAGATGCTATAAAATTATTTGAACTATGCCACAAAACTGGTTACACATATAGTAGACTTGGAGATGGAGATTCTGTTTTAAACAGAAAAGATGATACTGCAGTAAGTATAAGTCCTTTTATAGAACTAGATTGGGATTTAGAATTCATTAGTTCTTTTCACAAAAGATTTTACGATTACATTTATCCATTATATAACTTACAATATCCAATATTACAAAATTTACAAAAGCACAAGTCAAAATATATTAAAATACAAAAAACATGCCCCACACAGGGATATCATGTGTGGCACTGCGAACACACTGCAACGTTAGAAAGTAGAAATAGAATTTTATCTTGGATTTTGTATTTAAATGACGTAGATGAAGGTGGTGAAACTGAATTTTTATATCAATCTTTAAGATTTAAACCTAAAGTAGGGACTTTTATTCTTTTTCCTGCATATTTTACACATCCACACAGAGGTAATCCTCCTTTAAATGGAGCGAAATATATTGCTACGGGGTGGATTGAATTTTTAAATACAAAAGAACTGCAAGGAGAATCTGTATTTCCAATTTTAAATAAAGAAAATAATGAAATGAGAAATAAAAATATATCATATCAATAATCTAATGAATTATAATATCATAGATAATTTTCTTGAGGAAAAAGATTTTGAACACATTAGTTCTATTTTCTTCCCTAAGGACGAAAATCAAGAAAAACTTCCTTGGAGTTATAATCCAGGAATTGTAAGAAATCCCGATATAGGACCAACAGGATATGAAAAACATGATTGGATGTATTGTCATTCTTTTTTGTCAGTAAATAATACTGAAGTAAAAGAAAAAAGCGAATTCATACATTTAATGAATCCGATATTCAAAAAATTAAATGCAAGTCAAATTATAATAGCAAGAGCAAATCTTTTAGTTCCAACAGAAATTCACATACATCATGAATATCATGTTGACAGAAAAATATCACACCAAGTTGCTCTATTCTATATTACAACAAACAATGGATATACTGTATTAAAAGATATTGCGGAGGTAAAATGTGTAAAAAACAGGATGTTAATTTTCGATGGTTCAATACTTCACCGTTCAGTTACATCAACGGATGAAGTTAGATGTGTTGTTAATATAAACTTTATACCATACTTAAAATTTGGCAATCTCAATGCAAGTTACAAATGACTCATAAAATCATAGATAATGTTCTTTCTCAAGAACATTTTAATGAAATTAAAAATATTATGCTTAATAAGCATTTTTCGTGGCATTTAATATCAACGGTTACGCACAAACAAGAAAATTTATCGACAGTAGCATCGTATTGTTTCGTGCATATGTTTTGGGATGGATTTTATACTGATTCGAAAGTAACAATGTTTCAACCACTTCTTGAAATTTTAGATTGTAAAGCAGTAATAAGAATAAAAGGAAATTTATTTCCCTCTACAGAAACTGTAATACGACATGATAATCATGTAGATTATCCTTATCCTCATCGCGGAGCAATTTTTTATTTAAACACTAACAATGGACTTACAATTTTAGAGGACAAAATAGAAGTAAAGTCTGTAGAAAATCGGTTACTAATTTTTGATTCCTCAAAAACACATTGCAGCACAACTTGCTCCGATGAAAGATGTAGAATTAATGTAAATTTTAATTTCTTTTAGGATAAATTTATAATGAAAATATTTCACAATGATACTCCATTTTTTCATATAACTTTAGAAGATGTTTTTTCTACTAAAGAATTAGAAATTATTTTTAAAGAAATTATTGAATTAAAACAATATTTTAAAAACCCAAATTTTACAGGATCAGCGATTAGTGGTAATACAAATCATCATCAAGTCTTGAAAAAAAATACAGGAACTTTTTTACACAAAACGAATGAAGAAACTTGTAAAAATTTAAAAGTTATAAAAATTATAGATAATTGTATTAAGGAAATAGGTATTAATAATTGGAGTAATCTTACATTTAAAAGATTATTTGATTCTCTTATATGGGGTAGTGAACTTATAAATTGTTATAAAGAAAATGATTATTATAAACCCCATTTTGATCATGGAATATTTACTTTAATATTTTTTTTATGGGAAGATGATTCCAATTTTAAAGGTGGAGATTTGTATTTTCCTGAACATAATTATCTTCATAAATGTAGCAGTAATCAAGGAATATTATTTTTTTCTAAAGAATTGCATGGAGTGACTCCATTAATAGCACAAGAAGAAACAGCAACTAGATATAGTATTGTTACTTTTAGTGTTCAAGAAGAAAACAGTAAAACTAAACCAAAAAGAGATACCAATAAATTTAATTTATTTTTATACCAATGACAGAAAAATTAAAAGTTTTTGACTATAAAATTATAAGGCACAAAGTTCCCATTCATTTATATAATGATACTGCATTAATGGAAGATGTGCATAAAATTTTTGCAAGAGAAGAAGTTACGACTAGAGGGAATAGAAGTCCAGAAAAAATAGGAGAAGGATATAGCACTGCTGGAATGGGTGAACGTTATGTTACTAACTTAAAAAATATTTCTTCATTGTTAAACTATGTGAGTAAATTTATATTAAGTAATTATTATGAAGAGAAAAATTCAGATAAAAAAATTTTATATACAAGAATGTGGGTGAACAAAATTTATAAAAACTGTAGTGGGAAATGCCATGTTCATCGCTCAGGAAATGATTTTAGCGGGACTGCAATACTTTATTTTAAAGTGCCAAAAAATGGCAGCAAATTGATTATCTTAAAAGAAGATATTGGAAACGAAGAAGTAACAGAGATTCATAAAAATATATCCCATTACATTGAAGTTGAGGATGGAGATTTAATTATTCACACTCAAGATGTTCCACATTCTTTTTCAAAACACTTGAGTGATGATCCAAGGATATGTCTTGTTCTTGATTTTGAGTTAAAAAGTAAATCAACTCATGATAATTCAAAAAATAAATCCATTTGCGGCAAATATATTTAAATGAAAACTTTAAATAATCTATTTAAAAATTCATGTTTATTGGGGCACTGTGAACATAATCATGTCTCAAGTGACATAATATTAATTGATGATTTTTTTAAAAATTTTGTAGAAGCAAAAAAATTTTTTTTATCTAGAGAAAAATGGAAATGTCTTCAATACTATCAGGGAGACGCTAGAGTTGGATATGAGAGTTTATTTCCGAGTTGGATGGGAAAATATTTGATGAAAAATTATGTTAAAAAAAATAAAGTATCTGACGATGCAGGTTCGTATTCTGTAATTTGTAATTATTCTTATAATGATAATTTTCTTACATCATTATCAAATGATTTCCCTCATGTAGATGCCATGTATGATGAAAATGTAATAAATTATGTTTGCCTGGTAAATTTAAATGAGGTTTCAGTTTCAACAAAATTCTATACATATAAAAACCAAAGACATTGCACATATGAAGTAGAACCTGATTGGAGTTTATATAGTGAAGGTATACGAAATAATTTAATAAATTTATATGGAGAAGATAATATTCCTAAAAATGTATTGGATAAATTATTGGAAGAAGAAAAAAAATATTTAGATTTAAATTTAGTTAAAATAGTCAACTATAACCCAAATCAAGCTATACTTTTCCCCATGTCAGTATATCATGCACCAAACTTAACGGAAGAGTTTAGTGAAAAATCTCCTAGAGTTTTATTGAGAATTACTTTTTATAAAAACTTTGCACAATAAAAATATGGAACTTCTTAATGATACATACAATAATTTTTGTAAACCAAGATGTAGTAATTATAAAATAGTCTCAAATGGAATAACATTGATTGATGATTTCTTTGAAGATTTTAAAAATGCAAGAAACTTTTTTATAAACCGTGAAAAGTGGCAGTGCATTTTATATCAGATTCATTCTAAACCTGGATATGAAAGTTTATTTCCAAATTGGGTAGGAAGATCCTTAATGGAAAAATATGTTTTGGACAATAAAATACCAGATGTTGTAAGATCATATAAAATAATGTGTAATCATTTCTATAATGATTACACACCCATAATATCTTTATCTAATTCTGGATACTTTCCGCATTATGACAGTATTGATACTGATTATGTGTCCGAATTAATATGCTTAGTTAATTTGAATCAGATTCCCGTCTCAACAAAATTTTATACTTTCAATAATCAAGAAATTATTACAAATAAGACAATTAATGAATGGGATGATTACAGTAAAAATATTAAAGAGGATTTAATAAAATTTTATGGAAAGGAAAATATTACTAAAGACGAGTTTAAAAAATACTTAGATGATAAGGAAGATTTAAAAATTAAATTGATTAATACAATAGAGTATAAACCAAATCAAGCAATAATATATAAAGCAAACCTATTTCACTCTCCAAATATAACTCAAGAATTTACAGAGGACAATCCTAGAAGTTTATTAAGAATATCATTTGATGTGAAGATTGCAAAACAAAAAAAATTAATATATTCTTGATAAGATGAAAGACGCAATAAAAACATACAAGAATATTTTTTCTAATGATGATTTCAATAAAATACAAGAATATTTTAATAGTCCCAACTGGTCATTTGGACACTATAGTGAGGCACACAATAAACATAAGTGTTTTTGGAATATGAATCTTTCTGGAATAAAATATTTTAATACAGATTTATATAAAATTATTCAAAGTCTAATACCATATAATTGTTTAGATATAGAAAGAATATATGCTAACGGTCAGACATATGGGTTAGATGGATCTTTTCATATAGATAATTCTTCTGGATATACTTTTTTATACTATGCTAATCCTGAGTGGGAAAAAGAATGGGGTGGAAATACAGTTTTTTATGATCCTAAGACTAAAGAAAAAATATTTATCTATCCAGAGCCAAATAGTGCAGTATTTTTTCCAGGAAATATATTGCATTATGGACAATCTCCATCTAGAGATTTTTATGGATTAAGAACTACTATAGCTTATAAACTCCACAAATCAATTATAAAATTTGAATGAAAACGTATGAGATTCTTAGGATTAAGATTATGTGAGCACGATTCAAATATTACATACTTTGACGGCATAAAAATAAAATATTATAAACCAGAGAGAGATTATCAAATAAAACACTTTGGATATCAGGATTTAAATGGATGGACTAAAATTATTAAAACATGGAACATAAATCCAAAAGATATATCTGCCATAGGAATTGTTCTTGATTGTTTTAGGCATCCGCATATTAAATGTGACGAAACTAAACTTTTTGAGAGTATAGAAATACCTCTATTTCAACTTTTTGGATTTGAATGCCCTATTTTTAGAGTAGATCATCATTATGCTCACTTTTTAAGTTGTTGGACTTTGGGAGAAAATTCTGACGCTGGATTTATTTTTGATGGATTTGGTGATGACTTTATTACACACTCTTTGTTTAAGGATGATAAAAGAATTGTTAAACAAGATGTTAAAACTTTTGAAAGTTTAGGTAGGATATTAGGATCAGTTGGTTCTCACATTGGTATTAAAGGTTCCGAATTGGATCATGCCGGCAAAATAATGGCATTAAAAGGATATGGAATCAAAAAGTTTAATCCATCTTATGAAAAATGGAATCTAAACTCATTAGATAAATTGTGGTATGGTGAGAATTTTTTAGGTAAATCTATAAAAGATGATTTTCAAGATATATGTAATTCAGTGAGATATTGTCATGAAGAAACTGAAAGAATATACGTAGATTATTTTATAAAAAACACAAATGAAGATGATAATATTTTTTACAGCGGTGGAATATCTCAAAATACTATTATAAATTCTAAAATAAAAGAAAAGAGAAAAAATCTTTTTATACCTCCACACTGTAATGATGAAGGATTATCTCTAGGAGTAGTAGAGTTTCTTCGTCTGTATTTTAATCAAGAAAAGTTTAGTAATGATAAATTTCCTTATTGGCAATCAGACGAATCCCCAAATAGTAATCCATCAATAGAAACTATTAAAAAAACAGCAAAATTTTTGGATGAGGGAAAAATTGTAGGTTGGTATCAAGGAAATGGTGAGATTGGTGCTAGAGCATTGGGGAATAGAAGCATTCTGATGAATCCAACTGTAAAAAATGGAAAAAAAATATTGAATAATAAAGTAAAGCATAGAGAATGGTTTAGACCTTTTGGTGCATCTATCCTTGAGGACGAGGTATCAAATTATTTTCATTGGAATGAAACTTCTCCATACATGCTATACGTAATGAATATTTTAGATAAAAATTCTTTTCTCCCTATAACTCATGTAGATGGAACATGTCGAGTTCAAACTGTATCTAGTGATCTTTGTAATTATTATTCTCTGATAGAAGAATTTAAAACTTTATCAGGAATACCCATGGTTTTAAATACTTCTTTAAATAATGGGGGGAAACCAATATCAGGATCAATAAATGATGCGATTAATTTATTTTCATCTACTGAGATAGATGTTTTAGTTGTTGGCGATGAAATATATAAAAAATAATTTCTAGTTCCACTTCATAAACTGTCCCATACCCCTCTACAGTCCGCTGTGAGGGGTTTTATAATGTCTCTTGACACAACCCCTCAAACCCTTTACAATTACCTTTGTGGAGGTTGAAAAACAATGATCTC
>Ga0194115_10003999_pt1 | contig 16179 bp, 18 predicted proteins | sample TA2MahsurfametaG_3_FD_148656 | JGI IMG/M metagenome (GOLD analysis project Ga0194115, IMG submission 148656) | Freshwater microbial communities from Lake Tanganyika, Tanzania - TA2015002 Mahale S4 surface | ecosystem: Environmental > Aquatic > Freshwater > Lake | place: Tanzania: Lake...
TTGTCGGTGGGCAGCGCCATCGCGGCCTTCACGAGCGCGCTCATCGCGGTTTCGTCGTTGCCAAGGCCCGGGATCGGCATGCCCATGCGCATGCCGAATTGGAGGAACTGCGTGTTGACCTCGCTCAGCGCCTGAAAGGGCTGCGATACCGCGCCGTAGGACACGCCCACGGCGCCCAGTCCCTCGGTGGCTGCCGTCTGACGCAGGGCATCGAGCCGAGTGGCCAGGATGTCGTAGACCGCCACACGCTTCAGGTCGGCCTCGAGGTCGGCGCGGGCTTCATCCACGGTCGTCGCTGCGCGGGCGGGCTGGGCTTCGGTCACGCGAACCACGAAGAGATCGCGCGAGGTCGGCTCGGCAAGCGTCGGAAAGGCGACGCCGCGTTGTGCGGGCAGCGTCGGCGAGCCGCCGAACTCCTTGAGCGCGGCGGCAAGCTGCTGCACGGTCGCGTCGCCGGCGCCAACGCGCTTGCTCAACGCCGTTCCGACGCCCGGGATCGCTGCGATGTCAGCGACCTCGATCCAGGCCTCGCCGGAGGTCTGTACCGCAGGGGCATCGATGCCGAAGCGCTGGGCGAGTTCCTGGCTGAGCGCGGCGAGGGCGACGGCCTTCGATGACCAGTCGGCTGGCAGCGTCCAGTAGCCGCCGGCGCTTGGCACGCTGCGAAGGTCCATCTGCACGCGGTCGGTGGCGAACTTCGAGACTGCGGCGAGCTCGGCATCGAGCAGTTGGCCGAGCACCTTCTCGCGCACGGCATCACGCTGGCTGTCAAAGGTCATTGGCGTGGTCGATAGGGCTTCCTTGGCCCTGAATTCGGCCTCATGCTCGATCCAGTACTTGCGCAACTCGACGTTGGAAAGCGCAGGGCTTTGCTCGAGCTTGGCCTTGATCGTGGCGGCGGGGATGACGATCCACTCGAGCTTGAGCTGGTTGGGCAGGCGGTAGCCGAAGCCCTTCTCGCCTTGGCCCTTCACGGTGTCGCCGTAGGCCTTGAGCTGGGCCTCGAGCGCGGCGGCATCGGGGGCCGGTGCATCGATGCCGGCGATCTTGCCTGCATCCAGGATCATCACATCGCCGTCCATCGTCATCGTCATCTCGGCGGCGGCGCGGCGCAGGCGCTCGTCGCTGATGCGCCCCGAGCTGGCCACGAGGGCGATCAGGCGACGGACGCCGGTCAGGTTGGAGAGGGTCTTGAGCACCGTTTCCTGGCTTGTCTGCGCGCGAGAGGCGAGCGTGGCCACGAATCCTTCGGGCGTGACGCCGTCGGGCATCTGCGACATCGAGAGTTCGCGCAGCGTTTCCTGCTGCGGCGGGATCAGGCCCGAGCTCTTGGCTTCCTTGACGAGCAGGTACCAGTAGCCCGGCTCCTTGAGCACACCCATGCCGACGATGGTGCGGTCGCCAAGGCCCTCGAGCACGCGCATCTCGGCGATGGTGTCGTTGAGCTCGCTGGCCGAGACCGACTCGCCGTCGGATACGGCCCAAGTGGTCGTGTTCAGGCGCAGGTTGTCAACGATGTTCGTGCTGCTGTCGGTGAGCAGCCAAGACACCAGGAGCAGGATCATGAACCCTGCCATGGCGATGCTGACGAAGCGCTGGTTCTTGCGGAAGAGCTTCAACATGGTTCTGGGCCTCGGAGGGCAGGCGGCGTGGCCTGCCGGGGCTTGGAATCTATCGCGGAAACGAACGAGGGCGCGGACGGAACTCGTCCACGCCCTCGGGGTTTGCGGCTGTCGCCAGGTTCAGCGGTAGAACTCGACGATGAAGTTGGTGTTGACGTCGAAGGGGACCTGCTCCGAGGAGGGGAGCACGAGCACCTTGATCGTCAGTTCGGCGGGGTTGACCTCGATCCAGCCCGGTGTGACATGGCCAGCGAGCGATTCCATGGTCTCGCGAACGAGCTTCTGGACATTCTCCTTCTTGATCGAGATGACATCGTTGGGGCTGACCGGGAACGACGGACGGTCGACCTTCTTGCCGTTCACGAGCACATGGCCGTGGGCCACGATCTGGCGAGCGGCCCAGATGGTGCGGCCGAAGCCTGCGCGACGGACGACATTGTCCAGGCGACGCTCGAGCATCTGAAGCAGCACTTCGCCAGTGTTGCCCTTGCTCGAGCCTGCTTCCGCCAGCATGCGGCGGAACTGACGCTCCATCACGCAGTAGTGGAACTTCAGCTTTTGCTTCTCATCGAGGCGGATGCCGTAGGGCTTCGGGCGCTTGCCACGGAAACCGTGCGGGCCGGGGGGCGTCAGCTGCCGCTTGGCGGTGTGCTTCGGGGTATCCGCGATGGGGACACCGACGCGGCGGGAGAGACGGACCTTTGGACCTGTGTAGCGTGCCATGTGTTCTCGATTGGGGAATCGGCGATTGCACAGCAAATCGCGTCGGATGTCAAGCGGCTTGGGGTTGCGGGTCAGTAGGCCCGGCCATCGATGCCGCTGCGCCAGTTCAGATAAGCGCGATTCAGGACCCGGTAACCACCGGGCGTGGGGTAATCGCCTGTGAAGTACCAGTCCCCGGTGTGTTCAGGCATGGCCTCACGAAGCCCTTCGACGGTCTGGTAGACGACTTCCACCGTTCCGGCCCACGACACGCCGCGCGGCGTGATGAGTCGCGCGACTTCAGCGCAGAGTTCCTGATGCGTGACGAGGTCGTACAGCCGCTTCACATGGTTGCGCATCTTCGCAGCCGGCAGGTCGGCCTGCGCACGGCACGCCGCTTCGATCTCATCGAGCACCGCGGCCTGGCCGCGTGCGGTCGCCAGGTTCACGGCGGCTTCGAAAGCGATGAAGCGACCGAGGTGGCTCATGTCGATCCCGTAGCAGTCGGGGTACATGATGGGCGGTGCGCTGCTGGCAACGATGATGCGCGCTGGCCCGAGTCGCGAGAGCATCGTGATGACCGAGTCACGCAGCGTGGTGCCGCGCACGATGCTGTCATCGATCACGACGAGCGTGTCAGCGGGATTCACGGTGCCGCGCGTGATGTCATAGACATGGCTGACCAGGTCCTTGCGTGCAGCGTCATGCGTGATGAACGTGCGCAGCTTCTGGTCCTTGTGCGCCACCTTGTCCGCACGCGGGTGGATGTCCATCAGGAACTCAAGGCGATCACGCGTGAGCTCGCCGCACTGCAGCAGGCTCCACGCGAGGTCGGCATGGTGGGTGCGCTGGATCGCCTCGATGCCCTCGATCAGGCCGATGTAGGCGCTCTCGCTCGTGTTGGGAATGAAACTGAAGACCGCATCCTCGAGCCGACGATTGAGCGCCTGGTGCACGATCGGTGCTAGGTTGCGGCCGAGCGCCTTGCGTTCGCGATAAATGTCTCGGTCGTTGCCGCGGCTGAAGTAGATGCGCTCGAACGAGCACTGGCGCAGCGGCCGTTCGGGCGCAAAGCGATCGCAGCGCACGGTGCCGTCGCGGCGCACAGTGAGCGCATGGCCGGGCGGCAGCGGCCGCACGAGCGCATCATCGACGCCGAAGACGCCCGCCAGCGCCGGACGCTCGCTCGCCACGGCCACGACCTCGTCGGTCTCGAGGATGAAGGCAGGCCGGATCCCGTTTGGATCACGGCACACGAACAGGTCGCCGCTGCCGACGAGGCCTGCGAGCACATAGCCCCCGTCGAAGTGCTCGGCGGCCCACTCGAGCACGCGCTTCCAGTCGACTTGGCGCGCACTCTCCTCGATGAGTTGGGCTCCCTCGAGGTTGCGGATCGAGCCTGCCCCCATCGCTGCGCGGAGGTGGTTGTGTTCACGGTCGATGGAGTGTGCGATCTTCTCGAGCACGACGCCCGTGTCGCTCGCGCCCACCGGATGCACCCCGTAACCCACGAGCGTTTGGAACAGCTCGGGGGCGTTGGTCATGTTGAAGTTGCCGCACAGCGCCAGCGTGCGTGCGGCCACGCTGTGACGACGGATGAAGGGGTGGCAGATCGACTGGCCACGGCCGCCGTGCGTGCCGTAGCGCAGGTGCCCGATCATCGCCTCGCCCAGCAGGGGTATGGCGCGCTTGAGCTCCAGCGTGGGCATCGTCGCCAGAGCGTGGGAACCGAGCTCACGCGCAGGCTCGGTGGCTTCGTCGAAGATCCGCTCGATCGGGCTGCGCTTGGCGTTGCGCACGCGCGTCAGGTACTCGTCACCCGCAGGCATGTCGAAGCGCACGCTCACCACGCCCGCGCCGTCCTGGCCTCGGTTGTGCTGCTTCTCCATCAGCAGGTACAGGCGCCGAAGCCCCCAGAGCGCGTCGCCGTGGTGCTCTCGGTACCACTCGAGCGGGTGCTTCAAGCGGACTGCCGCGATGCCGCATTCATGGGTCAGTTCATCGCTCATGGGGAGCAAGGAGGGTAGCGCAGCCATCGGGCGCGGATCGCTACGCTTTCCCGATGGATCCTGATGTCCGCAGCATCGCGTGGGCCGGCTTGCTCGGCCGTTGGTCCGACTGGGCCGCTGCCAGCCGGTCATGGCCGGAGCATGGTGACGCTGGCCGAGCGCGGGCGAGCGTGCCGTGGCTCATCCAACTGCAGGCGGTCACGCATGCGCTTGGCGAACTCGCTGCGGTACCTCCGAGCGAGCGTGCATGGTGCCGCGACCACGCACGCGCGACGATCGATGCTGCGGTCGAGCAGCTCGTGGGTGTGTGGGGCGACGAAGCTCCCAACGAGATCGCGGACATCGTCGATGACGCGCGGCTCGCCGTCGATCGCTCGCAGCAGGCCGGATGCCGCGAAGCGGTGTGGCCGGGACCTGGGCGTTTCATCGTGCCGGATCTGGACCTTGGCGAGCCGTGCGGCACGCTGGCGTGCATGCAGCCCGGCACACCGGTGCTGCCTGGAACACCGGTGGCGTGGTGGATTGACCGTGACGACCTGATGGTGCCTGGGCTCGAGGTGCGCGACGCGGAGCAAGGCCCAAGCCAGGTCTACCGACAGCTCGACGATGCAGGCCGCGTGGTGCAGGATGTTGTTGCTCCCATGGAGGAGTTGCCACCCGGCATGCCGCTTCTGGTGCCGATCGATGAGGATGGTCGCCGCATCGGCGGTTGGCTCACGCAGGCACCCGCGTGGCGGGCCATGCATGAACAGGCCTTGGGTGGCCTGAAGTCTCCAGCGGTGCGCTGGAGCGAGTGAACCGCAGTGTCGGGCTCGCTTCGCTGCGCCGTGCGATCACGGTGCGATCGGCCAGGTCAGCGTGGCGCGCAGCCAGGAGCCGCGACACCAGGTGTGGGCAGTTGCAGTCGCGCGACAAATGTAGGAGCCCGATCGCCGCTGGGTCCGCGACCGCCCGGATCCGATCGAGCGCATCCATCGTCTGGTCGTTCGAGAGGTGCCCGTGCCCGCCCATGATGCGTTGTTTCAGGTGCCAAGGCCGTGGGCTCTCGCGCTGCAGGGTTTCGTCGTAATTGCATTCGATGCCCAGGAGATCGACGCCTGTCAGCGCCTCGATGAGGTCATCCTGCACCGTGCCGAGGTCGGTCGCCCAGCCGATGCGGCCGGCTGGCGTCTCGAGGATGAAGGCGGTGCTGCCATGTTCGTCATGCGGCGTGCGCACCGCGCGCACGCGCAGGTGCTCGCCGAGCGCGGCCTCGCCCTCGATCACATGCAGGCATGGGCGCGGAATGCCAAGTGCGAGGGCGCCAGCGAAGTGCGCGGCGCGAAGGAGCACCGGCACGCCGCGGCGAGCGAGCTGCGCCGACCAGCCACGATGCCAGTGGTCGCCGTCGAGGTGCGTGAGCAGGATGGCGCCGAGTTCGGTGCCGGGCGGGCAGCGGTGCAGGAGCCCCTCACGAACCTTGCGCGGGCTCAAGCCGGCATCAAGCAGCACGACGCGGCGTGTGAGCGACCCGAACTGCACGATGGCGGCGTTGCCGCTCGAGCCGCTGGCGAGCATCGTGATCGAGAGCTGGGCGCCGTCCATGGCGGGTGGAGTGTAGGCCCTCACCCCTCGTCGCTGGTACGGCGGCCGCCGCGCAGGCAGAGGCCGCGCTTGGAGGCGTCGATGAAGCGCAGGTACTCGTCGACCAGGGGATCGCCGGCGCGCTCGCGCACGGCCGCCACGCGCGAACTCGGCAGGCTCTTGGACAGGCAGAGCGTGCGGTAGATCCAGCGAACCGTGTCGATCTGCTCGGGCGTGAAGCCGTTGCGGCGCAGGCCCACGACATTCACGCTTCCGCAGTAGTTCATGGTGGTCACCGTGAACCACGGCAGCACATCGCGCACGCTGCCTGAGTGGCCGCTGAGCATGGCACCCGTGCCCACGCGCACGAACTGGTGCAGGCTCGTGTTGCCCGACATGAGCACGCGGTCGGCGAGCTCGACATGGCCTGCAAGCAGCGAGCCGCTGCCGATGATGCAGCGGTCGCCGACCTGGCAGTCGTGCCCGGCGTGCGAGCAGCTCATCCAGTAGGTGTGGTTGCCCACGCGCGTGGGCTGGTCGGTCTTGGCGCGGTGGATCGCCACGCCCTCGCGGAAGGTGTTGTGGCTGCCGACCTCAAGACCCGCGCCGGGCTTGTCCCACGGGAACCCCACATCCTGCGGCGCGAACCCCAGGCAGCAGCCGGGGAACATGATGTTGCCCTCGCCGATCGTGAGCGGGCCCGACAGGTGCACGCCGGCGATCAGTCGATTGCCCGCGCCAAGCGTGACGGTGCCGCGGATCGTGCAGTGGGGGCCGATCTCGCAGCCCTCGCCGATCGTGACCTCGCCCTCGATGACTGCGCTGGGGTGGATCATGGGCCAGCGGACTGTAGTCGTAGACTCATGCACCGTCATGGAACCCGTGATCCAGGATCTGGGCCGCATCGGCTACGACGAGGCGCTTACCGTGCAGCGTGCGCTGCACGAGCGCGTGGTCGCTGCGCGCGATGGCGGGCCCAGCGAGCCGATGCACCTGCTGCTGCTTGAGCACGATCCCGTGGTCACCGTGTCTCGGCGCCCGGGTGCGGTCGCGAACCTGCTCGCCACGCCCGACATGCTCAAGCGCGCCGGCGTGAGCGTGCGCGAGACCGATCGTGGCGGCGACATCACCTATCACGGGCCGGGTCAGCTGGTCGCGTATGCGATCTTCGACCTCAATCGGCTCGGCATCGGCATCCATGGCCACATGCGCCTGCTCGAAGAGATCGTGCTGGGCACGCTCGCGAGCTTCGGCATCGCGGGCGAGCGCGATGCCACGGCCACCGGCGTCTGGGTCGGCCCTGAGCCCTTGCGAAAGATCTGCGCGCTCGGCGTGCGTGCGAGCCGGTACGTGACCATGCATGGGCTGGCCTTGAATGTTGCGCCCGATCTGTCGCACTTCGGGCTCATCGTGCCGTGCGGGCTCGTGGGTCGGCCCGTCACGAGCATGGCGGCCGAGCTCGGTGCATCGAGCCCGCATTTCGCGGCAGTGCGTGATGAACTCGCGAGGCAGGCACAGCTGAAGGTCGCCGACCTCCTGGCTCGCCCACGCGCGGCGATTGAACCATCGTGACCTTTCGCACAGCGCCTGCGCCCGCATGATGCTGCGTGCAGCTGCCGAACCACCGTGAGGCCGTGAGCCGAGGCGCGCCGGACCGCGTGCCGATCGCGATCAGGTGCCGGGATCGGCGGGGGCGTCGTCGTCCAAGTCAGGAAGCTCAGGTGGCTGCAGGGTGGTCATGCGCTGGAAGCGCGCGAAGAGCGCCTCCACGCGATCGGCCAGCGTGGAGGTCGGCTCGAGCGCATCGCGCGGCAGCCCAAGGTCCTTGAGCAGGTCGTCGTTGAGTTCGATGAGGCCGTCGGCCCAGAGCAGCGAGGACTCCTCGAAGGTGTCGGTGTATTCGTCGTCGGGGAGATCGCGGCCCCAGAGCGCGCTGCGTTGGTGCACGGCCGAGCAACCGCGCGCCTGGGCCACGCGCTCGATGGCGCCGGCCACATCGCGCTGCGCCGACCGGGCGCGCTCGCTGAGCACCTTGTCGAAGGCTTCGCTGACGGCCTCGTGGACCTCGGACAGGCCCATGCGCGCGACCTCGACCGCCTTCCACTGCTCGTCAGTCGGTCCGTCCTCGCCGCCGGAGAACGCTTCGCGCTGCGCCTTGAGGAACGCCTCGTTGGCCTTCTGCCAGCGGTCGTCGCTTGCATCGAGCGCGGCGGTCATCGCTTCGAGCGTCGAGTCGCGGTAGAGGTAGGCCTGCATCATGCTGCGCGCATCGGCGCAGCCGATGGCGCCGGTCGCGGCGGCCTTGGCGGGTGCGGGCGGATCGCCAGCCAGCGCGCCAGCGAGCGCGAATGCAGCGGCGGTCGAAGCGAGAAGGACAGCGATGTGGCTCGTACGCATGGTGGTTCCTGTCAGTCGAGGGTGATGTTGAGTTCCTTGGCGACATCCTGCGTGATGTCGATCGACTCAGGCATGGTCACGAAGGTGCGCGCCTGCAGCTGCAGGAAGATGCTCGCGGGTTCGCCCGGCTCGAGCGCGTCGGCAGGGGGAATGAAGCGCAGCACGAGGTCGATGCCTTGGCGGTCGGAGACGACCTGCGTGGCTTCGCGCAGGTCCTTGTAGGCGCGGTCGTACTGCTCGGAGAAGAGCTTGGCCTGTGCCTCGCGCATGCCGCTCGACCAGATCTCGAACTCCTGGCGGAAGGCGCCGATCGCCTGCTCAGCTTCGGCGCGCTCGGGGCTGTCGGGCTTGATCTGGCCGTACTTGTCGCGCAGTTCGGCGAAGCGGCGGTCGAAGTCCTCGCGGCCCTTGCGCTCTTCCTCGGTGATCGCGTCGCGCTCAGTTGCGTAGCGCTCGCCCCCGATCACCTTGTTCAGGATCTTGCTCACATGCAGCGCGCCGACATTCCAGGCGCGCGCACCTTGGCCCCAGCCGGGGGCACCGTTGCGGTTGACGATCGCCAGCGGTTCCTTGCCGTCGGTGCCCGTGAGCAGCAGGCGGTCGGCGGGGCCGAGGTCGGTTGCGGGCACGGCATCGGCGACGACGGTCCGCGCGGGCAGGGCGGTGACGAGCAGGCTGGCGACGGCGCCGGCACAGGCACCGGCCACGATGGCGCTGGGAAGCTTCATGCCGCCGATGCTAGTCCGCGGTGGCGGGGGGCATGGGGCGGCGGAGTGTCCCAGCCAGGCCCGCGGTTGCCGTCGTTCAGTCGTGGAAACCGGCGGCTTCCCGCACCAAGAAGAAGCCGTTGTCGTCTTCGTACGGATCGGTCGCCAAGGGTGCGAGCAGTTTGTCCGCGTCGACCCAATCTGCGGCGCGAACTGCCCGCGCTGCCCACATCCGGTGCTCAAATCGCTTTGACTTGAGACGTTTCACGATGTCTGCCTTCGGCTCCTTGGAGGCAGCGCTCCATGCCCCGAGCGCTTCAGCCGCGCGGACCTTGAGCTCGGCACCGCACCGCGGGACATCACGCTCGAGCCAGACCGTCCGAAGAGCAGTGCCGAGGTCTGCCATGCTCTTCTTGCGCTTGGCCAGAGCGGTCATCGTGGCTGCGGTCCGCTCGGAGAGGGACGCCGTCAAGGCTTCCAGATGGGCCTCGAGTTGGTAGTCGATCTCTTCGTCGCTGGTCCGCGCGAGCGACGCAACGAGCTCCTTGAGTTTCGAGGCATCCGTGAACACCACATCAAAGGTGAGATCGAGGTCTGACGGCATGGGGGGAAGGGTATCGAACTCGTCCGCACAAAGGACTGGTTGCGACGGTCAGATCCGGGAGCGTCTGGTGATACCCTCACATCATGAACACTGAACAGAGGGTATCGCGTGACCCCGTGGAAGCCTCAGGACCGCGATGTGAGGCCCAAAACGACGGTGATGAACCCAGCGTGGGGCAACGCGAGTTGGAATTGGAGCTTCGAAGATTCGACCTCGACGTACGACTGGGCAGGCAGGAGTACCTCCTTCAACTGTTCAGTCATGCGGCCGACCAACGCATGAAATCCTTCAACTTCTACGCCATCGTGGCTGCCGCTGCGATCACGGGGTCCATCGTTGCCTTCGAGAAGTGTCCTTGGCAACTTGTGGTGGCCATGGGGTTTGTCCATGTCGCCATGGGACTGGTCTTCTGCATCGTTGACATTCGAAGCTGTCGGTTGGTGTCGACGGCACGGCGCGCGTTGAGAGAGCTCGAGTCCGATCCATGTTTCGTTGCCACAGACCGCGTGATGCAGGTTGATGAAGGCAAGGTTCGAGGGAAGCGTGACTCAAGCCAGGGCTTGGATCGGCACCCCATCCGACGACTGATCAGTCAGTGCTTCGGTCACGAGGGCGCTACCTACACCCGAGCCTTCAACATCGCTTTCACGATCCAGATCCTCGCGGGCATCGGCTTGGCGCTCGCAGCGGTGTGGATCAAGGGGCCGATGGCCGCGGCGGGCCACTGAGCGTCACCTTGCACATCCTCGCTCCGGCCTGTCCGGAAGTGCTCGCCCCGATCGCGGTTGGCTGACTTCATCGAATGCTGCGGATCGGTCCTGATACTGATGTTCCACTGGGGTTGATCTTCCAGATCTGCGTTCGGCCATCTTTGCACTGCACCACGACCGTGTCGCCCTGCACGATGGCCGAAACCGCGTCGGCCCCGAAGATGTGGACGGGCGTGCTGGTTGGGAGCAGCAGCAACTGGACCTTGCCGTTGACGACGCGAACGACGTTCTGGCGCATGAGGAAGACCCCGTGAAGAGAGGAAGATGGCCTGCGGCGAATGGACGGCCGGCTTGCGGGCACTACCGAATCGAGGTCCCCGGTCCGGCATCGGGATCCCCGAATCCCGAGCGGGCATCGTACGACGATCCGTCCTCGCGAAGATACGTCGACTCTGTGCGGCTCCACACCAGGCAGCGGACGAGTCTTGAATAGGTTGGGTGGTCGCGGGCCCAAGACAGGATGTCGCTCCGATCCGTCAAACCATCGGGAATGGAGATGCGCTGCCACACCGTTGGCATCATGCGCACCATGAGTGAGATCGGGACCGGCTCGCGAGCCCATGCCTCCCATGCTGCCCGCGCGTTGCGCCGCTCATCGCTCTCAAGCGTGGCGACCTTCTCCGGAGAGATCGCGAGGGCACTCGCGATCCGGCCGATCTCCGCGTCCGAGGCGACGGTGTCGCCGTCGCGCTCGAGCTTCGCGATGAAGTTGCCCCCGACTTCGCCGCTCTTCCAGCCGGCCCGCAGCGCCAACTCGCCGGGACGAAGTCCGGCCGACTCGCGCGCCTGACGAAGGAATTCGGAAAGTCTCGTGGGCCCCATGTGTCATGCCTCTTCACGGCGAGGGCTCGCGGCGTGCGCGGAACCGATCGGCCCGACCGCCGCGACGAGTCCCGTCCGTTGTGACGGATTGTAGGATTCGCGGTTTCCCCGGAGGCCGTTGGCGATGCCAATGAACGAAGAGCAGATCCGAGCCGCCATCGTGCGCATCCTTGAGTTGCCCCAGACTCACCTACGGAGACCAGTACACACGGCAATGGTGCTGGGATCGATCTAGTCCCGTCTACCTGCGAGCACGAAAACCATGAAAGTGGTTCGCCGATCTTGCACGAATTGGGGGCTGCTCTGCGCGGGTGACTCACGCCGGGCGCGAGCTGTCGTTGCGGAAGTTGCAGCAGGGCTGCCGCAGCCCGCTGAACGGCACCGTGGCTCGGCGCGGCCTCAGCGGATCGTCTTCACCGGCCCCATCACCGACTTGCCGCTCGGGTTGATCTTCCAGACCTGGGTGCGCCCGTCGTCGCACTGCACGATCACGTTGTCACCCTGCACGACGGCCGACACCGCGTCGGCACCGATCGTGCAGTACGGCGTGCCGGCCGGTGGCAGGAGAAACTGGACCTTGCCCTTGAAGCTGCGGACGAAGTTTGAGTGCATGTCGGCGCGACCGCTAGCAGAGCAACCTGCAACTATTCAGAGATCAAAGAGTTTGTTCAACTCAGTTGCCGCGGTCCGATTTGCCTGCCCACGGGAGTGATTACCTTGGTGCCTGAGTAGGCGCACTCCCTCGATTCTCACAGTGCTGGGGACGTGATGGGTGTTACAGAGATCGATGTTCGCGGAGTATGCGAGGTAAATCAAGATACGCTCCCAATCAATCACGAGTTGCCTCTTGAGCTTTGTCTTATTGCCTCCCGGAGCGATGAAGTACATTACGGGTGCGCCTTTGGCGAGGCAGACCGCGTGGTTGTAGGCCGTCTGCTGGTGTGGACCGAACGCCTCTTCTAGCAGACCTTGCTTGTCTGTCTTGCCCACGTAGTACGGCCTGATTGGACCATCTCTTCCCGGAGTTTTGATTGCAAAGACGTAGAGTCCATTTTTGCGGCTCAGGTCTCCGCAAAGCCCGCTTTGTTCGGCCTGCATCTCTTGGATTCGGGAGAGGATTGCGGACTTAGACCGCTTGACATCCACCCTCCGCCCGCCGCGTCTGTATGGACTCACAACCAGATCAAAGGGGCCGAATGGGTGAAGAATCTGGTTGCCATCGACTTCGTTGGACATCATGCGCCTACTTTCGGTTGAATTTTCTGACCAGAACTCCAATGCACCCACACCATGACCATGGCGAGGGTGTCGAGCTTACAGTACTGTAGCAGCACGTCTTTGCATGCTGTGCGGTACTGCTCGTCGTTCTTGCGCAGGCCGTACACCATGTCGGAGTACGCGCGCATGGCGCCGGTTCCATCTCGGACTGCGCGTGATTCGCCGCCACCAAGGTCCACTTCGGGAAGCGCCTCGTAAGGCGACAGCACCTTGCCGTCCTTCTCTCGAAGGTAGTCCTTGAACCACGGGTGGGCGTGCAGCGATCGGTTCTCCTGCCAGATCGCCTTCAGCACCGCCTTGATGGAAGTCTTGCCCCCCATGGCGGGATGGAAGAACTCCTTGCGGCAGATGTCGTAGAGATCGACCGTGCGGCCACCCTTGTCGTGGGACTCGGTGAGCGGATCCAGCCAATCGGCCAGGTCCTTCGGCCCCTTGCCGTGCGCCCTGATCGCCACGGCGATTTCACGCAGCGCGCTGCGCTCGTGGTCTGACCAGACGAGCATCTGGCCATCGTCACCGATCGCCTTACGCAATTCCTGTGCGAACTCGACATTGGGCCAGCGATCCTGGGTGTTGATCCACTGCTGGTGGGGAAGTTCCAACGCGGATGGGCCCTCGAGCGTGTGGCAGCTGAACTGAAACGCCACCTGGCCGTACGGCGGCATGCCCGGGTGGTAGGCCGCAGCCATGCGTGAGGTCTCGAAGTCCACGAAGTGAAACGGCGCGCGCAAGGCTGCAAGCGCTGGCTGGAGCCCCGTTCCACGCCACTCCTTGCCGTCGCGGACAGCCTGGATCTGCACACGCTGCCGAGCGGCGGAGTCGGAAGTCGATGGAATCGCCTCGGGCGGAAGGTCGCGGATGCCCGCAATACTCTTGTTGAGCAAGGCCTTGAGGCGAGCGCCATCCCGGCCCGCCAACAGGTCAACGCGGTACAGGTCGAGCACATGCGGGGACGCATCGGCCAGCGGCCCCCAGCACTCCCTGAATCCGTCGCGAGCATCAGCATCCACTGAGGCATTGCGGTACTCGCAGTCTCGGCAGTGCGTACCCAGATCGATCGGCAATTGTCGGAGCGAGCCATCGCGCAAGGCCTTGGACAGGCGCTTGCGGGTTGGTTCCACGCCATCCGCGTCGGTATTCGCCAACAGCTCCGCAACTTCACTGGACACATCCAGAAAGGCCAGGAAGTGGTCATTCTTCAGCGCGTTTGGATCGCCGAGATACCGTGCACGAGGCATGCCGAACTCGGTCTTTGACTCCGGGAGCAGTTCGATCTTGCTGTGCACCGCTGCGTCGCTGCACGGGCGCGCCGTGTCGACCACGCACAACTTTGGCACGACCGTGAAGCCGGGGGGCAGCGCTCCACGCACGACCTGCGTCTGGAAGGCCACGTCCTGCAGATACGGGAGCCACGCACTGCCGATCCCACCACGTTTGCCGCGGAAGGGAGTCTGGCCGTCCTCGATCGAGTTGAAGCTCTTGGCCTTGATTTCGATCAACTCGATCGTCTTGCCGCGGCGCGAGAGCAGGTCCACGCGTGCGCTGCATCCATCGTGCTCGAACACAGCTTCGAACAAGTCGACTGCATTTGCTGCAGCCAACATGCGAAGCGTGGCCTGCGCTGGGGTCTCCTCGCCCTCGGTGTGAATCGTCTTGCCGTCGGGGTACAGCGCCCGCGCGATGGCCTCGACCATGAAGCCGCCGTCGGCGAGGAACTCGAGGTACGGATTGTCCTTGGCGTTGCTCGGATACCCCTCGCGCGCATAGGCAAGCCGGCGGGGGCATTCGAGCCCGATCTTGAACTGGCTCTTCGACAGCGGCCGTGGCTCGGAGGGACCCCCCATGATGTCCCCTCTCAGCGGAGCGGCTGCGGTCCGCCTAGGATCTGCGCCTCGGGAATCATCGCCTGCGCGACCTTCTTGGCATCAGACTGGGACGTCGCCCGAACCACGATCTCGCGCGGTGTTCGTACCTGATCGCCCGGAAGCTTGTAGCGAACCACCCACTCGCGTTCGTTGCTCATGTCGATCTCCTCGGAGTTCTTCGGAATTCAGGTTGTCGAATCGCTTGGGGAGGATACCCGCAGGTCAATGGACCGGAGATGCCCCGGGGCCCTTGAGCCAGTACGCCGCGACGATCATCGCCAGCCCGGCAAAGACCTGCAGGATGAACGCCGTGTTGAACGCCATCGTGAAGGTCGCCCCGCCGCGGCGGCTGAGGGAGCGGTCGACGAATCCCCGGAACCAGTGGTGACGGCCCCAGCTCTCGCGGAGATCCCTCGTCCCGCCCATCGATGCGCCGCCTTCTTCGTGATCGCACCGGATGATCTGGAGTTCGGGCGCTAGGGCGGCATCGCACTCGAACTTCCGCAGGGCGCGCCGCGCGCAGAACACCAGCTTCGAGTTCCGGATGTCGATGATGAAGAACACCCAGGCCATCACGAGGTGAACACAGCCCATCGCCACGACGACGTGCCACGAGCACTTGTCGATCGCGGCGATCGACCCCGTGATCGCGGCTGCCATCAGCAAGGCGTAGTAGTTAAACGTCTTCATGCGCTGGTCGGCCAGATACTTGAAGTGCTCCAGCGCGTACTTCATCTGGTGCTCGGGCTCCAGCTCCTTGCTCTCCGCCCGGCTTGCAGTGGATTCGCCGTGTGTCCGCTTGTCTGTCACAAACGCTCCTTGCCGGGCGACCGGCTTTCCCACGATTGGGATTCGACGCAGATTAGACCGCCACGATCGACTGACCGCCGCCCGACGGGGTCGCTCTCATCGGTCCACCCCTTATGAGAGTTGCTGCATGGTAGATGCCCCTTGAGTGCACGGCGGTGCCGCAGCGCAGGCGAGCGCAGCGAGCCGGAGCGGAGGCAGCGCGGTGCACGTCGCCGCGAAGGCCGCCGGGGTCACCGTGCCCAGCGCCCGCTGGATCCGCCGGTGGTTGTAGAAGAGCCGCCACCGGTCGATCAGGTACCGCGCCTCCGCCAGCGTGTCGAAGACCTCAGACGACAGGAGCTCGTCGCGCAGCCGGCCGTTGAAGCTCTCGACGATGCCGTTCTGCCACGGAGGCAGCCCCACTCAATCCCCTTGATCGAGGATGGCCATGAAGGCCTCCTGCGGGATCGTGACGGAGCCGATCTGCTTCATGCGCTTCTTGCCTTCCTTCTGCTTCTCGAGCAGCTTGCGCTTGCGGCTCACGTCGCCGCCGTAGCACTTGGCCGTCACGTTCTTGCGCATGGCCTTGATCGACTCGCGGGCGATGATCTTGCCGCCGATCGCCGCCTGCAGCGGGATCTCGAACTGGTGGCGGTCGATCTGGTCCTTGAGCTTGCCCAGGATCACGCGCGAGCGCTGCTCGGCGTTGTCGCGGTGGCAGATCAGGCTCAGCGCCTCGACCGGCTCGGCGTTGACCAGGATCTGCACCTTCACTAGGCGATCCTCGCGGTAGCAGGTGATGTGGTAGTCCATCGTGCCGTAGCCGCGCGTGACCGACTTCAGCTTGTCGTAGAAGTCGTAGATGATCTCGGCGAGCGGGATCTCGTACTTCAGGATCTGGCGGCTCTCGCTGATCATCTCCTGCGACTGGAAGATGCCGCGGCGCGCCTCGCAGAGCTTCATCAGGTCGCCGATGTTCTCGTTGGGGCAGATGATCTCGATGCGCACGATCGGCTCGCGGATCGCCTTGACCCGCGACAGGTCCGGCAGG
>Ga0194115_10004001_pt1 | contig 16174 bp, 18 predicted proteins | sample TA2MahsurfametaG_3_FD_148656 | JGI IMG/M metagenome (GOLD analysis project Ga0194115, IMG submission 148656) | Freshwater microbial communities from Lake Tanganyika, Tanzania - TA2015002 Mahale S4 surface | ecosystem: Environmental > Aquatic > Freshwater > Lake | place: Tanzania: Lake...
GTCGCAACCCGGGGTGATTAAATTCGTCCGTATTTCTCTAGACTTGCTGCGTATGTATAACGCGATCCTTCTTCTCCATATCCCCAGTACAAATATGAGGCTCGCCTCAGTTGTGCATCTGTGGAGTTTGGATTCATAAATATTCGATATGCTTCGCTATACGATGTTTTCATCTCATTGAGCATGAACTGCAGCTGCTCCATCTCAGTGATCTGCGTGATGTTTCTTCCGTAGCGCCTTTCAATTGCTATAAGACGCCCTTTATTCCACGAGACAATGCCACCGTTGCGACCAGAACCATCATTCATAGGGCTATACCACACACGACGGCCAGTCAGGCCTGCTTCTTGCTGCAGGTTTCCTGAAAGATAAGCTGCCCCTTTTTTAGGAAAGCCATGGGCTCTGAACAGCTGCATAGCATGGGTTGCATTACGAATGTCGCCGTTAGCACCTGGCATCAATGCCGCGCCATCAGGAGTTGCACGAAGGTCAGACAAACTTGGAAGGCCATAGGCTTTTAGCTGCTGATTAACAAAAGCTGGTGTGCTCAGGCCAAATTTCTTAGCAATAAGGCGTGTATTATTAGAGGCGTCTTTACCAGCAAGTACAGCCTTTAGATCACTACGCAAGGTTTCGTAAGAGATAAAACGATCTCTTCCGGGATTGACTTGACCGACATTGACTTTAATTTTGTCTCCAAAGATCTTTTCAGCAGACAAAGATGAATAGTCATAATGATCCCCTCTCCAGGCCTTTACCTGTGTACGAGTGGCATTTAAATCTCCTTTAAATTGGTAGCCTTTTTCTGGATCACGCTCCAAGCGGTACTGTGGACGCTGCATCAATTGCGCGGCTTTTGCTTCCACAAGTTTAGAAAGAGCTGCTTTATCTTTTGCAAGATTCGGATTTACACCGATTTCCATCATCAAGGACTGCTTAAGCTCATCCATGAACAACTGATGACGGGAAATCAGCTGCAATTTCAGTTCCTGGGTAAGTGCGGTAGCTGGTGCATTGTTCTGCATTGCAGCCTTGAAGCCAGCACCTAGGGGCTTAAGAAACTTGTCAAGATCTTTCTCAGCATCAGCGGCAGGGCCTCGAGTACTAAATCGCTTGTATTCTTCTGGAGTAATTACGCCAGATGTCATCATTTGGTCAAGCTGATTCTGGTCAATCTTTTGACCATCATCTTTCATCCGCTGTAAGTCAATGGCCTTAGTAGGATCATAGTTAAAGCCTTTCTCAGCCAATGAATAAGCCAGTTTTACAGACTCTTCATCGCCTAATGCCAGTAAGGTTTCAATTGCCTTTCTTCGGGATCCAGGAACAGTAGCGTTCGTGAGATAATCATCTATGGCTTGCTGCCGTTGAACACCCTTTTCTGCATTGTCTAGGTTGTTATCCTGAACTGCCTGCTGACGGAGCTGTCGCTCATATTTGTCAAAAACATTGTCGTACTGCTTACCCAGGGCGGTGCCCTTATTTCCAGGAACCTTCTCCACATTTCGGAGGTCATTAAGCAGCTGCATGTTCTTGCTGTCAACGGCCTCTTGAAGTAAGTTTTCAAGAGCAGCTAGGTTTGCGCCACGAGGATTATCGCCATAACCAAGATTACCTTGTAAATAACGGTCGGACGCTTTATTCCATACCTCTTGGGCTGTGAGGGTCGGCTGGCCGTCAGGTTGAGGCTGGCCAAAACCGTCAACAAGTATTGATACAAAGCCCTTTGCATCCTGAACGTTAGCTTCGCGGTCATTCTTGACAAACCGACTAACACTTTGAAGAAGAAAGTTTTGCCCTACGCCCGCTATTGACCGGGCAAGGCGAACCTTGTCATCATGTGATGCCCCGTACATGCCGGTCTGTCTAAAGAACTGACGGTTTGCCTCCAGTAAAAATGCTTTAGTTTCGGCTGGTCCAGTGGGCTTTTTATCAGGTGGAGTTGCATTTTCAAACTCAACCAAGAATGCCGGGTAAGCTGCAATAGCTGCGTAGGTATTATTTTCAGCACCTTTTAATGACTGATATACAGTCGTTTGCTGTACAGCGTGAGCTACGGCCTGACCATCAAGTGTGCCATCTTTCTTGTACTCAGTGGCTACCTGAGCAGCGCCAGCTGAATCTGCCTTAATAGCAAGGTTTTTCTCTTCCTTATGCTGCTTCTGCTCAGGAGTAAGCTCAATGTTGGGATCCAATCCCAAACCAAGAGCTTCAATTTCCTTGACTTCCCCATCATACTTATCCTTGTTTTCCTTAATTGTCTGAGCGGTCTTCATGGCAAGTGAAGACAATCCAAGCAGGCTCTTGAAGTTCTCTAGGCCTTGATTAGCCTTGTCAGCATCAAACTTTAGCTGTCGAACGCCCGCCTCACCCTCTGTTTTAAGGTACATCTGATCTAGCTCGTATTGGCGCTGAGCACCTCGAGCTAGCATCTGGATGTCGGCTAGCTTCTGCTGTGTCCGTTCCTTAATCTGATTTGATGGATCATATGCAGCAACAGGACTGTATTCACGGGATTTAGAGTGTGCCTCGAAAAGATCTCCATAATCCTCGGAATCATAAATTCGGCTTCTATAAGTTGAGACTTGAGTGACCATTACGCCCTCCAGTTATACGAGGGGATACCGAGGCCCAGGTTTGTGCCTTGACCTTGTACCCCTGGTGCAAATTGTGGAGCCTGAACAGGAGCGGGGACCCGAGAGAGGGCTTGGTTGTTGGCCGATTCGTTTTGACTCTGTGCCGAGGACATGCCAATTTCCATGGACTGTGCAGCACTGCGAATACCTGCACTTTGCTCAGCAAGAGCACGACCAGACTGACGACCGGGATCCATAGCTAGCAGGCCAACAGACTTACCAACGGCACCGGTGCTGAGAACTTTGCCCATGCCGCCAATTGACTTGGCGTAAATATCAACCGATTTAAACGCAGCCTTTTGCTTCGCCTCGTACAGCTTCATTTGCTCAGATACGTAGACTTTGTTAGCAGCTTCGTTGTTATTATAAATGTTGCGGTTATAAGCAAGCATGGCTGCCTGCTGTGCTTGTGTATCACCAATATGTCTCATCACCTGATTTTGACGGTCAAAGTATGCCTGTCTCTGCTGGTTCTGATAGGCGATGTTGTTCTGTTGAGCACTAACATCAGCCTGATATTGGTTCATTGCAGCCTGGTATTGCATAGACTGCTGTTGTTGGTAAGCGCCAATACCCATACTGGCAGCACTGAGAACTAATCCCGTGACTGCTTGTGCGCTGGCGGCCGCAGCCGCTGATGCCCCAAACATGCCGGCTATCAGGCACATAGTTTTACAATCTCCAAATAAGGGAGGAAATATGGTTTGGTGTTTACTACCCTCAATGCCTTAAAGCCCAGCATCTTGAGTAGCTTGTGGTGGTAGTGGTTCCTTGCGTCTGCCAGGTTCCACAGCAGCGTATATTTGCTTTCGTGCTCTGAGAGCCACCTACGAGCCCCCCTAACGAAGGTGTGGGGTTTGTTGTTGATAACAGGAGTGCATAGCAACCAGACGAGCCCATGGGCGCTATTAGAGGGGTCTGGCGCAATGCCACCGACCCCTGCAATAGACCCGTCGCTGTCGAAGAATGCTGCGCTCTCCCTGCTTGTCTGAACGCATCCAGGCAATATCAAAGGAGAGTGTCCTAAACCTTCAATTTCCTGCTTATCTTCTTTACGCAAGTTTAAAGCAACCTGTAACGCATCTGTAAACGTTGCGTCCCGGTAATAAGGTGTCATTAACGAATTGATTGAATTCCTCGCTTGTTGTAGTGTCCCTGCCACCCGTAGCTGGTAAGAGCTGCAGGCACAGGATCATCTGCATACACAGAAACAAGCACATCTTTTCCTTGACAGTAAATCGGGCATTGCTGGGTAAATACCTCAGCAACAGGCACGGAGTTTGCTCCGTATAAGTCAGCTCGAGCTACATCAATGTCAAACGTAAAAGTGGTGTAGCCAAGGCGCTTGACCTCAAGCTGATACCGACCCGAATAGTACAGGTCAAGATAAAGGTTTTCTACAATAGGGTTGTCAATACGGTCTGCCCTGTTCTGCTGAGTTACATAAAACGCAGGCAGGTCAAGGCGCAGTCGGTATTCAAGTCCAATGGTAAAGTTTACCGCAGACAATGTCTTGTCAACCAAGATGTACTTACCACCAGCATCAGTATTAATGGCAGCTCGAACAAACGTTCCAGCCTCAGCACCACTTGATGCCATAAAAACTGGTTGCATCCCAGCTACGTAAGCTCCGGTCGGAAAGTAAATCTTGTCCTTGGTCGCACCACTAACAATTGTTGTCTTAGCCTTGTAAACAAGATTATCCAGCCTGGGAACAAACTTGGAAAAGGCTGTTTGAACAGGAGCTGTGTCTGGGTCATCAATAAGCTCCATGCTTGTCAGGGAGTGGTTAACCCCGTCATACTGCACAACATAGTTAGTGTCATTATCGCAGCCAAACAGAACAACATTTGCTGGGAAAAGCCAACGCCCCCATCCTGCAATTTGTCGCTCGTTTCCGGAATTGTAAAACTTAAAGTTATATACGTTCTTACTGCCATCACCAAATAATACCAAACTGTTGTTTGGACTATTAGCAGACCAAGACAATCCCGGAGGAATGTACTCAGGAATAATACGAGTGTTCTCTGCAACTTGTGGCCTGTTGTCCACTGAGTCAACAGCCATCTCAAACACTTTTGAATACGTCTCAGCTTCAGTTGCAAACATCACACTCACCCCAGTATTTAGGGGAAGAGCATTACTGCGATAGTTGTAGTTAGCAATCTCCGTCAACTTGACTGTACTGGGGCCAAATGCCACCTCAGTGGTTGAGATCAAAAACTGTGCACTCTCTGCAAACAAAAGCAAGCCCTTAGAAGTACCAATAGCGTGTCGAAGAATTGCTGGCTGTGTAGAGGCTGCTGTCAAATCAATGGGGTCTGCATCACTAACTGTCAAGGCAGACTGGACAAAGAAGTTAAAGTAATCACCAGGCTGGCTCATGATTACAGTGTCTTCACTTAACACGCCCAGGCGGTTGGAAAAGAAGAACATGCTGGAGATTGAACGCCCCACAAAGCTAGGCTCAGGGTTTGTTTTATCATCACCAACCTCACGACCCGCCCAGCCACCAAATGCACTACTTGAATTTAGTGGTTCAAGACTGAAGTTCCCGTTAGCTAAACGCACAAGGGCGTGAGGCATGGTTGACGGGTTAAGGTTTGTCTTGATGTTCGGAGCTACTGTTTCCTCCCAGGCACCAAGACCAGGAACACCCTGTACGTCAGGAACGAACTTGACGTAATAGTCATCTGCATCTGTGTTGTCCGTGTTTTTTACCTTGACAGTAAAATCAGGAAAGCATTGCTCGGGTAGTAACGAAAAATCATTGGCTGTTGTTTTGATGCCAACCATTGCGTTATTTGTAATACCTCCCCGAACCGACATGTTAAATTTACGTGTGTCAGTTCTACGGATGCGGAGAACGTTACCGACAAACGAAGAAGTATATCCGGCTATAGCGTTTACAGCATTTTGCAGCTGGGTGACAATTGTGGTGACAGTCAGAGTCCCAGATTCGGCATTACTAGGAGTAGTGAATGTGGCAATGCCATCACTAGCATATGTATAAACAAAACTTTCTTCTGCTACCCGAACAGTAAATGTCTTGCCTGCCTGGGTTACTGTAACCTGATCCCCTACTCTCCAACCTACACCACCATTCTTAAGAATAATACTGGCTGTGTAGCGTGAACGATAAGCATTTGATGCTGAATCTAAATAGGCAGCACACTGGTTAACAATACGGAATTGCAGGCCAGTCTTCGCTCCTGAGGTTACGGCATGATCCTGCGCGGAGTTTTGTGTACAAACACCACCATCTGCTACTTCATAAGAGCCAGGCGTAATCTCGAGCCTTGATGCTGAGAAGACCTGGACTGGTGTTGCACCCGCACCATCCCTTGACAGGTCAATGCTGTAGGTAGTGTTGTAGGCCACAGAGTTAATAATGACAAGTGCCTCATCAGGAGTTGATGTCGGACTGACACTGTTCATCGTAATAACTCTTTCTTTATTCGCAATTAGCGTATAGTCAGCTAATGGCAAATAACTAAGATTATTAGGATTGGAAAATGAGAGGTATGCATCAGCACCCGAAGCAACCGACACTGTTTTCTCTACCCCAGTTTTTGCATCCCAGACGCGAACAAAAAGGGCTGGATTGCGATAGATGCAGACAATATACTTCTCACTGGTGTCTCTAAAAATAGGGAACCATTTTGCATTAGCCGGAATGTTATTGGCTAAGTTGTTAATAAACTCAGTGGCGGGCCGCTTCTTGCAGCCAAAGGTAGGGTCGAGAAAAGCGTTCACAGCTTCCCGTACCTGTCCCGGTAATTTGATTGGATCTGGTTGCTGGCTAACACCACCAAGAAGATTGGGGATTGCTTGAGAAACTGCGGACATGTTTAGTAGTTTCTGCGACGACGAGTAACTGCGTCATATGGACGGTAATGTATGGCGCTGGTATCACCTGCGACATTGCTGAAGATGCTGTAGTCAGCCTGCCTGGTCTCGTATTCAATGCAGGCAGCTCGAGCTACGCTCTCTTCACGCTCTGAGTATTTGACGGCTTCAGTAGAACCAACAGCACGACCTGCAAAAAGATTTGCTGCACGTATTGTTGCATATTGCTTAAACACCTCGGGCATGTCCATGAACTCAAAGGCCCAGACAACGTCCAGGTTTAGCGTACTAGTAAAAGTATAAGTATGGTTTTTCTTGTCGTAGAGCTTGCCACTACGGATAATGATGTCGCGGTCATCCCACGGCACAAGATCTAGGGCTAGCAAATTAGATGGAACAACTATTTGGCCATTGTTATCAGGCACAAACGGGTAGTCTTGTTCAGTATTAAAGTGCCACTGCTCGGTTTGCAGAGCATTTGTAACTTCATCGAGAATGCTCTCGGCAAGTTTGATGGCAGGGTTGGTTGCATCGATACTCGTAACAGGCGACTGACCAACATTGCTGAAAATGATGTTGATAGCCGCAAGTTTGGTTAGCTTTGCCATTTATTTCTAGGGAATGGTATGCCCCGAGGGACCCGAAGGTCCCAGGGGCCGTTATCAGGCCTTGGCTTGGATCGAACCAGCCACAGAGGTACGCAGCGAACCGCAACCCATGGCGAGCTTGCCCACAATCAGGTCGCCCTGATACTGCACATGGAAATCACCAGAGGTGGTTTCGATGCTGGGGGCCACAGCTTCCACGGTGCCGGCGGCTTCACGATGGAAGACCAGGCCAGCACAGGTGGTGTTGGTGTGAGCGTAGTTGTTGTTTTCGCCAGTGACGGCGGCGCCACCAGCTGCCATAAAGGGCAGGTGGTTTGACTTGTACAGACGAATACCGGCAATGCTGTAGAGGCCTTTGCCGCTGTTCATATCGCCCTGGCTGTTGCCGATCTCACGGTTCAGGATGTTGGTATCCACCGAGGAGATCAGGCTGTAGTACTGGCGGGGGCTCAGGCAGGCAACGCGACCTTCCTGGGGAGCATTGCGCTCATCCAGAACGGCAGCGGCCTCAAAGAAACCATCCACCAGGGCTTGGGCGTTGAATTGGTTGTTAGCACCAATCTTCACCTCAAAGCCACCAGGCTCGCCGGTCACGACAGAGGCTTCACGGGAAGCGTTGTCAAGCACACGAGCGATGCGAGTGTCATAGAACTTGGCCATAGCCTCGCCGATCTGCTTCGAGATCTCAGCCCGCTGGGAGTACTGGCTCAGCACTTCATCCAGGTCATAGACAAACTGGCTGGAAACCAGCAGGTCATCCATGAGCAGAGTCTTCTCGTTCGCCTTCAGCGCGGTATCGCCCAGCAGGGGTGTCCCGGGAGTATGGAAGCCTGCGCCGAGAGTGCCTGTCATCAGGAACTGTTTCGACTTACCACCACGGAGGGAGTAAGAGCGGATCAGATCCTTGAAGACGGTAGCAGCGTTGAACGCAGTGTACACCTCACCGCTGAACAGAGTCAGAGCGGTTGCGTACTTTGTTGCGTAAGTATTACCTTGGTTACCGTTAACGGCATTAGGCCGTGTAAGGTTAGCAATGTTAGCCATTTGAAAGAACTAGGAGAAAGTTTGTTTGTTCGGTCAGCCGATCAAATCCTTTTCAGATGAAAGTTGTCCGCCGCAGCGGGCTTTCCCCTACTCTTGAATTGTCTCTAAAGACCTAGATCTTTCCTTGCAAGGATTGCCGTAACAAAGCCACGGACACGGGCAATAGGAGTGAGGTCCGACATTGAGGTGTCTCACTCCCGTTTGCGGATTAGGTATCAGCAGCCTTTAGAGCCACCCTTACCACCCTTACCGCCTTTAGTACCTTTACTATATTTAGTGTGTTTCATTAGAGTAAATCTTTGCTAATAGACAAGCGTTGCTCTACGTCTGCGCGGAATGCAGGATCAGACGAGTAAAGCGGATTGGCAATATCACGGGCCAGCTCGGCTGTACTGCGGTAAGGCTTGATGCCGGAATTTGAGGAAGCGCGTCCACTGACCATTTGCCCCTCAAAACCTTCAGCTGCCCTGTAGCGATCCTTGAGTGCGTTAACAGCAAAGCGGATTGCAGCGGCATTACCAGAATCGGTGATGCTGTTAAAGGCGTTTACCTCAGATTGATCAAGATTTTCAGCAGCCCACTGCACCATCTCCTGGTAACCCTCAGGACCACCGGCAAGGGCCATGATTTCATTGGCCTCGTTCTGGGCGAGTTGCTGTGCTTGCTGGTACTTGCCTGCATTCTGGGTATAAAATGCCTCATATTCACGGATAAATTTTTCCGGGTCTGCTTTAAGCTGTTGAGCCAAAGACTTTACGGTGTCATCACTCAGGCCGTTACCTTGAGCGTATTCATCAGCAGCCTGAGACAAGACCTCATACTCTTGCGTAGAGGCCTCTTCCTGCCCCTGTGAAGGTGCTTCAGAGCCATCCTCTTGGTCTCCCTGGCCAAGCTTCTTTTGAAGCTCTTCGTAGGCCTTTAGGAGGTCGTTCTGAGATTTGAACTTACCACCAATTAGATCGGCAGATTGGTTCTCAGAATCAACTTGATCATACAGTCGAGATTTATCCTCGTCCTGCATTTGCTGTATCTTCTCCCCTTGTGCAAGTGCCTGTGCTTCGAGTGCTTCCTGCTGAGGAGTAGGTGCGTCTGGTTTAGTGTCGAAAGTTACGGTGGGCATTAATACGTCTCAGTTATTACATTGCCAAACGACGGGCGGACCTTAGGTTTCTGGCTATATGTTCCAGCGTCACCTGACGGTTTGATTGTCGGTTTGATGGTATAGTCAATATCTTTTTCAATCGAGGCTTCTACTTCGGTGGCGACCCAGGCTTCACCTGTCTTAATTCCACCTTTGTAAGTGCCGTCAGTACTGCGTGCCCGGCTCCTGCTGGGTTGGTTCGGTTTGCTGTTGTTGGTTAGCATATTGTTGGACTAATTGTTCACCAATAGGAGATTTAGCAAGCTGGCCCATTTGCTTCATCATGCTGGCTTGCATCATGTCTTGTTTCTGTTGACCAGCTTCCTGCTCCATGGTTGCAGGATCTTTAATTAGATTGAGTACATCAATCCCGCTAGCAGCTGCAAGTCTCTTTAAAAACTCTGTAGGGTTAATGTATTGAGCAAGAGCTTCAGGACCCATGCCTTGAGCAACAGTTTGCATAAATTCCATAAGAGCAATGCGTTCCTGACCACGACCAATACCATTCAGGCCTGCGACCACTGTCGGCATAACTAGACCTTTAGGTAAAGGGGGGACCGCTTTCTGTCTCTGAAGAATATGAAGCTTGCGATTTAAGTATGGGCTAAGTAGCTCAGTCGTTAGGTTGCCGTATATACCGCCAAGTTGCTCGTTCAGCTCCTGTTGGATGGCAGAGACTCGGTTGCGGTAGTGCGCTCAGATTGCCGGGGATTGAGAATGAGGAAGGCATCAGAGAGTCGAGTCGTAAGATCTCGAATCATCTCCTGCACTGTTCTAAAGTCAGCTGTCTTCCCAACCTGAATGACCCCCACGTCATCAGGGCGACCCTGAATGATGGCACCGTTACTGGCGCGGGCTAGCGATTGAGGCTTGGTAGAAGCTGAGGGGGAGACGGTAAAGATCACCTTCGCTGCAGCTGCACTGCCCTCCACAAGAGCCCGCATAAGGTTTTCAAGGGATGTCAAATCACCAAGAAACTCTTCTACGCGACCACGCCCAAAGGGTTCACCATCCACAACATTGAACCTGAGGCCAAGCCATGGCGTGATGGACTTTGGTGCGGAACCATCAGTGCCAGGGATAGGTTTGTTATCTGCCTCTTGATACCATTTCCACTGACCATCCTGAAGCTTGCCCCAGGTGTAAACGTCAGCTTCGTCAAAGTTGTTGGTACTTTTACCTGAGCCGACTCCATAGCGAGGACCATCAGCACCAGGAGCATTGCTGTCCTTCTCCTCAGTGTCAAGAAGTTGCTTCTGAAATTCAGCTGGCAGCAGAGTCCTGTGTACAGACTCAACAGTTACAACTTCAATAAGATTACCGTCGCCATCTCGGTTGACGACATATCGATCCAGTGGATAGACTTTAAGGGCTTTCTTCCCGACAAAGATAAGTACATTGCCAGTGACGACCAAATGCTTCATGGCTTGATGGAGCATCACCCGGTCAGAAGACTCAGCAATTTGTTGATGGATAATCCGCTCTAGCTTGGAGAGCGAAAGATCAATCTCGCTGCGTACTTCTGGGGTGATCTCGGGTAGCTGCATGAGTTCAGCATCAGAGATCTGCAGCTTAAAAAAGCTGGTATTGACTGGGAAGAGCGACAGCATTAGTTTTGCTGCCAGCACATTTACGCCCTTTGCACCAACACTCTGCCAGGGTACGGGCAGCGAACCGCCCTTAGTTTGGCCATCTTCTACGATGAGATAAGGGAGCGTGAGTCGCGCACACTCCCTAGCAGAGTCAAGGTATTGCTGCCTATCCGCTGACAAAGTTTGATAGCGAGATAAGGCTGAATCTTTCATTATTATGCAGGAATGTTTAGGTTGCCTCTCTTGGAGTCAGTCCCAGTATTCACGTATGATTTATCAAGCGCGATCTTTAGCGGCGCAGTACCACCACTAGCTTGCTGAAGCTGGCCGCGCTTGGAGGTCCGCTTCTGCATCTTCGCGTTGTCTGAATTGGATGCGTTTACAGCAGCAGGAGCCGGGAGTGGCGCTGCGGGTTCAGGCATCGGGGGTGGAGTCGGAGGCGCAGGCGGCATCTCCGGGGGCGGCGGGGGAGCCGGCATTGAAGGCATGGAGGGGGCACCACCACACATAGTTCTAATCCTCTTTTAACGAGTGAATGTATTCAACAACGGATCTCTGCCCAGCTAGATACATGATCTTTGCCAGGGAGTCTGTAGGGTTTGGGTTATAGAGTGGATAAAGTTCCTCGAGCTGCTCAAGAAGTTCTGCGATGATACGATCACCATCAAAGATATCCTTGTTGTTAAGCTCAGCCATATGCTGGTAAATCGTTATTCGACGCCTCAAAAAAGGCGGGCATTCTAGCTCGCTGGGTTTCGACTAAACCAGCTGCTTTTCCTTTGCTGTACAAAGAATCAGACTGACTCAGCCAGAAGTCTTTGTCGAGCCACTTGTTCTCGGACTGACCCAAACCATCCATCACCCAAAGCACGGTGGCTTTGCGAAGTCTGTTTAGATTTGGGGTGCTCTTCAGCCCGAGGTCATGGGCAACCATGCCATGAATTGCGACATGTGTTTGCTCATCACGGGAGATGTCGGCGGCAAGGGTACGTAAACCCATGTCACCGTTGAACCGGAAGAATGGCAGCAGCACAAAGAACACGCTGCGCTCGAGAATCGATGCTTTGAGAATCGGATGCTCAGGAGCTTCAAGCCAGGTTTTGCGGATCATCTTTGCTTCACGCTCCGCAAGGGCGTTTGTCCCGTGGGCCGCGACAATGTATGACAGGCCCAGATCGTGCTTGTCTTCGTCTTGTTGATTTGACAGCAGAGCCTCGATGACACCCGGTTTGTTGGGAAGCTCCTTTTCCAGACCCTGCTGGAGAAACTCTTTGACAGGCAGCTCAAGAGTCCGTAAAGCAAGAGCCCTATAGAGCGCATCTTCCGAACCCTCAACAAACTGGCCCCGTTCAACTTGAACGGGAGTCCATTTCCTTTTTCTGGAAATTACATCAAGATAGCTAGACATTACTCTGCACAAGAAATACAATGGTCCTCGTCTGCTTCAAACGAGAAGATATCCTTATACTCATCGTCAAGAATTGCAGTAGCATCATCTTTACGAAGAGTATCTGGCATCACCTGGAGAGCGTAGTAAAGAGACGTTTGTGGCGACATAAGCCAATCTTCGACAAACTGCTCGTCATAGGTGACAACATCGGACCAGCTGTTAAAGCTGTATCCATGCAGCAGACCCGTGCGATCAAGCATCCTCATGACACCATCAGCAACGGACTTGTAGGCCTCCCAGCCGACCTCTGCAGCAATCTCGACAGGACCATAGTTGACGGACATAACGCCTAGCGTTCCAGAATCCCTGTCAACTTCTCTAGCTATAGGTGGCGCAATTTCAGGCGCAGTAACGAAGCCATCTAGATCTGTGTAGCGGTAGCTACAGCTGGCTGTAGGGGCAATTGTGAAAGCTCTCTCCATGCCGTAAAACCTGGCAACTCCAGCAGCTTGTTGGATGCCCTTGCACATTGCTTGGGCAAGCTTGTTTGCTGTGCTGTCGTTGTGGTGGTAGCTGTTGACATCAGCCAAAGCTTCACCAAACTCCTTGTAGCTCACACCATTGCGCCGTAGCAGGTTGGCAAGGCCCAGCATTCCAAGACCGACCTGGCGATCTTCGTCTGGAGAGAGGTACTCACCACTCTGTTCAACACCCGTTTGAGCATGTAGTTCGCACAGGTTTTGCATTCCATTTTGAAATGCGCTTGGAAGCTCGTCAATTTTGCATGCGCCAAGGTTGACATGCTCCAGTAGACAGGTGCCTCGTGATCGCAGGTAGATTTCCAGGCAAACGTTACCCCTGATGCGTATACCATTTCTATCTACTTTGGTTTTGTTAAGCCAGATATCACCTTGCCGTATGCCTTGAAGCAAAGCATCCTTAGTTTCTTGTGTGGTGTTATCCCACCAATATTGGTTAATATTGACGCACCGCTTGACCCAGGGCAGCTCTGCCCTAGGAACTGTAATGAATTCGAGAATGTCAGGATGGTTGAGGTCAAGATGTAAAACTACAGCGCCGTTCTTCCATACACCACCGCGCCTTAAGATTTCATTGAGAGTGGAGTAGATTTTTCCAAAGGATACTGGGCCGCTAGCCACAAGTCCCTTGCCATTTTCATCTCCTCTGGGTCGCAGCTTGGATAAATGGACAGCCACGCCAGCTCCGTAGCGGAGAGCGTGGGAAACAAAACGCCAGGATGCTTCAATTCCATTGGGCCCCTCCATTTCGTCTTCCACCACAAAGACGGTACAACTAACGGGGAGGCGGCTATCTGGATTGTCAATCCAGGACTGAACTCTGCCCGTTCGGGCGATCTTCAAGGTGGACATTTGTTAGATAAGGTCAGTAAGGTATGGGGGTTCGTAATTAGGGCCTTTAAGAACCTTGCCGTCCTCTCTCTTTAACGGCTTACCGTTAACGAGTTTGGACATGTTGCTCCGATGTACGCGAGCCACTGCTTCATCGAGCTCCCAGCCGGCAGCAGCAGCAAACTGGAACATGACAAATACAGCATCCGCAGCTTCTTTAAGGCAAAACTCTCTAGCCCTAAGGTTTGAAAGGTCATCGCGACAATTTTCATACGCAATGAAGAACTCTCGAAACTCTTCATAAATTAAATCTACTTGTAAATCAAGTACTGAGGGGGCAAAGCATGCAATAGATTGATCCATTGCAACGCGAAACTGCAAAGCTTGCCCCAACAAATCAGGTGCCATCAGCGGTTACGGGATTTCGATGTAAGGAAGATTTTCTTTTCCAAATAAAACTTGGCTTTAAGAAGATCATCTATCTCTTCTTCGTGCGGTTTGTACCCAGCACGACAAAGGTACTTGACTACGTTGCCTGCAAAGTAATCAAGGCGCTGATCAGCAATAAAGTCCCAGACTTCAATCACGCCACGAGCGTAATGATCTGGGGAGTATTTACTCATGAGTAACGAGACCAGGGTGGTGGATTATGCGGTTCAAGTTCGTCCTCTATTTTTTGCAGAAAGGACTGCATCCATGGCTGCCAAACTTCAGGATGCCGGATGTACATACTTCTAGCAAGCAGACTCCCTCGAACCAGTAGTAATTCCTTGTAACTCAGCTTCATTCCAATTCTTCACTAGATTAGTGATAGTGTTGTTGTACACAAAGTTCTGACGCAGTAGCGTTGTCAAGAGGTTAATTAGTTCGTCCTTTGGCACACAATCAGCTTGTTGAATTAGCTTGCGGATAGCAAACTCCTGCTCCATGGTGAGCTTTACAACTGGGAATGGAATCATGGTGTGTACAAAATGGGCTGCTGTGCGTCTGAATTCCAATCAGACGCTTGTAGAATCCGAGCTAGACGGAGATTGCGTAATGCGTCCTCCTCTGACAGCTGAGCTTGGACATAGGTTTTGACTACTGCTGGCCAGTAGTTGCCGTCTTTAACTGAATGCAAGATTGCATCAGCTTTCTTTGGCCCAACACCGGGACAGCCCGAATATCCATCGGTCTGATCACCAGTTAGGCATTGTTCAAAGAGTTTGCGTCGAGCATCTTCGGAGCTCTGAGTAAACTCTGTCTTTAGATTAAACAAGTGGCAGGGGATTTGCTCCATGTCTTTGTCTGGACTAACCAGAACAAAGTCCTTGAGCTTGCCATTGGTGGCTAGGATTCCGCAGACATCATCGGCCTCAAGGCCTGGTTTGATGACAGACTTGAAGTTTGTTAGACCCCAGTTTTTTAATCGTAGGTATCCACAAGGTTTGCGCTTTGTGCGATTACCCTTGTAGCTAGGGTCAATCTTCTTTCTAAAATTTTCCCTGTCAGTAAAGGTTAAGATTAGTTTATTAGTATTGAACCGCTCTTTGAGCTCGCTCAATTCATTTTGCACTATCTTCTTTGCCTCAGCAAAGTTACCTACAATGACTGAGAGCTCCTCGTTATAGTCGTGGTCCTCTTCAACGGCTGATGCTGCTCGATAAAAGAAGTAGTCAGCATCAATCAGAAGCGTCTTCACTTGGTTTAGTGTAATTGAGTAGGTAAAGCAAAGCCCTCGACAAGACGACAGGATCGTCGTGCAGAAGGCCTATACCTGAATTGCAGGATTTGCATATGTAGCCACGGAATGTTTCCCCGGTGTGGCAGTGATCAAGTACCCAGTTGTGGGTATGGTTACCACATACGGGGCACACGCCAGGCGGTGGTACTGGATGTTGCGTTTTTAGTTTTGTACGTATTAGGTGTTGCTGGCGGTGGCATGCCTTGCATCTGTTCCGTGTAGCTCGATGTCGACCATCAGCCTTAACAAACTCAGACTCAGGCTTCCACTGCCCACAATGCTTACACTGCTTAGTGGCAGTCAGCCCATGACTGGCCGATTTTGTATTCAGAATCCAGTCTGCACCTAAAAGAGAGAGTTGACTCAACGTCTTTCATGGCAGCAGTAATGAGAAATGCAGCTTGCTCTGCTTGCTCTGGAGCAACGGAGATCTGCATTTCATCGTGTACGAATGCAAGGGGCCAGTAACATATACCGGCTTCCTGGAGCAGTTCGTTTGCCCTTATCACCCACAGTTTGCAGATGATTGCACCAGCTGATTGTAGTAAGTAATTAAGAGCGGCATGTTTTTTACCTTGAAGGTAGATAGGCCTACCATCAAGGCCAGTAAGCTGATCTGACTCAGCCTTCTCAGCCACAGCTTTGGAGAGCTTTGCAAATCCATCCAAACCGGACATGATTCGCTGCCTGATCTCCTTCCCTTTAGCCACTGCTTTGTCCTTACTGGCTCCAGCCGTGAGACCTAGCTTCAGGTTTCCCCCGCCATAAATTAGGCAGTAAGTAACCCCTTTGCCTGTCTTACGGTCTGTTCCATAAATGTT
>Ga0194115_10004003_pt1 | contig 16167 bp, 8 predicted proteins | sample TA2MahsurfametaG_3_FD_148656 | JGI IMG/M metagenome (GOLD analysis project Ga0194115, IMG submission 148656) | Freshwater microbial communities from Lake Tanganyika, Tanzania - TA2015002 Mahale S4 surface | ecosystem: Environmental > Aquatic > Freshwater > Lake | place: Tanzania: Lake Tanganyika...
TAGTCTGAAATTGAATGGAAGTGAATGGGCATGGGCATCCAGTATGCGTGATTTGATCGAATGTTGTGAATATCGATCCATTCTTGATAATAACAATTGTGATGACGATGATGATGATGATGATGACGATCATCATGATAATCATGATAGTAGTGATTCCGTTGACACCCGTTCAAGGCCGTTAACAGAATTGAAAATAGAAGATTTTGATTTGGATACACCAGTCGCAGCAAGGATTATTCGATTATTCCAAAGACATTCACAGAGTCTTGAAAGGTTATGTATTGCGGAATGTTCAGGTCATGTCGATCTCGTCTTAGCAATCGCATTGACGACGTTACCAAGATTACAGACACTTTCTATTATTATTGGTCAGATATCACCAAATGAATTAAATCCATATGCATCTGCATTGGGTGTTTGTTTTCAAAGTAATAGTCCTATCCGGGAATTATCACTCAAGGCTGGATCGAATATCTTTTTTACACTTTCTTCAGTCGCTGCACGGGCATTGGTAAATGGTTTTTGTAAGATTTCAATATTACAAAGATTTCATCTCATCGGTTGTCGATTTGAGGAAGCTAGTGCACTACCAAGTCTTGCAAGAGGGTTACGAAGACTTTGTTTCCTAGAGGAAGTACGGATTCAATCTTGTTTTCAGGGGAATGGTCATGTTTTGGGTGATCCGGCGATTGCAGAATTACTGTTTGCACTCGGGGAACGGAATCGAAATCTACAAATTCTTGACCTGAGAGGGAATCAATGTGTCTCAGCTGCTATTACTGCAGTCGCAAAACTATTGTACCGGACATCCCTGAAACGATTGAACTTGTCATCTCAATGTGTCCGTACACCTTCAACAATTCGTCGGGAGGTCGGTGAAGAAATATTTCCTGATCAAGAACAGAGTATCCGGATGGACTTGTCCTTACTCGTCGCAGCCTTATGTCGAACAAAAACTTTGAAGGAATTAGATCTACGATACAATTGTTTGGATGATTCCGATGTCGCCTATTTAGCTGCTGCACTAAAGCAAAATACTTCTATCCATTATCTTGGACTTTCCAACAACTGGATATCCAATGTTGGTGTTTCTATCCTCGCCACAGAAATCCCAGCGTTTCAGGGATTACGAAGGCTTGATATGATGAACAACGAATATGATGATCATGGGTTGATGGAGTTGGCAATAGCCATGAAGGACAATGAGAGTATCGAGTCAATTCAGGTCGACTACATGGAAGGCAAGGATCCATCATTCGACGACGATCAAGAATGGACACGTACTCCTTGGAAGGTCATACGTTACTACGCTGATCTAAATGGATCTGGAAGACGACAACTGAATCAAATCTGTGGAAGTCGTCGTATCGTCGATTCACTTTGGCCATTGATCTTGTCCAGGGCTGCCACCAAACTTCAAGACACTCCAGAACGGACCGAACGGGAAGCAGATATTTTCTTTACCCTCCTACGGCAACACGCCAACATTTTTCCAAGCTAAGCGCATAGTAGGGAAGGGGCCTATTCCACTTCACTCATGTCTTGTATCATCTCTCAAGCATGTCAAGCTCTAGGAATCCGTCGCTGTAGAAAAAAATGGGTTTCATGGTGTACTCAACAACCGCCTTTTCTTTGCTCGCTCACGTCGAATCACTTCCGTCGCTACTCTCGTCATCTTCAGACGATTCACTGTCCGTACTCTCATCCTTACTCGTTTCATCCTCACTACTTTCTGGTAAATCAACTGGTTGAAAGTCTGGCATCTTTCTTCGGAGAGGTTTCAGTGATAAGGGTGGTGGATTCTGATCCTGACTCCAATCTCGTTCTAACCATTCCTCGAGAGGTTCCATTTCCTCTTGACCATTATTATCATCATGAACATTGTCTGGACTACGTTCCAAAATTCCTGCGACGACTAATAATTTATCCAAAAAGATTTGGAATTTGGGTAGTCGTTGTTGGACGTGTTTTATCGATTCAATATTCCTTGAGGTAGTAATTTGTCGTATGACATCCCGTAATCCACCATCGGATTGTAATTGTTTCCGAAGCCAATCTGATTTCTCTATAGACCGTTTCATATCATCCGTTACTACCCATTCTTCATCCAATGAATCATCATCATCGTTGTTATCATCGTAGTTTCCAGAATTACGAGACCGAAGTGGCGGTAGATTGAAACAAGTCATGGTTCCACTAATCGAGTTAGGTGGGGAAACTATAGGTGTCGTCATGTCGGGTGGTGGTGTTTGTGGACAAATCTTCTTGTGTTCCTTACAACATGCGACACTACAATAGATTGCACGGCATTTGGGACATTTATAATTGGAAATTTTTTCAGCATCTGAACAGACTGTACAGATTGGTTTGGAAGAAGGAAGTTCTTGTTGTTGTTGTCGTGGAATTCTTCCATTCGTCCCGCCTTTATGTCGTTTTCGATGGTAGGGTTGTTTCGGATTCCGATTGGGACGGTGATTATTGTTGGGCGGAGGACGCTTCTTCATAATCGATGACCGATCTGCTGGTATAGTAGCTTGTTCAGACATGTCGGATTGTTGGGGAAAGATCTGAAAAGGTCAAAGTCAATAATGATGATACGTTGAGACAACCTTCGTCATAGTCATCGTCGATACAATATCGCTGTTCCGTCCTATGGGATGCTGGAAAAGGATGGTATCCATGGTGCAGAGGATGGCACTTCCAAAAGAAGGTTTTTGTCGGTGGGTTCGGTGGTTGGTCCTGAATCACGAATAAATTGACACGAACGGTTGACGGAACAACCACATACAGTAGAACGTAGAACCAAGCGAAAAAAGTAGAAACTGGCAAATGCATACTCTATCCAATTTATTCAATGCCTTGCTTGAGCACACGTGGGGGACTTTCAAAACAAACTTGGAAAGTCCCCCATGTTGTACACTTGACCAGTACTAGCTTTAGGAGCCCTCCTTCCGAACGAAGGTTACAGCCGAATGTGAAAAGGTATGACGGAGAAGTAGTAGTAGTAGTATCCGTAGCGGTTCCCTCCGACATTTAAATCCTTTTCTTTTACATCTTTCGAAACCTACCTTCTCAACACTTGACGGAAGGCCTTCTTTTTCAAAGTTTCTTTCGGACCAAGTCCGAAAAGGGTTAGACTCTTTTTGAATGTCAAGGTAAGATATGACACCAGGGATGCCATCGCCTTGGACATGGTCATGATGGCCCATGTATGCTTCGTTGCTTCATACAATGTATAGGTAATGTAGATACAGGTCGCAACAATCAACATCGTCCGTCGAGGATAGGTCTGAATCCGGTATGATAGGAGTTGTCGTCGTGTCATATATCTTTGAATCTCACGTTTTTGTTGATTCAGGGTTTGTAATTTCGTTGTGGGGGATGTCAATGCGACTTCTGCATCCTTTAGGATATAATCTAATGCCATGGTAACCAAATATTCCAAAAATTGTCGTTTATCTTCCTGTTTTAATGGGATCCCCTTCCATGCATCTTGTTGTTCCAATGTCCGTATAATACTCTGTTCGAATGTCGGTCTAGCCTTTTCTAAACCACCTGGTTTTAATACTGCTTGGAATTCTGCGGGGGCGATACTTGAAAAGGCATTCGCTAATGAATCGACACATATGTCAATTACAAAGGTAGGGATCATAGGATATTCCTTACTCATATCCTTCTTCCATTCTTCCTGTCGTTTCATATCTGTTAAAATCATTGCGGCTTGGATCCCGGATTCGACTGAATTCTTCCCCGATCCCCTCGAAAACACCATTTTCAATACCGAATCTGCCGGAAAGACATGTAAGGCTTTATTCCTTCGTGAGGATGGTACCAGTACGCTTGGTGTTGTCGTTGATGATGTTGATGATGAACGAGAAGAGAAGACTGGTCTCAATGGCACCAACGACATCGTAGTACCTACTGTTAGGAGGAGGAAAATCGCCAACCTACTCAGCATACGGATCGTGTTTTGGTGAGACATGGGAATCATCATGGGGGTGCGTTTTGGGCAGAGGTATGTCTATATGAAAGGTTTGATGTATAAATGACACATGAAATTGTGACTGACAGTGATGAGATAGAAAGGGTATCCATCCTTGGATTCTCACTTCAAAAAAGGGGCTGTTGTGGACGACATCTGTCATTTTTGTTCGAATGGAATAACCGTACGTCGGACGAACGGCACCAGGATATACTCTGGCCGACATGTGTATGTATATAGTCACGTAGCATATAGCGATGCTTTCATACACATCTGCACTTTTTGAGCACGGTTCCAATGGCTACCACACTTCCGTTCCCTTCATAGATAGTTGTTGTGTGGCCTATATACATACCATCTAAAAAGTCAACTGAGAGAAGTCATCAACAGAGAATGGGGGTACACGACCGGTCGAAAAGAAAGATTTCACTTTGTATACGAGGAACTCGTGTGGGACTACGGTACCTGTACTGCGGTACCGTACCTACTTTTTCTCTGTCAATAGTGTACGACGGGTAATGTTCGAGCCTTGGTACTACTACTAGACTCCATCAAATAGTGCGGTACCCGTTCGAACGTGAGATCTATGTATGACCATAAAATAGAGGCTCAGTACGGATCTGAGACATTACTCCATTTTTGTACCAGTGTTATCATATTATGTAGGGGCTAAGGAAAAAGAGATCGCCTAAACTGGGGGTTATTTCGTTGGGAGATATCTCAATGGCGGGTACACCCGTTTCTCCGAAAGCCTTAGGAACTACGACGACGACTTAGAACTTCATCTTGTTGGTAGTAGCAACGAGTCTCAACATTCCCCAACAGGATGGCGTGATGACCAAGAAGAGAAACTACAATCAACTTCCCAAGCCTCGCGTCTTCCCTATGCAATTCTGCTTCACTCTCTCCCTCTCTCTTGACTTTCCTCCTTTTCCTCCTCGCTAGACAGACCTGTCTCCTCTTTCTCTTTGCTTCTAATGATGCATCCACCATACGGCTAATAGGAAGAAGAGGATGACGCCCGCGAATAAGCCGTACATGATCATTCGTTGTTGGGCCTGACGTTGGCCCATAGAGGATAGGATCCGTTTGGCCCGTCCAGTCAATCCTGCGACACTCCGGACACGGCCATGTGCCGATTCAATCGTTTCACGATTATGTGCCAATTCACCCGTAATTTCCAATGCGACCTGCTCCGTCTCCTCTAATATCTTCCTTGCATTCTCTAATGTATTATTCTGATTCAATAACATATCCTGTTGTTTCAACAAACGTTCCCGATGTCCATTCGCAGATTGATCACCGCCCTGATTGTTCCGTCCACCCAACAGGACGATTTTGTTATAGTCATCCTTTAATTTTTGCCATTCTGCCTTGTACGTACGGACTTGTGTCAATAATTCACGTTTCAAGGAAGAATCTTCCACACTTCGTGCTTCTAATGCCATTTGTTGAAGTAATTCATCACATTGACTCAACAAACTGGACGTATGACCAGTCATTTCCTCATCTTCAAAGGAATCCTCCTTTAATGAATCTTGGACCTGTTTTTTCAATGATTTGAATTCCTCATCATATCGTTCAAAGGGTGTATAGGTTTGTGTCATACTTCCTTTCTTTACTTTCTTTGTTTGTTTCTATTGGTGTCTAGTGCGATTGGGGTGAATAGGACAGGTGTGGAGTTTCTTGGAGGTGACGGCCGTCGTACCGGGTACTAGTCGTGTTGTCACAGTCACCACGATTCACACTCTCAAAAACCAAGATGGCACAACAAGACGAGAAAATTGGTGACGGAGTTGGCCAGCCCGGGTCCTAATTTCTTACCGTTGCCGTCGTCCTCGTCTCCGTCTCGGAAGACCCCACCACTTCCGTGGGAAAAACAAAAAATGTCCGTCCCTCTGTCCACCGAACTAGCGAACCTGTGTTTTTGGGGGGAAGGGACGGACAAGCGCGTCCCCCCTATCACCGGCAGAGAACTCTCTCTATCGACAGAGGAGACTCAAGCCTCAAAGACATGGGGTACCGCAGAGCTTGTCCTTGACGAATATGGCCATCACTATGATGGGACTCGCCCATTTTTGGGGGGGTCGATGGGAATCATCATACACTCACTACTGTCAAAAATAGGAGAAGGTTTTGGTTCGACTTACTTTCGCCGCTCAACTACTACGTCTGCAACAAATTCGATCCCTATATCGAGTATATGGGGAGAGAATCCTAGGGACGAAGAACTAAAAGGGGGACGAAGAATCCACCTTGCCATCCTCATCCATCCCGTGTCGTCATGTCTTCGAGGGCGACCAAGAAGGGGTTCCCATCAGAACAACAACAACAACAAGGAGAAGAAGAAGAGGAAGAAGACGACGAGGAGGAAGATTTCCATCGTCTCCATTGTGCCATCTACGATTACTTTTCTTGGTTCCAAGAACGCAACAACTCCCATCCAACTAAAAGCGACGACGATGCAAGTCCATCCACTCAGCGTCAGAAGGATGAGAACAACAACAACCCAACAACAACGACGACGACGACGACTACAGATGTCTCATCGATCTTGAATGCTTTGGAATCGGTATTTCCAGACAGCAGTAGTCTAGCCGATTCTACGACTACTTCTAGATGGCATCTTCGGCCACATCTTCTAGTGTCTACGATACAAAAAGAAATCAAACGAAAGCAAGTGGAAATGGGAACGAACAACATAGTCTTCGTTTGGGACAACTACTATGAGTCTCTCAAGGAAAAGATTCAAAATCCTACCAAAAGTACTCCAAAACAGAACGGTGATGACGATGACGACGAAGAGGAGGAGGAGGAGAAAATGGAGACAGAGGAGGAGGAAGATGATGATAAGGATGATGATCGAGGATTTCGTGCATGGTGTATTTGTCAACGATGGGTGTATCAGAAATATCATAACTCATCGGACTCTCAACAAGATGAAAATCATCATGATGATCTAGATCTTTCTTCCTCCTCCCATTTGACTACGAAACGGATAGAACAATTAAATCAGCTTGGATTTCAATGGGATTCTCCTGATGATAGTGACCAATCGGAGGGAACAAAGCAACAACGAATGTCGACTATCCATCGTGGTATTCAAAACACTCGCCAATGTACAGAGTGGACACAACTATTCGAACGATACAAACCCTTCTGGGTAGAACGGCAACAGTCGACGACGAAAACACAACTAGAGGGTGGTACTAGTTCTCTACCCACCAACAAAACAACAGAAACAGGGGAAAACGATCTACGATACACAAAAGAAGAAGGAAGAAAAAGAAGAAGGGCAGAGGAATGGCTCCAGATACAAATCCGTCGGTATAAAGACTGGGATGCAGGCTTTGTGGACTTCCCGATGGAACAACGAAAGTGGTTAAACGAATTGGACCTGCTACCACCACTCAATCTAAGCGAACATCGACATCTCATCGACAAAAGAAAGGCATCAAAGAATCTGCCAGATGACGAGAGCAGTCAAGAGAGTCATGAAGATACACCTGTCAAGAGGAAAAAGAAACCGACACCTCCAACATCAAGTTCAAAGAAACGAAAATTACCTAGCAATGACAAAGACGGCCAAGCTGAAGGTAGGAGGCGATCATTGCGAACCAAAGATAATTCCCTTTCTTCACCTACAAGAACTCCATCATCCAAGAAGAAGAAAATCGAAAAGAGTCCAGACGCCAAAAACGATCAGGAAGACGACGACGACGACAACGATGGCGTTATAAAATCCACTTTTGAAAGACGGTATGCACATCTTCTAGCATTCAAGGAGAAATATGGTCATGTCCGTGTGACGGCGGCGACTGATCCTAGTTTAGCGACATGGGCAAAGAAGGAACGACAGAAACTTCGAAACTTAAAGGATGATTATCCTGTGGAACGTAAAGAAATGTTAGATAAATTGGAATTCTGTTGGGAACCAATGAAAACGCAACAGTACGGTGATAATCTGGGGGAACATATTGCAATGAATATGAAATTGAAACAAGAGGATGAGACATGGTTTGAACGTCTTGATCGATTGAAGGAATATAAGGAAAAGTTCGGTCATTTAAAGGTCCCAAGACGATATCCAGAAGATCAATCCTTTGCCGATTGGATGAGACATCAAAAGGAACGTTATAGGAAGACCTTAGATGGCGTATCGACCTTTCCAAAACGACGTTTAGATGCCTTGGAAGCATTGGGATTTGGGGAACTCTTCCAGTCATCATCATCGTCATCCACCGTCGCCGGCGCCCTGGAGGAGGGACAGAATAAGGATGGGGAAACGACGACGACGGAAGGACGTTCACCAAGACTCTCTCGTGGAGGCTCGTCTAAGATTGAGACACTGGTAAATGTCATTTCACGTCGATTACGAGAATATCATCGGAGAAGTGCCAAGAAGGATGATATGGTACTATCAGCGACTTCACCTACACCGGAGAATCCAAACGTTGAGCCAGTGACTCCCCAAGTAGAGCAGGATCCAACCGTCCAGAATGAGCCGAACTCGTCTATGGAAACAGAAGATATTGTCCCAACATCATCATCCAAGGAAGTTGAGGATATTCCAGCAGAGGAAACAACGACAGATGAAGTAGTCGAGGAAGTTGTTGCCACTGCTGAAGTATTGTTATCAATAGCACCGCCTGATCCCTCGACAAGTAGTGGAAGTAACGAAGACCAAGGCAGGAAAAGCGAAGGGAACCATTCGCCAACTCTCGCTTCGACATCCGAAGCCGACGAGAAGAAAATGAAGAAGGTCGACAATACGACGGTTGAAAAGCCAGATGATGATTGACATTCCCAATCGAGGAGACGAAGTGACGACGGCATCAACCTGCACGACGAGTAGAGTTTCTACTCGGTACTGTTTTTTCAGTGGTTTCAGTGGCTTCTATAGAAACAATCAAGCCAAAAAAGGCAAACATCCATCGATTAAGAATAAGAGAAACTGGGGTCAAACACTTGGAAACCACGTCAAGGAGTGATCGATGGAGTAGTTGTCGAACGTATACCAAGCACAGCATAGGATGTATGGACGTAGCTTTGGTTGCATCTATGTAGCATCGTCAAGACGGTGTCAAGAATGAAACATTCCGATTTACTCTACTGTTATCATACGACGGCTCTACTCTAGAGAGCCGACGGGACAGGTCGCTGACAGACCATAGTATACAGTACGGTAGACATGTTACCTAAGAGATTACCCAGCTTTGATTTACTGGAACAAAATCGAACAGGAAGATCATCGAAAAAGGCGTATGATACACCCGTACGTAAAAAGCCATACCGCGATATCCCAACTTCTAGACTTCCCAATTTCATCGTTTTGTAGCCTTTTGGCAGCATCTGTCGGCACGAAATTCTTCGACTCCGTCTTCAAATGAAGACTGGTCGTTCCTTCACTATCATTCTCAAATGTCATCACAACTTTCAGAAATCATCGACCATCGTTCGCAAAGTCACTACCTTTGAAACCACTTTTCCCGGATGTTTCAAAGACCAGTCCGACGGGAGGGCAGTAGAACAAGGTCTTCTTCTGTGGTTATGGCGACTCTCCTGTGGCGATGCAGCCGGCAAGGAATCACTACTGCCTTTAGCATTCCATCCCAAACCGTACGAACCATTACGACCGTCCAACGAAGAACATCCTCTTTTTCAACAGATCGCCATCACTTATTTTCAAGCCTAGCAAGTTGGGATGGTGCCCATGTGGGACAGCATGCCGATGACGAAAGCCTGGACACAACCATTACTTCCGCCGCCCACGCTATCAACAAGAACCAGTTCAGAGTGACTGCGCCATTTGAACCTTCGGGAGATCAGCCACAAGCCATCGAGCGACTGGTAGAGCAAGTCTTAAGAGGAGACAAATTTAGCATTCTGCAGGGGATTACTGGGACGGGTAAGACCAATGTCATGGCACATACCATCGCACGACTGGGACGGCCGACACTAGTGTTGTGCCACAACAAGACTCTTGCAGCACAGGTGGCACGTGAATTAAGGGCTTACCTCTCGAAGAACCATGTCCAGCTATTTGTGAGTTACTACAATCACTTCGTACCAGAATCCTACAATGAAGTCACCAACAAATATACTGCAAAGAAATCCAGTATCAACGATGAACTGGATGCGCTTCGACATTTGGCCACTCGAGCACTTGTACAGCATAAAGATGTTGTGATTGTGGCGTCGGTATCCTGTATATATGGTATGGGTATGCCCAAATCGTATCTAGAGGCTTGTCTGCAGTGGAGTGTAGGAGAGACACGGTTTGACAATTCTGATGATATCGCCGCGGCGATGCAAGCTACAGTCTTCACACCGAACGAAGAGAATGACGATGATCTAAAGCGAGGTCAATTTCAACTGTTACAGAATGTGACCGGTGCAACTCTTACCCTGTGGCCACCTTCAGAAGCATATCCTATGCGAGTGGAATTCACAATTAGCCATGATGATGGTTCTTACATCCTTTCTTCCATCGAACACGGACGTGCCCATGGTATGAAGTCAGTCGAGGAAACTACAATCTTTCCAGCCAAACATCACCTCACAAGTTCTTTGGAGCATTTTGACGAAGCTTTGAGGAGAGTCCAAGATGAACTTTATGGTAGAGTTAAGGAACTGAAGGGACAATCGAAGCATCTCGAAGCAGACAGATTGACGCAGCGGGTAAGTCAAGATTTGCAGTTGTTACGGGAGACGGGAACTTGTTCGGGGGTTGAGAATTACAGTCGACATATGGCACTTCGTGAGGCTGGAGAAGCCCCTGATACGTTACTCGATTATTTCGGATCGAATGATTGGCTATTGCTGGTAGATGAATCACATGTCACACTGCCACAACTAAAGGCCATGTATGCTGGTGATAGAAGCCGTAAGGAACGACTCGTCAAGCACGGCTTCAGGCTTCCCTCTGCTTTGGACAACCGTCCTCTTAGAGACAGCGAGTTTTGGCATCGCGTTTCGCAAGCAATATTTGTTTCGGCGACTCCCTCCAAACAAGAACTGTCCTTGATTGACGGCGTTAATGAACCAATCGAAATGATCATCCGACCTACTTTTGTTTGTGATCCAGAGATCTCTGTCCGACCAACCCAGGGTCAGCTGAACGACTTAGTATCAGAAATCCGTGCCCGGACTAGTCGAGGTGAACGGACGCTTGTAATGGCATTGACGAAACGAGACGCAGAGGACTTGGCAGATTATTTAATCAAGGACGGCATTTCGGCTACCTACATCCATTCTAGTCTCAGTACCCATGAGCGATCCCATGCACTGAAGGCTCTACAAAGTGGCGACGTGGACTGCCTGGTAGGTGTTAATCTATTGCGTGAAGGATTGGATTTACCTCAAGTCTCGCTTGTTGCAGTCCTCAATGCCGACAGTGAGGGTTTTCTCCGTTCTGAAACGGCCTTACTTCAAACCATTGGACGTGCTGCAAGAAACATCCACGGAACAGCTATTCTCTACGCCAATAGAATTACAGACAGTATGAAGAAATGCATAGAAGCAACCGATTACCGGCGGCAGCAACAGCTCGAGTATAACGCCAAGCACGGAAAAGAGATGCGATCCACAGATGGATCCTCTGTCTTATCAATCTTTGATTTATTGAAAGACCAAATTGAAGCGGAAATTCCAGTTGAAGTCGTGAATCCAAGAAGTGAACAGATCCGAGTAGTTGATCCTCCAGTAACTGTAGTATCTACTCCCCTACGGGTGCAAAGGGGAAGTACGATCGAAATTGAAACTGATCATATTCCCACCAAACCTGGAGTATATTTTTGGAAAGATGCCGCTGGCTGCATACTCTACATCGGGAAGGCCAAGCGTCTACGAAGTCGCGTTAAGTCCTACCTTTCACCAAATGCAAAGCATACGAATAGAATCCAGGTGATGCTGAAAAAGGCAGCGAGTGTTGAATTTATTCTGACCCCGTCCGATCGCGATGCTTTGCTCCTTGAAAACAACTTGATCAAGCACCATCAGCCCATCTACAATATTCTTTTGAAGGATGATGAATCGTTTCCGTACATCTGTGCTACGATTGGAGATGAGTTGCCACAGCTCACTATCGCTCCAAGACGACAGGAAGGCGAAAAGGCATCGAAATACAGATATTTTGGTCCCTATCCGCGCTATTCGGAGTTGAGTGCTATTTTGCAGGATATCGAGGAAAGATACGATCTAAGGTCGAGGAGTTTTCAGGCGCGGTATGGTGATGTGACAAAAACAGAATACCAGGCACTCTTTCAAAAGGTCATCGGCGAAGTATTTGATAACCAGGGTCGCCTTGGCTTGCGCTCACTACCAGCCAAGCGAACAGAGTATGAAGAAGGATCAAACTTGTTCGAGTCACCCTACAACAAATGTCGAGATGTTGTCGCGGTGGCGAGATGCAAAAGCGATGGGTCGACCTATGTTGTACTTGTTCTGCAACTACGCGAGGGCCTGGTAGCTGGTCAATTTTCGTACACCGTAGAGTCGCGAGCCAGTCTAAACTTCGATACAGACTTTGGAGATGTCATTCAAGCTGTTCTTCAACAGAAGCACTACCCGGCAGGCGAAGCTACTGCACCTGGACAGTTTTCCTTCTTTCCCGACGAAATTCTGACTCAGTATCCCGTCAAAGATGTGAAGGCATTGAAAGAAACGATCCGTACGAAACGGAATGACTTGGAACCGGAGCGAAGGGCATCCACGATTGCTATCAGGGTTGCATCTACAAAGGGTGCGAAGCACCAGGCCGATAAACGAGCATTGCAATGTGCAATCGAGAATGCCGTCCAGATAGCAGAAGAGCAAGCCCTTACGACAATTCAAGGTGTTCCACTGACTTCCGTCGATGGTACTGCCGCGGTCGAGCTTGCTGATCTGCTTTCGCTGGACGACCCTCCTCAGCGGATCGAATGCTACGACATCAGTCATACGCAGGGGGAGGTGACTGTCGCCTCTCGAGTCGTTTTCTTGAATGGACGGCCTGCACCAGAGTTATATCGACGATTCAATATTCAGTCGGTTGATGGTGTTGACGACTTCGCTAGCCTAGAAGAGGTGTTAGAGAGACGATTTCGCCGTATTTGGGCGGATGGTCAAGGTGGCCTCGTAGATCAGAGTGATCCCTGGGCAAAGCCTGATCTGGTTGTCATTGATGGGGGTAAGGGACAACTTAGCTCTGCTCTCAAGGGTATGGCGAAAGCCGACGTATTTCCATCAATAGGCGGAACGAACCATCGAAGCTTTGAGATCGTGGATACTGACGATGTACATTTGGTGGAGGAAGAATACTACTCGAATGCCCTTCCAAAAAAGAACTCTTGGCACGTTCGTATTCCCGTCGTATCTCTTGCCAAAAACAAGGAAGAGGTTTTCGCAGTCAATAGGGCAACGCCTGTGAACGAAAGGCCAGACTCGGCCGCACTACTGCTACTACGAGCCATTCGGGATGAAAGTCATCGCTTTGCGTTAAGGTCCCACCGAAAACGGCGCTCCAAGGCAAATGGACTTTAGAGGGGTAACACAAAATCTCCCATCTAAACCAGTTCTATCGTGAGTTTCTCGTGTACTTTTGACCATAGTCGGCACTCGATGAAACGTTACAAAAAACAGACTATCGCAACAATCGTATTCCGTCCCTTAAAAAAAAGCTACCTTGCACCTGCTGGCATCGTTCTTGCCACGAGGACAATCTGTCTAGGTTCCATATCGATTAGCCATTTGGCATGTTTTGCGTTTTTGATCGGCATTCCATTTACCGAGATTAGTTGCATGATAGGTACCAGCTGTGACTTCGCTAGGAGACCCACCGGATTGACACTGACAATCTTCGTTATTCCCTTTGAAGTCTTCATTGAAATTCCGATTGCTGCCTCGGGAGTTGGCTTGACACAAGATACGGTGACAAATTCATTCTTTACTTGTCCCTTCTTCTTTTCTTCGTCTACCAGTTGCATTTCCTTCTGCATATCTTCCAGTCCAGCCTCTACATCATCATCGTCATCATCATCTTCGAAAGCCATATCTTCAACTTCGTCTGCCTTTTCCTCAGGCGTGTCCATGAAGTTAGAACCTTTCGCTGGAGTTCCAATGTCCTTTTTCTTATCCAGATCGTGAATGTCTTCGATAGCTTTATCGATGGCACCCATCCTTGCGATCAAATCATTGATTGAGTCATTCCCATCGTACTCGAAGTTTTCTGATTCGTCGGCCATTGCGACTCGTCAAGGTAATCGTTGACCTTTACTCGTAGACTATTGTTGGCCTATCTCTCTTCCTGTTACAATAGCAGAAGATGTTTTACTGTTACGATACTTTCATGCCCTATTCACAGCGACGCTGTGTTGACACGCGTGTCGGCCATAAGACTTTTAACCCTCAACTTTCGAGCCAATCTGTCGACAAATTCTGTCTACGGAGTCTAAGGGGGGAAGGAATCATCTGGTTCGGACACTGACATTGAACCACCGTACTATGAAACTTCGGTATGAGGGCCTCTGTGCGCCTGCCTCCGCGAGTTTGGTAGAGGTAGAGAGCAATCACACTACGGTACCTTCCCAAGCGACTCTAGTGTAGAATAAATACTATCAATAAAGGGCCTTAGCAAGCATCGCAATGATAACAACGAATACACCAAGAGCTGTCCAGCCAATCCTCCAACGAACTGAACCCTGTCTCCGTAGAACCTTAATGTCAATCCACGGAGTTGACCGCCTTCGGATTGGATTCCATGGTGAAAAGGCCTGTGACCAAGATCTAGATCCTTCATTGCGCTGTGCCATCAATCGTTTCTGCTCTTGATCCACTGACGTACAGAATCTACCCCATTCAGCTTGATCGTCCAGGGAATGTGGAGCTTTCGTGTACTCGACGAAACCTAGCATATCCAGTACATGCTGAATTTCTATCCGAGTCATGGTTCGTTCATCTAACCAGTCCAACCAACGATGCAGTGCATGACAACTCAACCCCATTTCACGACACCGGTGTAATACCAGGCTATACGTCAACCAAGGATTGTACTGATGCACTTCGGTAGCTTCATCGAGATAATCATCCAAGACTTCCAAGGAAAGCTCCATTTGCTCGTCCAATTTTCGGTAGTACTCAAGGACTCCATTGTCACTAGTACACAGACGGACCACGACCCAAGCATGTGATTGAATCTGTCGGAGAGCGTTCTCGAAGGCGCGATCGACGGCGGCAGAAAAATACCCTAACGAATCGGTGGGCCTACCGTCCGTTGCCAGAACGAGAACAATCTTCTCCTTAACGTACTGAATTGATTGATAGATACGATTCAAGTGTGAAGTCAGTGGGGTTACCCCTTGCGGCGAAAGTCTAGAGAAATGGGATAATACCGTGTCCAAATCTGTTGCAATCCAGTCATTCCCCCGTTCCGCGATACTCATTTCTTGTGGGAGATATGAAAGGGACCCAGTCGGAGTATTCAGTAAGACAAATCTTGTCGGGGCTTCTAATAGTGCTGCCAACTGGGCATGGTATCTCACAGTTTCCTGTAGTTCCTCCCATCGAGTACATCGCTCCAGCCGGACATCACTTTGAGACGACGTTTCGATCAGTCGCTTCCCATCGGATATCGTCATAGAAGAAGAGTTGTCGACTAACCAGATGGTTAAAGGCAGGTATTCCCGAGATCTAGCCAGAATTACGGATTGGGCTAACGCTATCCTTAAAAAAGAAAGCGTGAGATACACCGACGGCTGCGAACATATTGAAGCATCACATCGGTACCACAACTTACCAGGAGTAAAGCCCTGCTCGACAAGACACTTTATTCGTTCATCGTTTTCTCCGGAAAAATTCATTTTCAACAGAAGTGTTGAATAATGTAAAGTTTTACCTGAGTGGAACTAACGTGCGAGCTGTTCTGAACGTCATTCCTCATGGGCCGAGAAGAATACAACAACAACACGGCGGAAAGAAGTTGGTTTTCCACGAATCATTATTTTGCCACGCGGAATATTTCGCGGTTACGAATTTGCGCCTTGGCCAACCTTTACCCGATATCCAAGCACCCCAAAATGAGCCGGCAATGCACGAATTTTTTTCCCGCCACTTGATTTCGCGCTAAAATTCTACCGACATATTGGTACAGATGTACGTATGAACGTTCAATGACGTTAAATGTTGCAAAAAGTTTTCGCCCGCAG
>Ga0194115_10004005_pt1 | contig 16165 bp, 19 predicted proteins | sample TA2MahsurfametaG_3_FD_148656 | JGI IMG/M metagenome (GOLD analysis project Ga0194115, IMG submission 148656) | Freshwater microbial communities from Lake Tanganyika, Tanzania - TA2015002 Mahale S4 surface | ecosystem: Environmental > Aquatic > Freshwater > Lake | place: Tanzania: Lake...
GTCCGCATGTCACACCAGGCAAAACCATCACTCAAGCAGAAGCCGAGGCTTTGCTACTCAAGGATCTGGTGCGGTTTGAGAAGGGCGTCAATGAGCTAATCACTGTGCCGCTTCAGCAGTGCCAGTTCGATGCGCTCGTCAGCTTTGCATTCAACTGTGGCAACACAGCGTTGCAGGAATCAACGTTACGCAGGCGACTCAATGCAGGGGAGGATCCCAACACTGTTGCCAAGGCAGAACTGCCTCGCTGGACCAACAACGGTCTAGCAGGTTTGGTGCGTCGCCGGATGGAGGAGGTCAATCTGTTCTGTTCTGCAGCAGCGGTAGCAGCACCTAAGACCACGGATCTAACTGCCACACACAACACGCTGTTAAAGAAGGAGCCAGTGCCAGGCAGTGATCTAGAAGCCAACGAAAAGTCGGAAATCGACAAGGGCAAGACGTTCAAGGGTGCCAAGATCCTTGCCACGCAGGACAGCCACACGCAAGTTGAATTGCCTTACAGCCTCGGTAGGTGGTGGTTATTCGACGGTCACTGGGCTGAATTAGACGGTGAGGAGGACAAGCCTGAACCCGCCGGTGATGGCAGTATCAACCTAGCGGTGCCGTACTTCAACCAAGTCGATAACTTCACCCAGGCACAGCGCACCTGCAACAGTTCAAGCTGTGCCATGTGCTTGGCGTACTTTATGCCAGGCAAGATCAAGGGTGATGATGACTACCTCCGCAAGCTGATCAATGGCGGCTATGGCGACACCACTGACCACGGCGCACAGGGCAGGTTGTTGGCTTCGTATGGGCTGAAATCAACTTGGCACACCAACCTGGGCTTTGCTGACCTAGAGGCAGAACTGAAGGCAGGGCGCCCTGTTGTGATTGGCATCTTGCATCGAGGCAGTCTGTCTGCACCAACAGGTGGTCACATGCTAGTGGTGCGCGGCATGACAGCCAAGGGTGATTTCATCGTCAATGACCCCTACGGCAGTGTCAATGATGGCTACAGCGGATCGGTGATGTTGGGCAATCAGGCTGTGTATAGCCGCGCCATGCTGCAGAAGCGATGGCTGCCCGAGGGTGCAAAGTCCGGTTGGGGCAGAAAGTTTCAGCCCTAGCCCGTGCGCTTGCCTGACTGGCTCCAGACCTTGAACCAACTGTTCTTGCGAGTGAACAGGCTGTCAGGCAGGCGTTCTTCTAGTTGTGCAATCGCAGCGCGATGGTACGGATCCTTCTTGTCGAAGTGCTCAAAGAACTTAATCAGGCGCAGTTCCTTCACCGCCGTTTTGGGAACACGATCTTGAGGGCTTGCAGCAGCAGTTGCACCCAGCTATTGGACCGCAGAGGTGACATGCCGATAATTTCAGAGCCGGCGGCAACAACCACGGCGGCGACTGCAAGTTGTTCGGTGGTCATACAAGTAAAGCAGACACCTCAGGCTAAGGCTTTGCTTCCAGTTTGGCTAGCCGCTGCTCCATCTGGTTCAAACGCCCAAACACCTCCCGGCGATCTGACTTGAAATCAATGTGCAACTCCTCCATTTTTGCGGCGACTGATTCCACCGCCATGGTCAAACGCAGCACAGAGTCACGGCTTTCGACATTGCGCCGTGCAATGCCGGTGAACGCATACGCCGCCACACTGATTGAGGCACCCGTGATGGCAGCAAGGATTTCAACCACGTCAAGCCTCTGGCTTCGCTCTCATTATGGCAACACCGCGAGACACTAGCCCTTGCCCTGACCGCGCATCTTCTTGCGTCCGTGGCTAGGCAGGGAATGTTGCCCCTGCCCTTGACGGGTGCGCTTAGGTTTCCCGGGCTTAAACTCGATTCGCCCTAGCGCGGTTTTGGACTTGACAGGCATTACCAGGGCACGCCAGAGGCTTTAGTGGGCTGGCGCTGTTCAGCAAGGTTGGCTTCAAGGGCAGCTTGGATTTCGGCTACCTTTTCGTCGCCACCTAGAGCTTCTTGTGTCCAAGACACCACCAGATCCTCCGTCAAATCAGCGTAAGGAATCAGCTTTTCTGGGCGTTGAAAGCCGACAGAGCCGTATGCGCCAGCGGAGTAGGTGCCGTCATTCGCGTCTACGGTGTAGTGGGACGTGAACACAAAGCCGTCAGAGCACTCACGCTCCAGTTGCGCAATCTTCCAAGTGAATACCGTGGTGGGCGCGGCAGACGCTGGGGTTGATTTAGCCATGATGCAGAGCCGTTCTGTAGGATTTTACTGAGGTTGAGCCGGTATGACTAGGACGGTTGCCCGTCTGTTAGTGAAGGGGACTACGCGCTTTCAAGAGCATTTAAGCGGGCTTCCAAGGTTTCGATCTTGGCAATGGCTTCCTGAAGTGCAGCCGTCAGCAAGGGCACCAGCTTGGATTGGTCGATTCCTTGGTACTTAGGATTGCCCTCATCATCAACTGCATCTTTGTCTCCAGTGATGGCTTCAGGAACAATATCCTGCACCTCGTGAGCTAGGAAACCGTCAACCGTCTTGTCGGGATCAGCGATGAAGTTGAAGCGGCTGGGCTTCAGTTGCTGCAGGCGGGCAATGCCATCGGTGACTGGTACAACGTTTTCTTTAAGGCGGTAGTCGGAGGAGGTGTTGTAGGCGGTAGCTGACCCATTTTGCGAAATACTGCCAACAGGTGCTCCTGTCAAATCTTTGTTTGAATAAAAATAAGCTAAATATTCACCATCAATTCCAATGCCAATACCATAACCAGATGCATGATCCTGCCTAAAAGCGTGAGCAAAATAGCCATTCGTATTATTGTACGAATCGCAGGTTGCGGCAACATAAGGTGCGCCTTGTCCACCAAACGCAATTCCTCCACTACTGCTAATCCTCATCCGCTCCGTCGGAGAAGCTGCCCCGTCGGCGGTAGTCGAGAACGTTAGACGAGTTGGCTGGCTAGTACCTGATGTCCAAGTGCCGCCGTCTCTAACACATTCAAGTGTGGCTGCTGAAGTATGACCGCTATCTGTAAAACGAATTTCACCAATATTTATTCCGTTAGCTGGTGTCGCTTCTCCTCTGGATAACTTCAAAATGCCTGCACCAGTAGCACCAATTGAACTATTTCCTTGCAAGAGCGCTGTTGCCGATTGAGACGTAGAAGACGTGCCAACTAACAGGCGTCCGCTGGAGTCGATGCGGGCGCGTTCGAAACCATTGGCTTGAAAACGAAGTGCATCTGTTGCATTGTCGTAAATAATTGCACCTTGACTAAATGATGCAGTATCGCCTAACTGAATAGCAGCGTCAAATGCTGTTCCGCTTATAATTCTTAATCGACAGTCTGTTGAACTTTCCTCAAGATGAAGCTTGGTTCCAGGGCTCTGAGTGCCAATCCCTAAACGGCCTGAGGAGTCCAGTCGAGCTTTTTCAGTGTTGTCTACAAAGAACTGTATCTTTGAGTTTGCTTGTGTATTGCCTGCGTCTGCCTGCAAAGCAAGATCTCCGGCGCCACCTTCAAGCAGTGAGTATCCGCCATCTGTATCTGTCAGGCGAATAATGCCGCCAACCGCAGATGCTATTTCGAGTTGGTTGTTAGGCGAACTAGTTCCTATGCCTACGAGGCCAGCGGAGGTGATACGCAGGCGTTCTGTTGCCGCTGTATAAAAAAGGATTGGAGCTACTGTTCCAGTTTCAGTTGCAGCACCTAAGCCTAACCCGCCGCCACCGATGCGATATAAGAATGGATTTGAATTCCCTGCACCAGGAACCGCGCCTCCTGCAAGTAATACAGTGCCATTCGCATCAACAAACAACCTGCCAGACCCACCAGTGCTGATGGCTACTTGGTTTGCGCCGGGTGAATAAACGCCAGTGTCTGGATCTCCCGTAAAGGTCAGCGTGGGAGCGGCAGCCGAACCAAGGGGATAACTGAAACGCTCGCTACTAGTCCACGCATCAGTGGCATCAATCCAGTTGATCGTCTTGTCGGTAGTGCCCTTTAGCGTGATGCCGCCGCCATCAGCCGTTACATCGGTGGGCGTTGCAACCGCCCCCATTTCGATGTTTTTGTCTTTAACGACAAGTGTGGTCGTATCAATCGTAGTTGTCGTGCCCTGGACGGTGAAGTTGCCAGGAATAACGACGTTACCGCTGCCATCAACTGTGATGCGAGCTGACCCACCCGTTACAACTGCCAGTTCATTGGCGCCAGTGCGGAGCAGACCGGTATCGGGGTCGCCGTCGAAGGCATAGCCAGGAGTGCTGGGACTGGTGGAGTCATCCGCCAAAATGGCCCCGGTCATCGTGCCACCCGCTTTAGGCAGCGCCGCATTGCCTAGGTCGTATGCCGATTTAACAGAATTTGGTGTGGCTGCGGTGGTGGTACTCGTACTTGAGGTACTGTCGGTGAGCTGAAGCGTGCCTCGGGCTGAGGTTGTGCCGGCTTCGATGATGTCGCCGTCGAGGGTGCTGGCACTGAGGAGTCCGTATCCATATTGAATAAGGTCAACAGAGGTGATCTTTTTGGTTTCGCTTGCCGAGGTATCGACAACAGCCACTACATCATTGTTGGCTAGTGACGCACCAGCAAGACTGTTTAGCTGAGAGATTTTTAAGTCTGCCATGGCTTAAATTTCGTCCTGTAGTAGGCGGCCTATGCCTGATTCTAGATCCATCGCACTGCTGTCTTCCTGTAGCAGTAGGCTTCCTGCAATGCTGCCGCCGGTGCTGTAACGCAGTTGGATTTGGCCGGTCGTTACAAACTCAATCTGTGATTGGATGGCAGTGCTGGCCTCAAACGAGATGCCGACATTTGTGATCAGCCCATTAATTAAGTAGTACAACAGAGAGTTGTCAGTACCAGATGGACCGGTGGCAGCTGATTCGCCGTTGCGTTTCAAAGTCAGGGCGGCGCTGAAGTTGCTGCCGAGTTGCTGGCGCAGGATTAGGTGGTGGATGTACTGAGCAACCTCAAAGTCGGCGTTTTCACCAAAATCCCAGAAACAGGTCACCCGACCGCTGCCGGAAATCATGCCGCTGATTTGCTCCACAAACTCCTCGCCAAGCACCGAGGCATCTAATGCCGCCCGCTGTGTGCTCAGTTCATAGGACACCACCTCGCCAAGAGTGCGGTAACCAGCATTGGCGACAGCCACTGAAATTGTATAGCTGCTGCCGGGTGTGGCAAGGATTACAGCATCGTCGTAATCGCCTTTCAGCGCCTCGCCCCAGCTCTTAAACAGACGGATGCCGCCGACTGCATCAACGCTGACGTACCAGGCGCCAGTGCTTGTAACGCCGGGCGGGGTGAAGCCTGAAGCATCAATAAAGTCAAGATTGCCGCCGCCAACGCGGGTGATCTGCAGATAATCGCCCGTAATAAAGGTGTCGTTCGGGAAGTCGAAGCTGAAACGCTTTTGCGCGACATTTACATCGCCCGGATCCAGCGTGGAGGTGTAGGTGGTGGCGCCAGTGCGCTGGATGGAGACCAGACCGGAATTGCCGAGATAAACCGCCATTACGCTGCCCCCATGGTGGCGATGCTGAGGTTGCCGCTCACCTGAAACCCTAGGTTGACGCTGACAATTTCGCCCGTGCTGGCGCTGATGTCTGCTGAGGTAAACAGCACAGTGGCTTGGATTTGACGGTCGCTTGCCAGTTGCAGCAGCAGTGTTGCCGTGGCTGTGGCTGATGTGCCGCTGGTGCGGATGATGTTGCTGAGCATGGTGTTCATTTCCAGTGCGCCAGCGTCATCCTCGTAATACAGAGCCGTGCAGCTGCCGCTGTAGGTTTGGCGGCCATAGATGAACTTGCGGGCTGTGTCATCCGTGCGGGTTACATCCAAGGTCTCAACGCTGCCATTAAGGCTCCAGTTGCGGATTTTGGCGATATGTGTGCCACCCACATACAAAGCGCCGTCAGAGCCAGTGAAATGCTTGGCCATTAGGCGGCAACTCCCAACAATTCAACGCTAACTGTCTGGAAGCCGGGCGTCAAAAAGGAAACTTGCGGTGGGCTGAAGTAGCGCCAAGCGTTTGTAGCAGAATTGATATGGGCATAACTGGTCATGCCAGCATAGACCTCAGCAGGCAAGTCAAAAATGCCGAAGGTAGTGCCGTTGTCTGCGTAGTGGTCGGTAATGGACTTACCAACCGTGTCGGTGACGTTTTCAAATACTAAGGTCAGGCGTTGGCCGGTAACGCGGCTGCCGTGGATGAAGCGGATTTCAATGCCGTCAAGTGACTGGTACAGCGACTGAGAGCGTGTGCCAGGAGTCCACGCACGGCTAGAGGGCTTGACGGAAGGAAAGTTGCTCACGTCGTCACCTCAAAGGATCCCGACAAAATGCTGTTACTAATGATGCTAGCGCCAGCCTCGTTTAACGGGAACTGGCTGGCCGTAATCGTCACAAAGCCGGCCTGATCGTATTCAAGGTTATCAACAAGGTAATACTCAAGTTCGGTGCGTGAATCACCTTCGCTATTAACGCGGTCGAGTGAAACTGAAATTAGATCAAGTGGCCTCAGGAATGAGGTGTCTTCGACGTTCCTAGCGGTTTGGAATGTGATGCTGTGAAGGCTGTAGCGACGGGTGGCAAGGACGTATTTGGCAAAGATTGTGGCGTGATCTGCGTTAGTGCAAAAAGCGGACATGTCGTAGGCTTCTTCTGGCGCATCTTCGCTGTAATCGGAATAGCGAACGGTCGTTGTTTGCGAGGTTTCAAGATTAAAAGAGTTTTGTCCGCGCCAGGTCACAACAACCTGGAAAGGAATTATTTGTGCGCTACTGCGGTACATCTTTTTGTATGAACCTTTCAAAATGCTGCTTTGGATGCTGTCCGTATTGGGATCGCTATCAGTGAAAACTTCTTTTGCAGTTAGCGCGGTGGATTTGATGGTGCCGTTATCCGCCAAAGGAAGCAGCGAAACCAGTGAATAATCTCCGTATTCGGATACAAGAGAAGTTAAAAACATTGGCGCGACATTTTGTGCCCAACCAAAAAAGCTAGTAGATGTTGTTAGGTATATGTTACACGTGATATTGTAATGCGAATGGAACAAAGCACAGGCTGCAATATCGTAAATGCTAAGGTAAGCAAAATTTTGATTGGTGTATTCGCCTGATTTTTGAAACCAGTAATACAAAAAATCGCCAAAACTATTTGACGCTGCATCGACATATGTATAACCACCGGGAGCGGATAACGAGTTGTTGACAAACCGCCATTTGTCGACACTGATGCCGCCATCAATAAGAACGTGCAGTTGTTTTGGCTGTGTTGGTGGACTATACGATTTGCTTAAGTCATAAAGATTTCCTCTTACAACGACCAAGCTAATATCTTTGTAACTTGTGGTGCGATCGTAACTGCTGGGGAATGTATTGGCTTGGCGAAATTCAACAAGGATATTTGAGGGTTTGTTAGTCTGCACCGTATGAATTGCTGTGATTTGCACGCTGTAGGTATAGTTTCCGGCTGCCATCGTGTCGGAAATTGAGTTAATACCACCAGTTGCGCTAGTTGTGATGGTCCCAACTGTTGTTAAAGCAGCGGTTGAGTTGTTGACCCTTGTTATCGTTAGTGTGTAACGCTCCAGTAGGGTTGGCGAAGATACGCCGTCGGGATATAGCGGCTTGACGCGAATGGTGACGCCTGTTGCATACTTGTCGACCGTGCGAATCTGAGTTGCGTCGCCAACGGTATTGCCAAGTGCATCAGCAAGAAAATTAAAGTTAGTATGATCGCAGGTGACGTTATAGCTAGAAATTGGACAAACGCTTGAATCATTAGAGTAGGCACCTGTTATCAGCAAAGTGCCAGCAATCGTCGCATCACCGGCAGCGGTTGAACCGATAAAGTAAGATCCCGTTCCTGTGGGGATAGACAACTGACCGTGGCTAAGCAAGTAAACAAATGTGTGCTCAAAATTATCTGAAGAACTGTCAAGTAACGGTGGACTGATCCATACGCCACCTAAATTGTTTTCTCGTTTGCCGAATAAAATCGGCATTGTGTCGCCAGCATTGGCGTATGTTTGCCCTTTATCTAGCTGCTCAAAGGGAATACGTTGTAGGGATGCGGTCTCATCAACTCGTTTTTGGTCGGTATTGGATGAGGTGGATGGTTGCTGATTGGCAGATGAGGAAGCATCATTGGGCTTAAAGTTCCAGCCAGAAACCCAGCGATTTCCGTAACCGTAGGAGTATTGAGGCTCCCAAGTACCTTGATCTGTTTTAACGTTTTGTGCTGTATATAAATCAGGCATGGCTATCTCCTAAACGAAAGAGGGCCAATAATTGTCCAAGGTATCTTTCGCCAAGGAAAGTCCGGCTGAGTTGTTTGATTATAATCTTTCACTATTAAATTCACGGTTGTAAAGTCGCTATCCGCTGTATCGCAAGCGCCACTTGCGAGAGCAAAGTAGTTAAACGAACTTGGATCTTCTAGTCCTTCGAAGCTACTCCATCGCCAAATGATGATGATGCACCTATATCTATTTGTGACTGCGGCTTCAACTAAATCAACATTTGCCGCTGTTGCCGCGAAATTGATCTGCATACCGGGTGTAGACGTATCTCGCATTTTTACAAGACCCGAAGTCTGAAAAAAGTTATGTGTATAGACATTGCCACCAATGGTTCTAGTGCCCTCAAAATGGTTCTGAAATCTATATAGCGGAGGATCTCCTGCTTCATAATCCTCAGGATAAAAGGTCAGTGTTGTAAGTACACCACGAACAGCCATTAGGCGATACCCACCATGCGACGGGTGTTGTTATTGGCCTGGAGCATTTGCAGGGCCATTTCGGCGCCACGGCGGCTGGCGGTTTGCATCCCATTCAGGAAGTCAGATTGCGAGACGTAGTTGGTGCCGTTCATGTTCATCACCGGGCCAGTGGTGACGTTGACTTGTGGGTTGACGCTAGTCGGGATCACACTAGAGCCTCTTTGACCAGCTGCATAGCGTTGCATGGCTTCGCTCATCTTACTGGCGGGGATGACGTACTCGGGCTCGCCGCCTTCGCCAATCATGCCCAGCGTGGGCTTGGTAACGACACCGCCGTCGGCAAACGCCTTAAAACCGCCCTGCCAGTAGGCACCATCAGCGGCACCTTGATAACCTCCACCGGTGCCTGCGGCACGTAAAGCGTTAAGTTGTTGTTGTGCGCTTACAGCACGCTCAATTTGCATGACCACTCCCGAATATTCATTTTTGAGATCACGAGTGATGTCGTAAGTATTGGCAGTTTCCTGCGAAAGGCGTGACGCTTGTTCTTGGCTTAATCCAATCTCTTTAGTTGTTAATTTTTGTTCATAATTTGTTTGCGCCGTCAATTTGTTGGACTCAAACTTAGCGGCGGCAATTTGCTCTTCATATTTACTGATTTCTTTCTGGAAAGGTATTTGAGCTTCAATTTCTCGTACGACGCTTTTTTGCGATTCAAGGGCATCCTTGCGTTTTTGATCTATCTCCTGTTCTTTCTTTAGGCGTTCATCTGTATTTTTAATATCAGACGCCTTTAATTTTTGAAGATCAGCTTCAGCATTAATTTCGTTTAATTTGCTTTGTTCTAGTTGCAGTCGCAAATCCAGCTTTCGTTCTTCTAGCTTGATTGCCTCAATCGCTTGGTTATATTCGAGCTGTGCGGCTTCAAGCTGTTTTCCAAATAGCTTAGTCGCAATATCAAATCTTTGTTGCTCTGTTGTTGCTTGTTGATAGCTTCTTTCTAGCTGCTGTTGCTCAAGACTGTTAATTGCTTGCAGTGCTTCATATCGTTTCCCGGTCAATGATGCACCGCGTTCAAGTGCTGAAATTTGTTCTTTAATTGCTTCTGTTTGTTGTTTATACGCAGAAGCCGTTTCATTTGCTTTGTCCAGTGCCGCTTGCTGTGCAGGTGGTACAGCTTGCAGAGCCGCAACTTGTTTTTGTATTTCCTCATTTGTTTGCGCAACAGCATCTTTGATTCCTAATTGTTGAACGTTGCTATTAGCAGCTTCTTGTCCTGCAACTCCCATAGCATTACCCAATGTAACCGATGCTGCTGTTGCAACCCCCAGTGCAACCGCTATCTTTGCAATAGACGCAGGATTTAAGATTGCTTGTAAAAATGCAGCTGCTACAGCTGCCCCCTTTTTAGCTAATCCAAGAGCAACTGTTGCTGCTGACCATATCTTTGTAGCTATTGCTGCTGCGTTTAAAACGCCAACGAACGTACCAAAGAAAACAGCTTGTTTGGCAATGAAACCAATTACCTGTGATATCCCATTTAGTGCAGCTGACAATACTTTAATTGGGGCAATAATTGCAGGTATTACTGGCTGAAATGCGACGACCAAATTCTGGAAAGCTGTTTGCAATTCTTTTAAGACGCCACCAAGAGAATTCTTCATATCATTAAATGCTTTCGTTGCAACCCCTGCAGAATCGTATTGTTTTTTTAGGTTCTCGTTAAATTTAACAAGTCCATCATTTGTCAAAGGAAGAACTGCTTTTAGTGCATCAACACTTCCAAAAAGTTGTACAAGCTGTGTTGTACTACCACCAGTTTTTTGTGCTACTTCAGCAAGCAGTCCACCAAAACCTTTTGTTCGCAAACCTGCCTCATTAAACTGGATTCCCAGTTGCCCAGCTAATTCCTGAGCTTCTTGGGTGGGCTTTAAGATTGAAACTAATGCCTGGTTTAAACCCGTAAATGTTGCCTCAACGGGTACCCCCTGTGCGGTTGCTGTTGCAATCGCTGCGTTAAGTTCTTCAACGCCAACGCCAGCAGCTGAAGCAGTGGGAGCAAGTCGTCCAATCTGTGTTGCATATTCAGCAAGGATAATCTTGCCATCGTTTTGTGTTTGTATAAATTGATCAACCAAGGTATTTGCGTTAGAAGCTGACATCCCATAGGCATTTAGCACACTGGTGACAGCATTACCAACAGTATTAATGTCACTCAACCCACCAACAGCGCCTCTTGTCGCAGCGTCTAGAATGTTTACTTGGTCTGCAGTTTTACCAAAACCGGCAGATGCAACATCATAAGCAGCAGTTGTTAATTCAACGACTGATGCCTGTCCCGATAATGAAGCTGATAACTTAGTGAACTCTTGAACGGCTATATTGGCATTAACGCCAAGAGTCTTTAATGCTGCTTCTGCTTTTGATTGTTGGGCAAGAGTGTTAAAGGCTTGCTGTGCAGTAACAGCAATGCCCGTTAAGGATAAAAGTTCTGCGCCTATTGCAAGTAAACTCCCCTTAAAATTACTCAACCCCGCAGCAGCTCTGTCTGATGCTGATAGAAACTTGCCAAATTCATCACGGGCTCTACCGTTGGAATCAATCCAGTATTTAAGGCCATTCGCCGCAGTTTGATAATTTCGACCAGCAGCCTCAACGCCTCTGTTTGTATTATTTACAGCTGCTTCAAGTTGGTTTAGAGAACCGTTTAAGCCATCAACTGACCTTGTTGCGCCTGAAGCATCAAGGTTAATACCAACATTGACGACAGCTGGCACAGCAAATGCTCAATTCTCAGGTCAGTCTACCGCCGCTTAGCCTTCTGCATAGCTTTTTCTTGTTCCTGCTGCTCATACCGGTAAATCACAGACCAGATAAACAGCTCCTCTTCTGTCATCCGCTCACCTAGTTCTAAAAGCGTATAGCCAAGATCACGGGCCAGCCGTGCCATTAAAAGCAATGGCAAATCGCGCTTGACCTCAACAATTAGTTTTTTGCTTCTTCCTCTGTCACATCACTGTCTTTGGTGATTACGGCCAACATCAATGACTGCAGATCCGCGTCACGCACCTCGTTTTTTAGTTCCGCAATTTCGCCAGCCTTAAATAGCGGTTGACCGTTTTCATCCTGAGCCTTCTGAATCAGGAGTTGCATGGCAAACGCCGTAGCCTCTTCACTGCCTGCATTTTTTTGGGCACGTTCGCGCTCCGCCATGGTCAGCGGTGTGCAGTAAAACTCAAACTCACTGCCATCTGCCAGTTTGACTAGCTTTTTAATGGGAGTCAGATTGGCAGCTTTTTTGAGACGATCAAGCGCACGCATGGAAGAACCAGCCATAAAGAGATGATGTGATTCACTTTTACTTTAAACATAAAAAAGCCCTGGCGCAAGCCAGGGCTAGAGCCAACCCGCAAAGGGATCAGGTTTCGCTGAAGTCAAATTCAGGCGTGTTAGAAGGACGGAAGGCGATTTCAATCATTTGTGCGTCCTCTGGGTTAATAGTAAAACTGGCAGAGGTCAACACAGCTTCCATCTCGATATATCGGCTAGCCGTATCATTTACTGAACCGCTAGTCAAGACTCGATCAACATACAACTTAAAGGCTGCGCCGACCTGTTGACGTTGAAGTACATCTTGAATAAGTCGGTTGCCAATCGTTGCGTCATCATCAGTCAAGTAGACGCTAGCAGAACCCTCACCATCAGCAAAACCTGTGATGTAGGTTTTAAATGGTGCAAATTGCCCAAGGGTTTGACCGATTGTGGTGACCTCAATCTCCTCACGAGTGATTTCAAAGGACCACTCGCGGACTTGACCGACAGCTTCATAGTCGCTGTAAGCTACCTGAAAAGCATTTGGGCTGACCGCTGTGCCATCGTCGGTGATGTTAATGGCAGCGCCACCGGCAGTAGCCGACACCTTTAGCACACCTGTTGAAGCGGTGTAAAGAATGACAAAATACTCGGTGCCAGCAGTGATGCCAGCAGGCAGGGTCCCAGAACCTGCCTCTCCTGTATCAGTGTTAACGACACTGAACTTAACCGGGTCACCGACCTTAAAATTCAGGAAAGGTGCAACCGTAATCTCTTCCGTTGCAATAGCTACGTTGGATTCACCAAACGTAGCTTTAGTAGCAGCGGGCTTGTAGTAAAGGGCGCCGGTCGTACCGGACAGAACAGTAGCCATGGTTGTGAACGGTAGGTGGCTTTCTAGATTCTAGCTTTGTTCACAAGCCTCAAAACTTATTGCGACCTGAAACTGGTAAAACCCTTCTGGCGCAGCTGGTTCCGAGGTGCGTGGTCCAGAAGCAGGGTCAAATTTTATATTTTGTAGCTGCAAACGTGAAAAGAGGTCAATGCAACGCTGTGCAATGGTAAAACCTGCGCCTGGTCCCTGTCCTCGTGGCGTAAAGACATTAAGAAGCAGAACTCCATTCCGACGGTCAAATCCATCGCCAGTGCCGCCAGAACTATTCGTCAAAATGGTTAAATACGCAGAGTCTCCCCAAACAATCTGCGATTGAAGCCAGCTCGCGTTATTTGGTGGCGTAAACGGGACATTCTGAAAGGCCACCTGAAGCACTGGCGCCAAGGCAAATTCTGTGGCTATGCGCCCTTCAATAGCTGAACGAATCGTGTTAAGGCTCATGATCTTCTGCCAATCCTTTCGGCTTCAGCTTGAACATAAGTCTGAATATCTTTAGCGACAATATCAAGAAATGGTTCTGTGCGTTGTTTCCCTTGCCAAGACGGTGGGAGGTTTGTACCTGCAATAACAGGTGCGGCATAAGGAAGATTATTAAAAACAGAACCCCTTAATGGCTCTTGTGTTATTTGCCAGGCTCTTTTAAGGTCGCCTGATTTAACAGGGGTTCTACTTTTAAGACGCTTTTCAGCTTCTAATGTTGCAGTTCTAATCAACACTTCAAGCTGTTCTCTTGCATAGTCATCAATTTGGTCCAGCCTAATTTGACGTGCCATCGTTATTCCCTCAAAAAGATTTCAAACACTATTGCAGTGTTGTCTTGTTCAATCTTATTCACGATGACAATCTGCATGACTCTGCCGCTTACAGTTACTTGATCAGAGACTGCCGGCTCAAAAGCCAAATCAGCCGCTGCTATCGTTAATTTTTTGTCGGTTCCTCTTATTAAATCATTAGCCTCACGCTCTGACACAGCCTCAAGAACACCACGGATCGTTGTGTTAGAAACGGTTGGTGTCGCAGCGCCTGTAGCGGTGTTATAGGCACCTGTTGTTACTCGGCGGAATGTCACCTCTCCGCCAAACTTTGCCATTAACTTGCTGGCAGTTTTACGCAGTGAAGTAGTAAGTGCCATCAGACTTTATAGGCGATACACGCCCCATTATGTAACTTAATACTGGTGAACAATCCGCGCAGTTCAAAGCCAGTGGGGAAGGTTTCGCCATTCAAAGTATTTCCTGTCATGTTGGTGCTGATAATCGTCTCAACGTGTGTGTTTTTGTAAAAGTCAATGTGATGGAACCGCCCAGTATGAGCAACTGTGTCATGGATGACCTCAGCTCCTAGCGTGTAGTCAATCCCGTTTGCTTGATGTCCCTTAAATGCCATGGCTAGATCTTGTAAGCAATAACCTTGCCAGAAGTCAAAGTCACGCTGGTAAAAACGCCTTCGATGCAATCACCATGGTTTAGCGGTACTGAGCTGAACGTGTTGCCGCTAGCGTTCTGCACCGTAGCAGTGTTGATCACCGCATCCGCTACGGCATACAACTTGAAAAAGCGCCCGGTATGCGCTGCCGTATCGCTGATGTACTCAAAGCCAATGTTGTAGCTGTCGTTTGAGTTGTAGTTCATGGTCAGCTGCGACGAATGGCGATGTTGCCTGGTCCACTAATTCTAAGACCAGTTAGGTAACGTTCAAAAATTGGTGGGACACGATCAGCACCAGTTGCAATGCTGCTGGCACCTGCGGGCGTGACGCTAAGGCTGCCGATGCTAACTGCCTTAAAATCCTCAAAACCAGAAAGCCCTAAACCATCCTTGTTGTTGTTTAGGTAAACCGCAAGAATAACCTGTGCTTTTTTGACCTGATCGGGGATCTCAGTGGCGGTGTAATAATCTGCCGTGATCCTAAAAGGGAACCCTGTAGCGTAGGTGTTGATGTAGGTGTCTGGTTTGCGGACACCATCTCTTGGCCATTGCAATGCTTGCGTGTCTGTTGCGCGAGCACCTAAAAAACGCTCACGGTCTATGCGTTGCGTCGCGGTAAACAGCGCACGATTCCGTTGGTCATCGGTAGCTGACGCCCATGCGGTCACGTCATCGTCCTGCACCAATCCTTCAATGACTGTGTTGGCTGCTGCCAGTGTCAGGTAGGAGTTTGCGTTTGCGCCCCCCACTGTTGCGTCGATTGTGATTGCCATCGTCTATTACAGCGGGCAATGGTTCTGGTGTTTCAAGTTTAGGGGTGGGCTCTGCAATAGAAAGAGAGGCTCCGGTCGAAACCAAAGCCTCCTGATTACGCAGTCGCCGGAAGGCGAACAAACCCATCAGGCTGCAGCAGCCTTCAGGACGATGAAATTAATCACCACCGCTTGGCTGAGCGAACCACCGGATACATTACCTAGGGTCAGGTCAAACGATCCTGCAGCCATGGCGGTAACACCCAGCACATAAGCGCCGGAAGTACCACCAGACTTGATGCAAGCAACCACAACGTCAGTAGCAGCAACTTCGCTATTGGTTACGGTAAAAGTAACCTCAGCATCAGCAGCTAGGGCTGAGTTGGTTGTAGTGATGGCGCCGCAGGGTTTATTCAGCGTGACGCCGGTAGACTTGCTGGTGGCTTGCGTTACCGCCCCACCAACACCGCTGACGTAGCCAATAGCGGCTCCAGCGGTTACTTCAAAAAGGGATGCCATCGTTAGTTCCTCCTATCAATCGAAGTTGGAAGTGATGGTCGCCCGCACGATACCAATGTTCTTGGTCTCGTACACCTTTGACCAGTTGCCAACAGTAGCAAGCTGAGCGCGGGTCGGGTTAACGGTGCTAACCGCCCACTTGGCACCAACCGGGTGGTACAGATAGTGCATGTCAATTGACATGGCATCTGATTTAGCCAAGATGTCACGATCAGTTTCTGTACGCATTGCAGCTTGCTCACCAGAGGCAACAGCGCCATTGGTGAAGAAGTAGCAAGCGTAGTTGCCAGCACTGTTCGTGATGTCATCCGAAACGATGACTCGCATTCCCATGAACGTAGGAACGCTCACATCACCACCGTATGCAGAAGCGATAGAACCGCCAAAAGCATTAAGGGCAGTGATTGAAGCCGCTGCAGCAGAAGAAGCCGTAACACGAGCATCAGTCGCAGTCACATAGTCAATCGCCTTGCGCTCTACGAGGTCGTAGTAGCAAGCCGAGTGCATGGCAACGGCGGTCAACTTGTCGCCTTGATCACCCAGCAGCGCACGAGCTTTAGCCACCTGACGGGGACCAAGCGC
>Ga0194115_10004006_pt1 | contig 16165 bp, 9 predicted proteins | sample TA2MahsurfametaG_3_FD_148656 | JGI IMG/M metagenome (GOLD analysis project Ga0194115, IMG submission 148656) | Freshwater microbial communities from Lake Tanganyika, Tanzania - TA2015002 Mahale S4 surface | ecosystem: Environmental > Aquatic > Freshwater > Lake | place: Tanzania: Lake Tanganyika...
AGGATTGAGTGTTGTTGTTGTTGTTGTTGGTCAACCAATCCTCCTGTATAGGAGGATGATGAAGGAATCATTCCATCCAATATATCCAAATGGGTATGATTTGGAAGTAAAATCGAAATCCGATCTGGTAGTAATCCGGAGAAGAATTTCTTCACATGTTCTATCGTACAATGGATGGGAAGACCATGTAATCGTATCGAAGAGGATATTTCCTCTTGATCTGGGAATGGAATATGAGAAATATCTGGTATTAACAATGATGATGATCCATTCGTCGTATCAATATTTCGTTGTTTTTTACGTGCCGTTCTTGACTGTGACGATGATGATGTTTCCATTTTCCGTTTTCGGTTAGGTGGTCGTTGTGGTGATGATGATGATGATGGTGCTGGTGACATATTGTTGTTGTTGTTGTTCTTGTTCCGTGTTGTGGTGGTAAGTCGAGGAGGAATAGAATGCAAAAGATTCGTCCCATGATGTTTCTTCTTCTTCGTCGTCGTCCCAACTACTACCATCTTTGGATTGGTCATCATCCCCATTATGGGTATACTTTCAAGAAGTTGAATTTCTGGTCGTTTCATCTTTTCTTCTTCTAATCGAGCTCGTGCTTTCGTTCCAAGATCTTTCAATTCCTTTGATACTTTCGTAGATGCCTGATGCGGCTGTTGTTGTTGTTGTTGTCGTTGTTGTTGTCGTCGGCTGTCTTTTGGCAATTCTCCATTCTGCTTGACGCGGTGACTCATTTTTCTATTATCTTTGACTCTCTTGTATCAGTTGATTAATCGTCTCTCCCTTCAAACCAGCAGTCACACACTTTCAGACGAGAACATCCTGTGAGATCTTCCATTCACGAGTGAGATGTTACATCGGCACTGACAGTGACATGTGATTACGGCTAACTGTAATTCTAAGAGAGTAAACAGTAAATGCAAGAACTAACAACGATGGACTCGTTCGATTAAACCCACGAAAGGGACATCAAACATCACGCGTGCTACAGAACTGTTTTTTCGGCTCCAAGGCACTCATTGTCGTCTGTTACACAGACGCTGTAAACCATTCGTTTTGCTGGGTGCTCTAGTAAGAAAGAAAATGTCTATAGGCGTGTACAACCAAGAAGTCGTTTGATCGTTGGTGGATCAGACGCAAAATTTCAAGTCCGCGACGTTTGCCAAAAACGCCAGCGCCTTGTTGTGTGGACTGTACATCCGCTTCTGTATTGTTGCTTGTGGTGATTAGGTTGATGAAATTGGATCCACATGTGTAATGATTTGATTGACTTCAAGAAAAGAGAGCATCCGTCCCGAAGAGCGCTTTCCGCTTGTCGGAGGAACTGGCCATCTCAGGCAAAGAAACTTGATCGCACAGAGCGACGAGACCAGAGACGAATTTTGAACCAGTCATGGTACTTTCCAAAAGGACCATTTGTGTCTGGTCGTTGTATTTAGTGTCGCTCGCAGCAAGAATTTCTTGGAGCGACGGAGCAGAGAGATATGCGTCAATCACCATCTCCTCAGATAGAGCCTTTTGTGGAGGGGGCTTCAATGCCTTCCCCTCCTCGGCAAGCTTCACCGTCCGCTCTCTCTGACGATCGAGCTGCGTAAGGATGGCAAGGCGTCGTACTAGGGCTGACAAATAAACGTGAGCGTACGAACGAATTTCCTGCATCATCAATTCGGTTGCCTTTGCAAGAATCTGTCTAGCAGTACCAGAGGGTGTCTCCCGACAGTGAAACCACAACAAACCATAATTGGGATCAGCATTTGCACATCGCTGGCGCAAGTCTAGGAGATATATGGTACTGTCTCTGAAACCCGGCTTCAGACGACTGAGAATCATACTCGCGAGTCCCGTATGAACCAAAGAGTTCGCCTTAAATTCCGCAGAGTCGTCCCGGCACAAAATGAACAGCGCTCGAGATACCTCCCCCACGAAGTCAACAAGAGACTCTGCCTTATTCGTCTCTTCGTCAAGATTGAACTTCGTTCTGGTCATTTCCCATATCAACTTCCCCGTGGGAACGAGCCACTGATCAATGATCTCGAGACGCAAAGTCTCCAAAAAGCCATCTCCGTATTGAGGGGTAAATTTTGTGGCGAACGATAGATGTCGCCGAGCGCTAGGAAGGTCGAAAGACCGCGAAAACGGATTCAGATGAACCCTCGCGGCTTCGCACCACACTTCGCCACTCTTCGGAACGGCGTTCAACGCTTGACGGAGAGTCTCAAACTGTTTCGTTTCTCCTTCCTCATTGTGATACAGTTGAATGAGCGAAGCCCAAAGTCGACCTGTACCAGAGTGCAGCTTCAGTGCGTTGGATGCCAGCTCAATAGCCCTAACTCTGTTTCCACATCTGATCTCTAGAAGCACACTCTCGAGCCAAACTTTCCAGTCAGATCCACTGACACTTCGGCTTTTGCAGAGGATTGCCTTCGCGAGTTCAGTGTCACCAACGTACTCTTCAAGCCGAGCGCACTCCAACAGAGCCACAGCTCTCCCCTTATCAGGAACCACCTGGTGCGCACGAAGAAAAAGAGCCCTCGCGCGGTCTGTGTTCCCCGCGGCAACTTCCATGCGCCCGGAAGCAAGCCATACCTTCCATCGAAGATTGGGAGGGCACGTGAGAATCGTCCTCGCAAAGCGTTTCCGTGACATATCCATAACAACTTTCGCGGTAGAATCATTCGCGGGATCCAGAAACTCAACAGCGCTACGTTCAAGCATGTGGGCAGCTTCCAGATGAACCTTCCACATAATTTCTTTCGAGACGCACAACGTTGATCGGTCGATCATGGACATAGTACGTGGCAAAGTGAAGTTTTGAGAGCTTTGGTCCATTTCTTCGCACAATTTGAACGCGCCGAACCACAGTGGGCCATAGCGGGGGATAGCAACGAGTCCTCGCTCGACGACTTGAGACGCCTCCAGAGAACGACCGAGATTCTTCTCTAGCTTGTAAGCTTCCAAGTAAAGGGGGCCGTACCAGGGAACGTGGTGCATCAGGTATTTCAACACACGTCGGGCCATGACGTGGTTGCCTGAGCGAGCTTCTAAGAGGGCACCTTCCAATACCGTACGCCACACGTTTTCGATGCCCATATGCTTGAGACGGGAAAGCAGCTCGCGTGCCCGCGAAATATCCCCCATTTTTTCTTCATGTTTGATAGCCCGTGCATACAAACCATCATTGTACTCGCACTGCTCGATTCCAGCCCTCAGGATCGCAGCACAGGTCTTCATGTTGCCACACTCCTCCTCAAGTTTGCTAAATTCAAGCCAACCTTGAATGGCGTGAGGTTGCAATTGACAAACCTTTCGGTAGAGATTCCTAGCTTCTGCGAAACGATTTGCTCGTTTTGCTAGATCGGCAAGTTCAAGGTATACTTTCCAATGAATTGATTCCGGAAGTTCGCCATCCGAAAGAGCCCGAAAGGCGTAGCTCTGTGCGGCATGGAAAGAAGTGCGCTCTTCGGCTCGGAGTTTCTTGGAAAACTCCTTGAATGCGCCTTTCGAGTCGGACGCCTCTTCTGGATCGGTGCGGCGAAAGTCGCCAACATCTTCAGTCGTAGCAGGAGCGGTTTCCTCTGCCGGAGCTTGGATAGAATCCTGAATATTTGTCTTTTGTGTTTTCTTCTTTGCTTTCTTTACGATAGGAGACTTCTTCTCCGGTATTGCTTGAGAAGACGCACTTGATTTCTCACTTCTCGATTGTGGTTTTGGTGACTTTTTCCTGCCTTTGCGCAGATTTTTCCTATTGCCTTTTCCTGATGGGACGGGAGATGATGCTTCTTGTGGAACTTGATGGGGAGCTACAAGATTCATTTCCCCATGATCAGCTTCTTGCGTCCATGTCGGAGTAGTCCTTGAAATCGAGAGAGCTGGCGAGTCAGAAGCACGGGGCAGGGAATACCCATACTCTCCCATTGGCCACCCTCCAGCGTTCCTCCACACGGCTTCGTGGTCGATCGGCGGAGTCGCACCATCATACTGCACTTCAGTTGGCGACGACACCCATCTCTGGGCTTGTACTTGTTCATACTGCGGAACATGTGGCGGCTGCTGCTGCATCACTGGAATGAAGTCTTGCTGCGAGGGTGGATGATGGGGAACACCATGCATGGGGTAAACAACAGAGTGTGGTTGTATGCTGAAAATCGGGCTCGGATTGACCGGTGGATGGTTGCTCCCAAACAAAAATGGCTGGGTGACATATTGATGATCAAACTTGGGGAGCTGTGGACCAGGAGCAAAATGCAAAAGGCCCGACTGCTGAAACTGTGGGTCAAACTTGGGAACATGCTGGCTACTGAAGTGCGGTGGACCAGTCTGAGGATATTGAGACTCATGGGGCAGGCCGGGATGGTGAAAAGTGTCGTGGAAGGACGAAGCTATGAAATGCCCGGGGTCGTCCGTAAACGCAGGCTGTTCAGCAGGTTGAATGTGAAAGAAGCGAGTCGAATTCGCTTGTTGTGATGCTGCGTCTGACACCGAGGCCTGAAATGAGAAATTTTGCGCGTTATTCCTAGAGGGCGGAGCGAAGGCTCCTCCGAAGTTGATGAGGCTGGGACTAGGGCCAACATTGCTTTCGGGGAGAGCCTCGCCAGTGTATGCACTGTTGAACCCATCTCTACCCTGGGGAAAAAGATTGAAAGGTGAAGTTTGCCCGATCCCATGCCCATAAAATGCTAACTGTCCCTTCCCTACAGCCTTTGGTTGCTGAGGATATTGAAGGAATCCTCCAATCCTTGGTGAGCTGCTGTCATCAAAGGGTTTGGATCCATAACCAGGCCTCTCGAAACCCTTAGCGCGTCGTGACAGCTCACTCTTGCCACGTCGACCCCGTGCGGAGGTTCGAGCCGCTCTGGTCGGGGCATCCATTTGCATAACATAAGGCGCCGTCCAGCTTTCCGAACCATGCTTTTTTGTATCCAACACTGACCCTCCCCCGTAAGCCCTGTCACCACCTAATTCAAATATCTCTGAATCGGCAGAGCTATCGCTGTCACCCTCATCCTCTAGAAGTAGGTTCCCCAAATCCTCAGTGAGTCGCAAAGTGTGCGGAGAGTACGCTCCCTGTCTCGACCCCACTTTACTTAGATTCAAAGGAGAAAACAAAGCTCCCCGTTGTTCTCGAGAAGGCCCACCTTGTTGGAGAGGCCTTGTTATTTGATCTATCTCTGTCCCACCCTTGGGAAGCGAAGAGTCCCATGTAGACGTTAGCTCGAGAGGCTTGGCTCTGTCGGAAGCCACCGGAGACGACAAGCCCAGGTCAAAAGTAATCACAGAAGCATTCCTAGTCCCCGATTCATGGGCGATCGTTCCAGCCGCACTACTCGGTGTCTGTCCGTGATAGGCACCCGGAGTCCTTCGCCTGTTGTCTTCATAGCTTGACCTATACATTGATGCCCCAGGCGTCCTTCTGATGTGCTGATCATCTCCTGCGAAAAGGATGGGAGCATTTCTCATGAGCCTTTCTGTTTCATATGAGACCATTTCTTGTTCTTCCTCGTCCTCGAAATCCGGTTCATCGATCAAAGACGGCGTAACGGCCCCAGAAGAGTCCCGACGGTGTCTTCCTGGTGTACTTCCGCTGAAAGCAGAATCCCTGAAGTCACTCTCTGCGTCCCACTCAGAGTCCACTGCAGGTAGAGAGAAAGAAGAGGCCATTGTAGATGGCAACTTGTCTTCTTCAACGTTCGTGGTAGGAGGTCTACGTACACCATACGTAGCGGATTCATCCGCCTCGCCAACTTTCGTTTGTTCCCCCTGGACGTTGCCTTGGAGAGTAGCGCGGTCCATTGTGCGGACAATGATTACTCACTATCTTCACGAACTCAAACACACACTTCCCTCCAAACCATGCAGCAAACAAACCAACCCCTGCTAGGTTTGCCACAATGAAACAACAATACCGACGGAGAGCAACAGGCGCGAGAGGGGAGCTGGGCTCGTCCTCTGGCCAAGCACGGACATTGTACTCGGTTTGGCAGCACCCCGGGCCGGGCGGGCCAGCGTGGCGACATCTGCAGGTTTCCGTGTGTCTCATTTCCACTCCGCGCAATCCGTTTCCGTTCCCTTAACTAAATCTATGTATGTAACATTAATGATCCTACATATGAAAAGTGTTGGATGACGCGCGAATTGGCCGAACCTCGATTTCCATTAAGTATCAAATCCAGACCTCGTCTAAGCGGAGCTCCCAAAACGTACACAGTCGGACTAGTCAGTATCCGTCCCTGTTGGCTGTCCAACCACCCATTTTTCCATAATATTTCTGTCAAAAATTTCCTTGATTGCGTGGAGATATCCATTAATCTTCCCATCGTCTATCATCATGTCGTCCTTATTAGATCCGGAAGAAACATTTGCTTCCCTTTGTGAATCGGTGGGTTTAGATTTCCGTCTCCGAAAGGCTGTGCAGAGATTGGGTCATGTTCGGCCAACACTAGTACAGTCGAAATGCCTTCCCCTAGCCATTAAGTCAGGTCGGGATGTACTCGTCCGAGCCAAAACGGGGAGTGGAAAGACGTTAGCGTATTGCCTACCCCTCCTACAGAAGGTTATACAGAGAAAGTCTACGTCGGATGGGGATGAACATGCAGTCCGGGCTGTCATTCTTGTCCCAACCCGAGAGTTGTGTGCACAGGTCTTCAAGACCCTCCAAAGTTTGGTCTACTATTGTGATGAGGTTGTATCTGTGGCGGTCCTTAGTGCAGCATTGACAGGACGGGGGGAACGGGCACAACAGGAACTTGCCCGGCAGAAGGCGATGTTACGAGATCGACCTGATGTCATCGTGGCGACGCCAGCAGGATTATTGGGTCATGTCCGTGCAGGCGACGTCGATTTGAAGTCCTCCCTAGAAAGTCTGGTCGTCGATGAAGCTGATTTAGTCTTATCCTTTGGATATGCAAGTGATATTGAAGAAATTATGAAATTCATGCCAAAGATTTGTCAAGGTTTCCTCATGTCGGCGACGTTATCTCCCGAATTGAATTCATTAAAGAATGTCGTATTGCATTCTCCTGTCGTTCTAAAGCTTGAACAGGAAGAGTCGGACCGATCGGCAGGTCAATTGACACAATTCTATTTGGAAACTCCCAAGAAAGACAAGAACCTATTGATTTATGTCTTTCTAAAGCTGGGACTCTTGAAGGGAAAGGGAATATTCTTTGTCAACTCGACAGACGGAGGATACCGTCTGAAGCTATTCTTGGAACAATTTCATATCCGATCTTCTGTGTTGAATGCCGAATTACCCTTCCGAAGCCGTCTGAATATCATCGAACAATTTAATGTGGGAAACTTTGATTATCTTATTGCAACCGACGAGAGTACAGATGCACCGGATACCGACGATGAAGCCGACAGTGCGGATGAGGTGGAAGAAAAATCGAAACGCAATGGGAAGAAGGATGCCGAATATGGTGTTTCTAGAGGTCTTGACTTCCGTCATGTCTCATTTGTATTGAATGTGGACTTCCCACCGTCACCCAGGTCGTATGCACATCGAGTCGGTCGGACCGCTCGGGGTGGAGCAAAGGGTGTCGCCTTGAGTCTGGTGGAGATGGAATCTAACGACCAACATGAATTTTTAGCCGCGGTCCAAGAAGATCAACCGAAGATTCCCGTAGCGAGTGCCGTCACGGAATCCTTCCAGGCAGTGGCGGCTGGTGAAGTCGGCGTCCAACCCATCGAACAATCTCAACCAAGTGCATTAGATTTCACATTACAGGAAATTGAAGGTTTCCGTTATCGTGTAGAAGACGTCGCTCGTGCCGTCACAAAGACGGCAGTCCGTGAAACTCGGGCTGCCGAACTCCGAGCTGAGATTCTAAATTCTGATCGACTTCAACGACACTTTGAAGATAATCCAACCGACTTGAACTTATTACGACATGACCGTCTGGCGACTCACGTATCGAAGGTCCAAGATCATCTCAAGCATGTTCCCAAATACCTGTTACCCCGTGGAATGCATGTTGCCGATTTGAATCGGAAGAGGAAACGAAGGAAGAATCGCAAGGGGAATGATGTCCACCGACGCTCTGACAATGACCCCCTGCAGTCCTTCAATAATGCCGATGTCAACTTGGATGGTCTTGGTGGTGGTGAGGATGGTGACGATGAAGATATGGAACTTCCAGACTTCTCTCAAGGAGATGATATGGAACGAAGTTCGAAGAAACAAAAGATCGAAGAGAAGGAAAAGAAGATCTTCACCAGTACGAAGGATGGAACTGGAAAGAGTACAGCTGGTCGCAATACATGGAAGGAACGACATCGAAAGGGTAGTTTCAGTAACAAGAAACGTGCATCGGAGAGGAAAAAGAAGCAGCCCCTTGGAATATAGGGAAAATTGGAGTTGGGTACTTTTATGGACCATGTCCATCAATTCTTATCTACCAGATAAAGATAGTTGAGGTTGTAATTTCATTCACAAGCCACGGACATATCGACGCTTTCACTTTATGTTTTCATCCCCTATCCCCTACTAGCTCAAGAAGTGCCGATGGTCCAATGGCATACGGTAGGTCTTGCTCGCATCGAAAAGCGGTAGTTTGATATTACCTGCCGCAACTGATTGAGATCTATGAAGGAAAAATATCAAAAATAGCAAAAAAGAAGACAATAACTGTAACAATAGGATTGATCGTAATCACGTTTGTCTCGATTTGAGGGTGATGAACAGCCAGTTCGATCCGTTCGACTATAAGGATTGTCTGAGAATGTCTGCTCTCGCTATGTACAGTAGCTCTCTAGAGAGAGAACCTTGGTCACAGAACCCCGGTCCAAAAATCGACAAAAAAAGGATCGGAGGCAAAAGGTCACCTGTTCCGAACATCACAACGGGTTTTGGTATCCTGACAGATGATGTACTGTCTGTCAATGGCACAATCCAAATAATGACTCTACTAACGAAGAGGAATCGATTGTCCGGTATTGAACCAGCGACTACAACGATCGGCGGCGGCGAGGGAGACTACGAAGATGAAAAGGTATCTAGACATCCTAGACGATCCTTTCGTCTTGTTCTCGTTTTCGTGTCGATCGTTGTGACCATTTGGGGATGGACACCAACAGACAATAAACAAATTCCGGATCATCTAAGGACTTCAGACTCAAGTCTAATCTTTCAGATTGATTCGGGAGTAGAATTGAGTTTTCAATTGGATGGTTTCCAAAGTGATGATTCCAACGTCGTGTCTTCTGGGAAACAACACAAGGCAATTCTAACATTGACGAAATCATGTCCATCTCCTCGACTCTGGTTACGAATAGAAGGTGATGTACTTGCAGCTATTATATTGTACGAGACGAAAGGAAATGTATGGGAAGGAACCTTTGCGATACCCATTCCAGGCGTGTTTTCATTGGTTGCGTACTGGTACGGATGTACCGATACGGAACAAACATTGAAACAAAGGATACCTCTCATAAACGTGACTACCAAGGATGCGGCTATATACGATGCCTCCATAGACCGTCCATTTTTTCCACGTTCGGCATGGTTGCCCTCGAAAGGATTCACGCAGCTGAACGAGGAACCTACTCAACCCTATGTCTGGCATAGTCTTGACGTCTTACCCGAAGAGGCCAACATGTTGAAAACTACCGAAAGTTTGGTCACCAAAGAGAGTGCCACATATTCTGATACAGACTACTATCGATTCAAGGAGCTTAGTAACTATGAACTGGTATGTTGGATCGGTGGTGAATCCGCCGAGTTGTTACGTAAATCCTTCCTAGAACTCCGATCACAGGTGAATGGACATCAACGTCCCTTCAAATTCCACCTATATACCAGTAAAAGCTTTTCAAATCCCGATACGACATGGGGAGAAGAGGAGAAGAAGAAATTCCGAAAATGCAAACATATCCTAATTTCTATGGATCATGTCGACGACGGCCGGGTTCCGATGACACAAACACAATACGCGGAACATGTGAAGAATTTTATTGGACATCTACTAAAGGCCTTTCCAGATGACACCTTTCCTATTTGGATGTTTACAGTATTGGAATCTCCAGTGACACCCACGAGTTGTGTCCAGCCGACTTTACCAAGGTCATCTCATCATCCATGTAATACGGCACTTCAAGACCTATTCCATACCAGTCCATTCCCCGAACGTGTCCGCCTAATGGATGTGACAGATATTTCTCAACCACAGCTACTAGGTTCAAGCCGCCCCCAGGATGTTGTTGCGACTGCCATTGCCTTACGAATTTTCGTCTTTGTGGGGAAGCAAGTGGCAGAATGGAGAACCAATGGACAGGAAGGGAATATTCACGGCCTCCAGCGAGGTGATCATCTGGAACCGAATTTTGAACTTGTTCCATATTTGGATTGGGGAAAATAAAGCAAGGTCAGTCAGGCTTGACACGACTGGGATAGTTGGAGCGGATTGTATCTTGATAGATCCGACGCTTAGTCCATTCAGCCCAAGGTAGACGACTGTATTGAGGAAATGGTCGTCAGGCCGCCTAGGTCACACAAAACAAAGGAAAACTGGTGATGTTGCTGGAATGAAAGAAAGTCTGATGAAAACATGCTGGACATAAATGTTGCTCGTTCTGGAACCAAGAGTCCGATGTAGCGGGGTGGACGGAGCCATTCCGCCAAAGCTGGATCCCCCGTATTTTGGTCCCAGACTAGCACTCAGCGTAAGGCTGACATCCCATGGGTTCCATAATCGATACATGCAGACGTAAAGATGCCGAAGTACTGACCATAAACCCATCTCTAGAAGGAGTTGAAAATCGAGGTACATCTATAGGCACAAAGGATCACCATCGAAAAGCGCGCGAAGGACGTAGTAGACTCGGTCGACTCAAGCCGATTGGCATCACGGCAAGCATGAGACTGAGATCTTCAATCGTCCGAATGTGCTGTACCATATTCACTCGCTTCCTTTCCCACTCACCCTTTTTACGAAAAATGGACAATTACAAGATCATAAAGGCATTAGGTCAAGGAACATGGGGAGTTGTCCATATGGCAGAACAAAAGGGGACGAATCGGGTTGTGGCGGTGAAGAAAATCAAAAGTGTCAATCCTGATGAAGGTGTGAACTTTACTGCCGTCCGTGAAATCAAATTATTACGTGAATTCAAACATGAGAATATTATTGAATTAGTCGATGTCTTTTCAACACCTGATATGGCAGTATGTCTTGTTTATGAATGTGCCCATACCGATTTAGAAAAGATTTTGGCTGATAAGAGTATCCCTATATCATTAGCGGATATCAAACAACATATGTCAACATTATTACGAGCCATCGCAGCCTGTCATGATCGTTGGATTTTACATCGTGATCTCAAACCAGATAATTTATTATTTATGAAAGATGGGACGATGAAACTTGCTGATTTCGGTCTTGCACGATGTTATGGGACACCGAAACAACGGTTATCTCCACAGGCGATTACATTATGGTACAAACCACCGGAGTTACTGTTAGGTGCCTATGAATATTCCTCTGCCGCCGATATGTGGTCAGTGGGATGTATCTTTGCAGAACTCCTACTACGACGACCCTTTCTACAGGGGAAGAATAGTGATATTTCTCAACTCGATACGATCTTTACCGTCTTTGGGACTCCGAATGAGACCAATTGGCCCGATCATAGAGCATTACCCCTATGTACAAGAGGTTTATTGTGGGATGATGTTCCTGCTATTCCCTTTGATGAGATCTTTACAGCCGCACCAAAGGACGCTATAAGCTTACTTCGATCAATTCTGGCATTAGATCCGAATATGAGATTTACTGCAGATCAGTCTATGAATCACCCCTACTTTACCAATAATCCCCCACCAACACCGAAAGAAAGGCTTGTACTACATGCGACACAATGAGCACATCGAGACTTTAGACGACGCATATAGCAGTCTTACGGCGTCTACTACTACCCTGCCTTTTCCTATACCTGTCAAAACATTTTTGGCAACAATCTTTCACCATTCATTTCAATGGAGTGCATGTGAATCTGAACGTCAAAAATACCTCGGCCATCCAATCTTGTGCAGGTTCCCAAGGAACTTGCGTTAGCGTAGTAAAGTATGGGATAGATGACATTTTGGTGCTATAATGATCGTAGTCCTCCGCCAAAGAATTCGTAGCCGCCCGGGAAAAGTTCCGAAAATCATTGATTTTTGGTTCGAATGACGAAAGTCAAGAAAAAAGGAAAAATCGACCCATAATCCGTTCGAAAAAAGCAATCTGAAACATGGACGAATGTGTCAACCTATAAAGACCCATGTTTGGGTACGAACCCGAATCCTCGAAACAGGAAGATTTTGGACTCGACATCTCTGGGCTGTGTGAAATCCTTTCGATCAATGGACCATAAATCTGTAAACAGAGTTTCGTTTCTCCCAACGCTGCCAAGAATCACAGAAAAGATCTCTCTTGAGCATGGCATCTTTGTTCAGTGGTCTAAAACAGGCCCAACACTACGCAGCTGCTCGTCCGACCTATCCATCTGCCCTCTACGATCTGATTCTATCGCGATGTCCGTCATTATGGGGACAATGTATCGATTTGGGATGTGGGACAGGACAGGCAACAGTCACCTTGGCAAAGCACTTTGATTCCGTTATTGGGATTGATCCTAGTGCGACACAATTAGAGAATGCTACACGTCATCCCAAAATCACCTACATCCATGGGACGATGGAAGATCAATTGGTAGGAAAATTTCCAGAACAATCTGTAAGTTGTATCGTTTCAGCACAGACTGTACATTGGATGGATATCCCGAAGTTGTATGAAGAAGTCAATCGTATCCTAGTCCCAGGAGGAGTGTTAGCATTATGGACGTATGGGAATGTGACATTTCCGAATGACCCAACCTTGGAGGAAAAGGTATTCTACCTATACGAGGATATCTTGGGTGATAAATATTGGGATCCACGAAGGAAGATTGTCGAAAATCTATATCAAGATATCCCATTGATTGATAGTCAGTATCCGAATGATTTTGTCAGTGAACGGATTCAAGATCGTCGGGAATTGGATATTCAACAGGAAATCTCAAAGTCTCAATTGATGGAATATTTACGATCATGGTCGGGATATAGTCATTATATGAAAGAAAAGAATATTGAGATGGGTTCCAAAGACGATCCGGTAGAGACTTTGATTGGAAATACTGTGGACGATGATTGGATTGGACAAACAGTCTGGCCTGTGGCATTGTTATTGAGTGTCAAGCAAACAGCAGAGAAATAGGTGCTGAAATCATCATGGACGTTTAGAGATGATTACGAGGAGACGGGAGAGCACAACCTTGATACTACCTTCCTCGAGAGTAGAGCGTGCTATATACTTGTTGGATGTGAACCCGTAGTCTGTGATGATGGGTGTCTGAGTCAGACTATATAATGCAATAGATTTCATGTGTATCTATGATCATAAGTATGATCGCTGGACGAGATCATTATACACAAATAGCATACCTACATACATACCTCCACGACTGTCTGACTGTCGTCCCGTATCACGGACAATCGAGACAAATAAGTTTTCACCTTGGACAAGAAGCAAGCCGAAACCAAAAGGCAAATCCAATGTACCTCGTTGCGGTCGCGTGACTTTCTTTTGTATGGTAGATACACTGTTACGACTCCAGGGATCATTTTGTCATCATGTCTTCGTCTATCACAAGATTGTTGTTGTTGCTATTTGTACTCGTCACCCAAAGGTAGGATACCGACACATCACTCGCAACAGGGTGCTCATTTCCTGTTCGTGGCTACGAAGAAGACTCACCCGTTGCCATTCTCTCTCTTTCTCTTCTCGATGGTATAGTGTGGGACAAGGTATCACAACGATGACGACGACGACGACGAATATTGAAGGTCGCTTACAATTTCCGGATCAATCACCATTGAATGTGACGACGCAAGTCTCATTGAATAATGGTGAATATTTGACCTATAGTCGTATAGATGGATCCTTTATTTTTTACGATATCCCCCCCGGAGTTCATCAATTGGATGTCCATTCCATGACATATCATTTTGGACAAATCAAAATCTTATTAGTCGAGGATTCTATGGATGTACCAAAATGTTTGGAATATTCCTATCCGGGTGCAACCAAACAGCCTGTGAAATATCCTTTAGTCATGACAACCTATGCGACCTATGATTACTTTGAACCGAAACGTGGATTTTCTCTTTTTGGGATATTAAAGAATCCTATGGTATTGATGATGTTAGTCTCAGTCGGTCTTATGTTGGGTATGCCAAAGTTAATGGAAGGATTAGATCCAGAAGAAAAGGAAGAAATGAGAAGACAAATGAAAGCCCAATCAAATCCTACCGAAATGCTAAGTCAAATGTTTAGTGGTGGTGGTGTTGCGGGTGGAACATCGGCCTTGGACGATGGGAAGACACGTAAAGAACGACGACGCGCAAAGAAAGATTAATATTCCCCCCCCCAAAAAAAGAAAAAAACATATACTAGGAGCTTTATCATTTTTAATGTCTGTCCTCCTATTTCCTTATTACCGATATGGTTATTGTTATTATCAGGTAATGATGGATTTCACTCAATGAATTTGACTTCTTGTACGAAACTAATATCGCGGATGGCCAATTCTAATCCTGAACGGACCTTGGAGGCACCAGTAAATTTCAATTCGACGATACCCGATTCACCATCGACACTGACAATTTCGACAGATCCACCCATTGCCATAATAGCAGGATTAATCCGGTTCACTTCCACAGCAACCATTTCAAACGATAATTCTTTTGGTTTTTCTTTTCCCTCTTCGACTTGTAATACTTGTCCTAAATTTTCAAATTTTTCTTTCAAGACACGTTCAATTCCCATTTGCATTGTAACAGTTGAAGATGGACAGGAACCACAGGCACCTTCTAATTTCAAATAGACATTCCTCGTTTCGACTTCGACACGTTCGACAGAAACATTCCCCCCATCACTAATCAAATACGGACGGACTTCATCCAATACCTTATCAACATTTTCTTTCGTAAAGGCAATTTTTTCATCCATCGTCGTCGTTATCGTAGCAGGTGGGGGCATTTCAAAGGGCGATACGACACCCTCCTTCCCTTCTTCTTCTGTCGTTGTTGGTGTTTTTTCTTCCGTCATGGGAATGCCGATTGCTGGTTGTGACCCTCTCATCATCGCCATGGCTTCAGCTGTCATTTCCATAAAGGAGGCATCATCTTCATCGAAATCATCCTCATCATAATCATCGTCATCTTCATCGACGGGCATTTCCATAGCCGCCGCTACAGGATCAATATTAATCTTCCCACCAGCCTTTTTCGCTTCCATCCGCCAATCATCGGCAATACTTTGCATTGCACCCTCTATAGGTAAGGCAAAGGACAATGCACGGATATGTCCCACTTGTGTCGTCGTGATTTCCATCATTTCAGATATCGTCCCCTCTAGATCTAATGTGACACCAATATGTTCACATTGTTCCCAACCTTCTGTCCCCCGTTTATATTCCTTATTCAATAGGGCAAAGACACCTGGTACATTCGAATGGCCCTTTAGGCCACCCATAAGGACCTTGTATGGGAGGACTCGTTTCCCATTCAAGACGGGTGCTGCTGTAGTCGTCGTCTTCTTGTCGGATGTTGATTCTTCCTCAGTACCGGCCATTGAGAGTTGTGTCAAAAAGGAATGGTACTTATTCTTCCGACTCATCCTACCACTCCCCACACTGAGATCCCAGGTTCGATGAGTCGTCCTTGGGAAGAATGAAAATCCGTATGAAGGAGTTGGACTGTGAACCAACACAAGTAGGACCGCTATCGTTGCCATCACGTTTGACGTCGACGATGATGACGCCGACGGGGAGAAGCAGTATCGGCTTTTGACCGGAACACCCTTCATTGATAGCCTCATAGAAAACGAGAGAAAAAAGCCTGGTCGATTTTCTTTAAAAAGATAAAAGTCGATAGGGACAAGAACCCGATGAAGAGGGTAGATAATTACAGTACTTTGGGATCGACGGGGATGGAACCATGGTGTTGTTTTAGCTGCTTTCTCGACGAACAAGAAAGGGAGAGGGAGGTTTTCTTTGGACGGCGATGTCGGAGGGTGTAGTGACGTCACCTTGACAGTGGGGCAGCAAGACATCCACATACATATCTATAGGAGATGCA
>Ga0194115_10004007_pt1 | contig 16161 bp, 22 predicted proteins | sample TA2MahsurfametaG_3_FD_148656 | JGI IMG/M metagenome (GOLD analysis project Ga0194115, IMG submission 148656) | Freshwater microbial communities from Lake Tanganyika, Tanzania - TA2015002 Mahale S4 surface | ecosystem: Environmental > Aquatic > Freshwater > Lake | place: Tanzania: Lake...
TAGAACTCTCGCTTGACGAGGTAAACGGCATCATCGGTGCCTTGGGCGAACTGCCAGCCAAGACCAACGCAATGGCGCTGATTCAGAAGATCCAAACCCAAGTCGTCCCGCAACTACCGAGGCCGGAAGAGAACAAAGATGTCGCAGCATAGTACAGAAACTATTAAACAAGTTACTGATGGTCTATCGATCATCACCGTGCTTGGTACATTAGCAGATATTCTGCCTGCTCTGGCAGCAATATTTTCTATCGTATGGTCTTGCTTCCGTATTTATGAAACTAAAACAGTGCAATCTTGGTTAAAGAAAGGTAAACAAAATGAAAAAGCCGACAACTAAAAAAGGTAAAGCAGAAAAGGTTGGTAAAGTTATGAGTGAGTACAAGTCTGGTACTCTGCATAGCGGTAAAGGCGGGCCAGTGGTGAAGTCACGCAAGCAGGCAGTGGCGATTGCAATGTCACAGGCTGGTATGTCCAAGAAGCCAATGATGATGAAGAAGACTGGGCGTGGACGATGAAACCAGGACTCTATGCCAATATCCAAGCCAAGCGTAAACGCATCAAAGAAGGCAGTGGTGAAAAGATGCGTAAGCCTGGAACCAAAGGTGCTCCTACTGCTAAGGCTTTCAAAGAAGCCAAGAAGACTGCGAAGAAATAATGGTCAAAAAAGTCTATCAGAATCCTAAAGGTGGTTTAAATGCTAAAGGTAGAGCCTATTTCAAGCGTACTGAAGGCGCTAATCTCAAACCACCAGTATCGGCCAAGGAAGCAGCAAAGTCCCCCAAAGCAGCAGGAAGGCGTAAGTCCTTCTGTGCTCGTATGTCTGGGGTTTCGGGGCCAATGAAGGATGAAAAAGGTAGACCAACAAGGAAAGCACTAGCACTAAGAAAATGGGATTGCTAAATGGCAACTACATATCTACAATTAGTAAACGATGTCTTGACACGGTTGCGTGAAACCACTGTTAGTAATGTATCTGATACTGACTACAGTTCACTTATCGGTAAGTTAGTCAATGACGCAAAGCGTGAAGTAGAAGATGCTTGGGATTGGGAAGCACTAGCAAATACTTACACTATTTCTACCTCCAATGGTACAACTTCTTATTCGATTACTGGTGCTGGAGATGCTTCTAGGATTCATCGTGTGTACAACACTACTAACCGTATTTACTTAGCAGAACGACCACACGAGTATTTTATATCCAACATTGATCTAGCGGCACAGACTCTTTATGGTATACCCGCTTATTATTCCACAGATGGTATTGATGGCAGTGGTGATCTAAAGATTCAGATCTTCCCTGTGCCTGATACCACTTATACCATTAAAGTTGATGCTTATACCCCAGAGGCAGAACTAACCACTAACTCTAGTTCAACAAAGTTACCAAAGATACCTATTGTGGCGCTGGCATGGGCTAAGGCCATTGAAGAGCGTGGTGAGGACGGTGGTGTCAATGTTAGCAGCCAATACGCTGTAGCAAAGCAGGCACTGGCAGACAGAATCGCTGTAGAAGCCAATCGCAGACCTGATGAGTTCTCATTCTACTGGGTATAATGCCAAACAAACCACTACAATCTACTGCAATAACATCTCCAGGTTTCTTTGGGCTAAATACTCAAGATTCTGGTGTAAACCTTAATCCATCGTTTGCACTAGAAGCCTTTAATGCTGTTATTGACCAATCTGGTCGTATTGCTTCTAGAAAAGGTTGGGCATATACAACTACCTCTGGCGGTACTGGAACCAATCCTGAAGTTATTGCTGAGTTTGATAATCACGATGGCACCTTCAGCATTCTGTCATTTGGTAATAATAAGTTGTTTGTTGGTGAAACAACGATGACAGAGAAGTTAGTTCGTAACGCTGATAATAGTGCTAATGCCACTTATACTATTACAGATAATAACTGGCAAGTAGTTTCTGCTCAATATAATAGTGGACTAACAACATCGCCTCATGCTATAATTGTACAAAAAGACCATAAGCCATTAGTGTACCACAAGATGCCTATTAGTGGTGGCGCTGCTCATGCACACACCGGCCCTTTTGGCTTTCAATTGTTATCCGATGTTGGTAATGTGCCATCAGGCTTTAGTAGTAGCACGTTTTTGCCTAATTGTGGTATCGGTGCCTTTGGGCGCACTTGGCTTGCCAATATCAATGACACAGATAAGTTAACAGTTTATTATAGTAAATTATTAGATCCTGTTGACTTTACTGGTGCCGGTTCTGGTGTTATCAACTTAGAAAAAGTAGTCCCTAATGATGATAGGATTGTAGCACTAGCGGCACACAATAACTTTCTTATCATCTTTTGTAAGAATAATATTGTTATCTATAATAATGCTGATAATATATCAAATTTGGCTTTACAAGATGTAATTGTTGGTGTAGGATGTGTTGCTAGAGATTCTGTGCAAAAGATTGGAACAGACTTATTATTCTTGTCCAAGACAGGTGTTCGTAGTCTTGCTAGAACAATTCAAGAAAAATCAGCACCGATAAAAGACATCAGTATAAATGTAAGAGATCAGTTACTTAACTTTATTACTTTAGAAGACGAACTGTCGTACAGAAGTGTCTACTACGAGAGAGATGCTTTTTATTTATTGTCTTTACCTTCTATTGGTTTTGTGTACTGTTTTGATGTAAGAGCCTTTTTAGAAAACGGCGCTGCTAGAACAACAATTTGGAACAGCATTTCACCAAAAGGAGTAGCAACTACTAGGAATGGTAGACTCCTTATTGGTAGAGAAAACGGCATCGGAGAATACAAAAACTATCAAGATAATGGTTTAAGTTATACATTTACATATTATACTCCGTACATTGACTTTGGATCGCCATCGATTTCAAAAATGCTCAAGAAGATTGTGTTAACGATCTTTGGTGCTAATCAAACAGCATTAGATATTAGATGGGCTTTTGACTACTCATCTGGCTATAAAAGTGTACAAGTAACAACCGCAGCCAGTAATATTGCCGAATACGGTGTTGCTGAATATGGAATTGGTGAATATTCAATATCAGTTCCGTATGAGCAAATTAAACGGCAACTAAGTGGTTTTGGTAATGTGGTTCAAATCGGTATTGAAGTTGCCATTAACGGTAATGGTGTTTCAATACAAAAACTTGATGTCTATGCCGTAACCGGAAGAACAATTTAATAGGATTGTAAAACATGGCAACTTTTGCAGAAGCACTTCCTGGATTACAAGCCCAGGGATACACTAACATAATGGATGCCTTGGCTGCTTATAATGCGGCCAATGCTGCTGCATACTTTAGTGCTCCAGCGCCAGCCCCTGCTCCGGCCCCAGAGCCTGCGCCAGCATTATTTATGCCTACGTCTGCTCCAGAGCCTGCTCCGGCACCAGTAGCGGCCCCTGTAACAAGTGCTCTTACTCTTCCGCCGCCTGTAACGGCTGGAGGTACTGGAACAGGGATGATGTTGCCTAGTATTTCTGTGGCACAGACTAATAGAATTGTAGACGAGGCAAAGAACAGGCTTCCTAACTTTGAAGACCGTATTGATGAGATTTCTCGTATCTACCAAGAAACACTTGGTCGTTCTCCTGACATTTCTGGTTTACTATCTTATGCCGAATCTGATAAGTCTTTAGATACGATTAAAAAAGATATGGCCTATTCCCCTGAAGGCCAGTCTTTGATTAAAACAATTTATAATAACACTCTTGGTCGTGATCCAGATGCAAGCGGATTAAAAACCTACACTGAGTTTCTTGCTAAAGAGAAACCGTATATTCAATCTTACGGCAACAGCGAGATTGAGGCACTGAAGACTGAGTTAAAGATCTCTCCAGAAGGACAGAAACTTAACCCTGATCCTGCTGCCGCAGAATTATCTCGTATCTATAAAGAATATGCTGGTCGTGATCTTGATGCTTCCGGATATGCTTACTTCAAAGGCGCACTAACTGGGCCTGACGCTGCCGCTGGTATTGCTGAAGCCATCAGGACTGGTGATGAAGCAGAACTTCGCACTAGGCTTGGTCGTCAGCCAACGGCACAAGAAACACAAGACTATATGCAACAGCGTGATCGACAGCGTTCTGCTGAAGGTCGTCAGTTTGGTAACTTTGTTAAATCTATTCTACCTATAGCACTTAACTTTGCTGTTCCTAACATTGGTGCTAGTATTGGTGCTTCTTTAGGATTAACAGGAACTGCGGCTAGTGCAGTCGGTAACGCTATTGTTTCTGGAGTTGTGTCAGGAGTTGCTACTGGGGATGCAGAAAAAGGTTTAGTGACAGGGGCATTGGCTGGACTTGGCACAGCAGCAGTTCAGTCTGGTGCTGTTGGAAACATAATGAACAACATCGGTCTTGGTGATGTTGCAACTACGCTGAATATACCCACAAGTACAACTAATATTCCTGGTATTGAAGGCTTTGGTGCCGCTGCCGATCAAGTAGGCGGTGCTGGTGCTGGCGGGACTCCAGTGTTTACTATGAACACTCCAAGCGGAATGCTTAATATTCCTGCTGGTGGTACTCCTGGATTTACAGGTATTGATTTAAGTAGTCAATTAGCAGGTGGTCCTAATATTGGTAACTTTGGTGCTATCAATACTGGCGGCTTTATGGACGCTATCCCCAGTGTTGCTAACTTAACACAGAGTCTTATCAATGCTGGCATCTCGCCTGGAACTGCACAGAACTTGGCTGGTGCAACCTTGGCTGGTCTTGGTGGCATTGGCGGTGCCTCTGTTGGTTTGCTGACTACTGGGCTGACTCCCACTGGTCCTGCTATTCCCACGCCTACACCAACCCCGACTCCTACGCCAACCCCTACGCCTACGCCAACCCCTACGCCTACACCTACACCTACGACAAATTTGACTAGTCTGTTGCCCGCAGCAACTAGTTTATTTCCTGGTATTGGTAACCTTAATCTTGGAGGTCTTGTTGGTGCTGGCATAGATCTTGCACAGTTGCAGGCACTGCAGCGTGAGGCTACTGGCCTTGGTCGTGAACTAGCCGGAGAAGCCTCTAGAATTGGCCGTGAAGGCGCTATTCCGTTTACTCCATATACTGTTACCACAGGCGCTGGTGTAGGCACTGTAAGGCCAGGAGAGGCCACAGCGGTCACTTCTCCAGAGATGCAGGCTCTGCGTCAACAGCAACTTGGATTGGCTGGTCAAGCCTTTGGTGCTGTTAATCCTGCACAGGCTGCCCAGACACTGTATGGTCAGGTTGAGGCCTTGGCTGCTCCTGGTCGTGCTCGTGAGCAAGAAGCACTGATAGCAAGCCTGCAACAACGTGGCTTACTTGGTGCTGGTCAAAATTTACCCACCGTTGGTGGTGGTATTAGAACTGTGAATCCCTTCATGGAATCACTCTTGTCTGCACAAGAGACTGCTCGTGGTCAACAGGCACTACAGGCACAACGATTTGGTACAGAAGAAGCCATTAGACAGGCTGGCCTTGGTCAAGGATTGGTCTCAGGGGCGCAAGGAATCGATCAGCAAACCTTAGCGGCACTCAATGCTGCTGCTACCTTGGGACAGCAGGAAAGAGCCGTTGCAAGCCGAAATCAACTATTAGCGGCTGAATCTGCTCTACAAGGTCTGCGGATGCGTGCACCTTATGAACAGCTAGGATTGCAAGCCAGAGGCGAGGCATTGGCTGGCCTTGGTGGCGCTACCAGAGGCTTGTTTGGACTACCGACACAAACTGGCAATGTTCTTGGTAACTTAAACCTTGGTCAGTTATTTGGCGGCACTAGGGGAACATCCCCGCTTGGTCAAGGAACTGGGCCACAATACGGCTATCAAGACTATGGTATTTTCTTCTAAGGAATAGATATGGCGAATGTAATGCAATCTTTATTCGGTCTATCAATGGGACAACAGCAACCAGTTGCTTCTGATCCTATGCAGGCGTTTTCTGGATTGATTGGACGCACTGGTGGTTCGTTGCAACAGAATATTACTGGTGCCTTTGGTCAGCAAACACCGCAACAGGCTCTTAGCAGTATTATTCAACAGACACAACAACAGGTTGATCTTGGTACGCCGGAAGGCCTTGTGCAACTTGCAAACAATCTAAATCAATTGCCTCAGTTTAGTGGCATGGCGTTGGCTATGCGGCAAGAGGCATCTAAATTAGCGCAACAACAGCAACTTACACAGGCAGAAGCATTTCAAAAAACAGCACTTGGTATAAAAGCATTACAAGAAAAACCTGAACCAATGGTTAAAACAACCGCTGATTTTGCTGAAGTGGCTAACGAACTTGGTTTTGGTGTTAAACCTAGCCTTGCTGACTATACCGCAGAACAAACTGCAAAAGTTAATGCTTTATTACAAAAACGTAAACTTGAAAAAGCAGAAGCAGGTGTTCCAAAACCATCAGCAACAGAAAAAGCAACACTGCCTGGAAAAGCAAGAACACTTGAAACAATTGAAACAGGCGCATTACAGGCTACAAAAACAAATCAAACAGCAAATGCTATTGACCGTGTGTTATCAAGTGCGTTTACTGGTTTTGGTGCGGATGTTAAACTTCGTGCTTCACAGGTTGCACAAGCATTTGGTGTTACGGTTACAGGAACTTCTGAAACAGAACAACTTAAACAGTTGTTAGCACAGTTAGCACAAGGACAGGCTAAGACGCTTCCTGGTGCTTTATCTGAAAAAGAGTTGCAGTTTTTGCGTGAAGCAATTGGAACTCCTGGGTTTACTGTTCAAACATTAAGAAATGTTGTTGATCGCTTAAGAAAAGATGCTCTTTCATCTGAAATTGAAAACCAATTAGCACAGGACTATATTGCTAGTGGTGGAGATCTTAATAAATATAACTTTGTCTCTAAGCGTAAAGAAGCACAAAGCCTAGCCGAACAACAATTCACTGATCGAGCAGCAAAACTTCGTAGATTACAAGAACTTCGTGCTAGACAAGCCGGACAACCTGGAGCACAGTAATGACTTTGACACCTCAAGAAGAGCAGGAACTCGCACAATTAGAGTCAGAACTTGCTGGCTCTGTAATGTTAGATAACAGACAACAGCCTGGTTTTTTAAAACAACTTGGACAAGCAGCAATAGAAACACTTCCTGAACTTGGAGGCATGGCTGGAGGGGTGGCCGGAGCGTTAGCAACCAGAACCCCTATAGGTGCTCGTGCTGGTTATGGATTAGGAGCGGCTGGTGTTCGTAGTATGATCGGCGCTGGTATTGGTGGCGCTGCGGGGGAAACAGCACAACAAGTAATTACTGGTAGGCCTTCTCCATTGGCTGTGGTTAGGGGAGGGATTGAGCAAGCAATTTATGATGCCGCTGGAAACTTAATTTTCTCTGCTGCTGGTAAAACATATAGAATAGCAAAAGATCAAATTGCTAAATACTTTCCTGGCGAAGCACCAGTAGAAGCAACGACTGCTGCACAGCGTTTATTGCAGCAAGAAGGCGCTACTCTTACACCATTTCAGGCCACAGAAGATCCTTGGGCAGGATTTAAAGAATCTGTTGCTCGTGGTTCTTTTACTGGTAGGCCTGTGTTTGAAGCCGCAGAGAAAAAGTCAGAGCAGGCTGTTATGGCTGCTAAAAATAAAATTCTTGATGAAGTTTCTACAAGAGTTTATGATAGTTTACAAACAGGTAAAGAGTTTGCAACAGCCATTAACGAAGGTGACGATGCTCTAAAAAGCATTACTAGGCCTTTTTATGAGGCTCTACAAGCATCTCCAAAAATTGCAAGAGAGCCTGTAGACATTTCTGTTCTAAAAAAAGACGCTCAATCATTATTGGCTCGTGGTGAAGAAACAAAAGGATTAACTTTATCTCCAAAAGAACGTGGTTATTTAGAGAGTTTTGCTAATCTTCCAAATAAGATTGATTTTGTAACTGCACATGATATTTCATCTTCATTAAAAACTACTCTTAGAGATCTAAAAAGAAATCAAGCAGAACCTGATTCAAAAACAGTAGCACAATTAACAAGAATTGTATCAAATATAGAAAAATCAATGGATCAGGCTGGCTCTAAGTTTGCTGGCACTGCTATTCCATTTCAAGGACGTTTACCAGACGATACTGCTAATACATTAGCAGATCAATATAAATTTTATTCCAAATTCTATCGTGAAGGTATTCAAGACCTTTATAACGATACTGCTGCTAAACTTCTTAATGTAGACCCAGAATTTGTTGGTAAGAATATATTTAAAAATGGTAATGTAACTGCTTGGAATGAAGCAACTGCTGCTTTATCAAGAGCAAAAACATTAAAACCAAATTTAAACGTACAACAAACAATAGAGTCTGTTCGCCGTGGTTACTTAGAAAATTTGCTTAAATCAGAAGGTTCTTTTGCAAAACTAGGCGACAAGATTAAAAATGATGAAACACTGCGGAGAACATTTGAGGCTGTGCTTTCAAAAGAACAACAAAAAAGAGTTACAACTTTGTTAGAAGCCGCTCGTTTGTCTGAAGTTAAACCAAGCGCAAGTGCTCCTTTATTCTTTGCTGCTCAACAGGCTCAAGCCACTGGTGCTCTATTGTCGTTAGGTTCTTTAGTGTTAAGTGATGAGGCAAGAAATCTTGCTGCAGATAATCCTGTAAAAACAGCATTGGTTGGAGGTACAATTCTTCTTGGTCCTCGCTTTTGGGCCAAAGCGGCCACAAACCCAGAAGCAACTAATGCTGCTTTAGGTATAATTAAAGCACAAGAGTCTGGATTACCTATCGGTAAGAATCTTTTCTTAAAAGCATCTCAGGCTTTTGAAAAGGTAGGAATTACACCTGAAGACTTAACACAACCCCCTACTCCAACTGCAGGGACTGCTGGTCCTGGTTTGTCTGCTGCAGAACAAGAAGAACTAACTAGACTAGAAAAAGAACTAGGCCAATAATGTCCGATCCAGCCGCAACCGCTAGGGCTGCGCTAGGAGGCATCAAAGAAGCCGTTGCTGTAGGCCGTGAAATAAAGGAAACAGCAAAAGAAGTAAATGCTTTCTTAGACGAGGAAGCAAAGGCTCGTGTTGCCTGGAAGCGTAAGCAACAACAGATTGAACGCCGTGGTGACATGATGTTCGTCAATGCCTATGAAGAATACAAGATCATTAGGCAGATTCGTGACGCAGAATCAGAGATGTATAAACAGATTGAGCAGGAGTATGGTCTCTCTGCTGTGTCCGAAGTCAAGTCACTGATAACGCAGATGCGTAAACAACACCTAGAACTAACTGATGAGATGTATCGCAAACGCATGGAAACCAGACGAGAGATGCTATGGCTGCTAGTGGCATCAACGGTGGTGTACGGAATCTTTAAAATGATGGGGCTGATGTAATGATTACACTATTATCTACACTAATCTCTTTCCTTATGGGCGGTATGCCCAAGATCCTTGAGTTCTTTCAAGACAGGTCAGATAAGGCTCATGAACTTGAACTAGCACGGATGCAGACTGAACGTGAACTGCAGATGCTGGAGCGTGGCTTTGTAGCACAGGCTCGCATAGAAGAGATCAGGACAGATCAGATAGCAATGCAGACAGCGGTGCAGGAACGAGAAGCACTGTATGCACACGACATCGCCATCGGTAAAGACGCATCGCTGTGGGTTACGAATCTGCGTGCCTCTGTAAGGCCAGTCATTACCTATGGTATGTTCTGTATGCTTCTGTTTGTGAACATCTTTGGCTTCTTCTACGCATGGAAGACTGGTGTGCCTTTTGATGTGGCTATGCAGATCCTCTGGGATGAGGATAGTGCCATCATCTTCTCAAGCGTTATCGCCTTCTGGTTCGGTACGCAATCGTTTAAGAAATGAAAATCTCTAAAGAGTGCATCGACATGATTAAGCATCATGAAGGTGTCCGTACTCGTGGATATAGGTGTCCTGCTCTGCTGTGGACCATCGGCGTAGGCCATGTAATCGATCCCAACCATATAAAGGTTCCACTAAATGACAGAAAAAACTTACCAATCCCAGACGGATGGGACAGAACACTTTCAATGGCAGAAGTCGATGACATACTTGCCACAGACTTGGCTTCGTTTGAGCGAGGAGTATTACGATTATGTCCTTCTGGTCTTACTCAGTCTAGGTTTGATGCACTTGTTTCCTTCTCTTTCAACGTGGGTCTCGGCAATCTCCAACGCTCTACAATAAGGATGTGCCACAACAGAGGCGACTTTGAGGCCGCTGCTGAGGCTTTTATGTCGTGGACCAAGGCTGGCGGTAAAGAACTTCCTGGCCTTGTAAAGCGCCGTAAGGACGAAAGAGCACTGTACCTAAAGCCATAAAAAAAGAGCCTCCGAAGAGGCCCAAAAGGACAGCACCTAGACTACCAAAGAAACATTATTCGCACCACGAATACATCGATGACGATGCCTTTAGAAAAGCCATCATATTCATCAAGGTGCACAAATTCGGCACCAACCATACAGCCGGATATAAGATACAGATCTATTTCCATATTCATATCTCACAGTGACCAGCAACGCACGCCAATGTCTGTGCGCCTTCGACATTATCATCCTTCTCTGACAGAGTATCCCAGTAGATATTTGCTGGCATTTTAGTCAGTAACTCTTCATAGACCTCTTTAGAGCATTCCTCATACGGTGCTTGACGGTATGAACCACCATCCCAAGGCAGGAAAGACACGCCAGAGACTTCATCAAAGTGTCTCCATACCCATGCGCCAACATCCATCCACTCATCTTCCTTAACTGAGATCGTCACAGACGGTTTGTGCTCACACCAGTGCCGCTGATACATCAGCCATAGATCAAGGTGCTCCAATGCTGTTAGATCGTCACGCAACCGTGCTCCTTCTGGAGCCTTCATCGGAAATGAGAAGACTACTGTGCTGTCTGGTCGCATTACGCAGTCTTCGACAGGCACACCAGCAACCGCTAGAAACTGCGAGAGAGGATCTTTTTTATCTCCACGAACACGGCGTATGTAATAGCGGCTATGTCGAGCATGAATACCAGAGGCAGAATCAACAAGTTGAGACACAGTGCCAGAAGGTTTGACGCAAGTGATAGCAGCAGACTGAGGGATGCCAAGAACAGTTGCAAACTCAGAATTGGTATCCACAGCGATCTTTCGTAAGTGTTCAAGATTCTCCGCAGTGCTTTCACTAACTTCTCCCATCCAGTGATTATCTAGGATGCCTGTTAGGCTAACACCTAAGAGGCGCTCTTCTTCAGTGTTCTTTTGCCAGATCTTCCGCAGATACGGAAAGTGCGTCAGCGTAGATTGGAATGTGCCCAGAATCGTTGCTATACGAACTTTCTTAGCGAGTGACTCAACGGTGTCACTAGAGCGTACAACGACTTCTGTAAGGTTACAGAATTGATAGGGTCGTAGTATGATTTCTGAGCAGGGATTTGTTCCGAAATCATAATCTCCATCACGTCTTCCGTTTTTCTTAGCCTGACTCTTACTTGCGGCTCGTGAGAAGATCCCTCGCTCTCCAGAGTGACTGTTATAAAGGCTTGTCCATTCTGCGAGAAACTGTCCAATATCTGGTTTAGTAATGTAAGTTGCTGAGTTGTTAGCAAGTGCTCGTTGTCCGTTGTGTGTCCACCAGTCTCCACTCTTGGCTCCTCTCATCCGATCATCTTCAAGGTCCGACAAGGAAATCATTGCAGATCGCCGTACTCCACCCACAACAACAACTTCCCCGATCTTGCACAGAATATCATGACATTCGATTGATGTAAGTTTTCTACCTGCGGCTGCTCTAAATTTGGCAGTAGTGAATTTAAAAAGTTCATCCAAAGGCCCTGGACCAGAGGCACGGCCTCCAAAGGTTTTGAGTCTGGCTCCTGCAGGTCTAATTTTGGATAAGTCATACCTTGCCACTTCCCCAGAGTATAAAAGAGCGATGACTTGGCGTAGTGCTTTTGCCCATCCTTCTTTACTATCGGCAACAGAAATAACAGTCTCAGACTCAAACAACTGATCTGGGACTTCAGGTAATTGGTTGACATACTTATGCTCCACAGAGAAGCCTACTCCAGTGCCGCAGAGCAGGATATACATAGCCTCATCAAATGCCTTCGGATCATCAATAGGCAGATATGAGCAGTTGTAGCCAGCAGTGTTATCACGCTCCAATGCCTTGCCAGCGGTCATGATAGCACGCATTGATGGCATGACTTCTAGGCCAACGATGGCATCACGGATGTCACGATAGAGTTCATCGGACATTTTGTAGTCGTGTTTCTCTTGCAGGTGCTTATAGATAAACGTGGTGTATCTATTTACTGTTTCTTCCCAGTGCTCACGGCGATCCATCTCTGGCAGAAACCGACTATAGCGGCTCTTAGCAATGAACTCTGAATATGGTGTCATCTTAGTCATCTAGGTCTATCTCCAATTCTTCAAACTTATCTTCAATCTTATCAGCAAACCGTTCAATAATCTCTTCTGATGATATATTAAGTACCTCCAGCAGCGTTATTTCATCAAGTTTAGCCATCCTTTCCATTACGTCCCTCAGTGTTAACGACATTATTTCTCCCCTATGTTACTAATGTAATACTTGAATGCTCCTTCACTGCTTTGGAGGATTTGGACCAGGAACCACAATCCGTACACTGGAATCTTTGGAAGGTTCCTGTGGTGGTGTAGGTAAATCCACGCTTTTGCAATCGATGGCTTCCACAGTTGGGGCAACCACGACCATCGAAGAGGTTATGGTTAGGGTGAGACTTAATCCAAGGTAGCAAACGATCATACACTTTCTCCAATAGCAGAACATCCTGCTTGTTGTATTTTTCCATTACCTTCCACGCAGCAGGATCTTTGTTCATGCACTTGACCCATAGTTGATAGCCTTCGTGTGCAGTCTTTTGACCAAGGCCAAGACGCTGTGCAATGTGGTCTAACTTATTGCTTGCAAAACGGAACTCTTTACGAATTACCTTTAGCAAGTCAATCTGCTTATACGGTGCAGGCGGTGCCAAATGATGCAGCAGGAACTCTTTATTGAGCACTGGTATATCAAACCTAGTGCCGTTATAGTGGCACACAGCATCGGCCTCAGAAATTAAATCGTGTATTCGCTGAAGCATAGTCTTGGACTGCTTTGTCTGAAACACAGAATCGAACATGACCTCTTTATTGCCGTGCCATTTCGCTGCCCAACACAGGACATAGGAAGACTCTAGCAAGTGCTCAGGACTGATGTACTGGTCACGAAGACCCCATATATGTGCAGTATTGGGGCTTGTTTCGATGTCTAACATCAACAGTTTCATTCGGTGTCCTCATTCAGAGCATCAAAGTATTCCTGAATATCTTCTTCAGTGTACCGCTTCTCTTCAAAGTAACGCTGGAATAAACAGTCATTGATGTCGCCATCAATCTTCACTTTGTTACGCACGCCTTCAAAGCCAACGTGCTCAAGGAAGCGGCAGAACTGCCACAGGATCGGATGCCAAGGCTGGTCAGGACCAAAGTCATGCCTTGACTCAATCACTGTCTCTGACGGAAACGGACTGTCAAACCTGTCATCAAATTCTTGGCCTTCATAAATAAATCTATACGTTGTCATTACTAACTCTCCTTAATAATTCAAAAAAGTATTCACAGTCTACCACAACCAGGGGCTTATCTCTGTTTTGCTTGATGACGAGCACTGGCTCGTATCCTCTACAGTTGTCCTTCGCTTGTTGATAATGTCCATATACTGAGATGCTTGCTCTGGACTTGCATTCCACACTGATTGGTAACTTCCGTCTGGCTGCTGGACTAAGAAGCAAGTCTTCCCCTGACACGCCCATGCTAACTGAACGAACATCATCAGGCTCCAGTGCGAACTTTGCGATTATAAGGTCTCTTACTACCTGCTGTAGAACTCTTCCCTTTGCTTTCGCTGATGATGGCTTCAATATCAACTTCCTTTCTGGTTTTGATCCACGACTTCGGTATGTGCATTCTGGCGTTGCTGGAGTCCATACTGACCGTGCTGGCGATGCAGATAGCATCGTCTGCCTCCGACACAATCCAGCCAAGCGTGTAACACTTGTGAATCTCTGTCTTTGTGCCTTCTTGCCAGCCTGCGTCTGCTACAGCATCAGCCCATTCGACATAAACTATCGGGGCTTTTTCCAGACCTGATTTGGTTTTCTTCGTATCCATAATAATTGTGCCTGCTCCGTTAAATAGGTTTCATCGTTGTCATACGCTTTCAAAACTGCTTCATAAAGTTGATCTTCAGTCTTGCAGCCTTTTAGAATCTTTTCTGCCTTCTTAGGCCCAATGCCTCTCAGTCCAGGCACATTATCAACACGGTCACCAGTCAGCACCTGCATATAAAAGGTGTACAGTGTGTCGTCTTCGTCAACCCAAAACTTCTCATTCTTTCTCATGTTGTAGTGCCAGCCACGGATCATATTCAGATCTTTGTCAGTGGTGCAGATAACATAGTCTTCTGGCTCTAGTGCATAAGCAGCAATGCCGATAGCATCATCGGCTTCCTGCTCTTGCTCAATATTAAACTTCCAAGCACTATTTAGGTACTCCTTAAGCAACTCTAAATGCTTAGGCTTTTCCTGCGTCCTGTTGCCTTTATACGGCTGTGTCTTTGCTAATATAATACGAAAGTTCTGATAACCTGTAAGCCAACCATCAGCATCGTCACAACCAGCATGAACATAGACAAGTTCTTCAATGTATTCAGAGCACTTGCTGAGGGCTGTCTTCTCGTTATATTCCTCGCATCCAGCAGCGAGGGTATAGGCGACAATATCGCCATCAACAAGTGCGATCACGACTTAGACTCGTGCGATTGAGTAACCGAGTTGTCCGTGAATACGGCTCAGTCCCTTGCTTCGCAGATACTTACGGAGTGCATTACGAGCCTGCTCATACTTAGTCAGTCCCGAAAATGCTTTGAGTGACAACTTTTTACCATTAAATCGAACAACGTACATAATTATCCTTTCGGTTATGTTTACAGAACTTCATCAAGTGCTTCTTCAGTCGCTTGGCCTTCTTCGTAAGCAACCAAAGAATCAATCACCAACTTAGTCGCAGACGGGGAAATGCCTTTCTTGTTTTTCCACGCCCACTCGTAAGTACCAACTACAGCCGTAGCCGTAGATCCGTTACCGACAGGCGTAGTCTCAAGACTATTCCCACTGGCATCGAATACTTTGATTGGCACTGTGCTCTTGCAAGTAATGAAGAAGCCTTTCTCTGGCTTGTCTTCACGCTTGCGAACCTCAATGCCAAGACCCTCAAGAGCCTTCACTGCGTTATCAGACAGATTGCACAAATCTACCTGATACTTAGTGGACATCTCGTTAGGTTTGTTGTGAAAGCACCACATGATTGTGGCTTTAACCTTCACTGGTTTTGCTATGTCGTTCATTTAATTATCTCCTTTAAGGTTAATGAACACTGGTTTCGTCCTGCTTGCTTTGTGCTTGAACCACCATCATAGCAGCAGTTTCCAAAATGTCAAGTATTTCGTCATAGTCCTCTGATAAGTTTTTAGAGTATGCCAAATGTACCTGACCGTCTACAACAGCAATCATGATTGCTGAATCTGGTTCCTCAAATTCTTCTAGTGCGTCTGACACCAATTATCCCCTATCTTAAACTCCCCATCAAGGGGACACCGCATCTTTAATAGTACACCCGCCTTGCGTATGCTGTCAACTGCTAATTCCCCTACTCTTTGTGCGTGTTCTGCTTTGGCCTCTATCTGAAATTCATCGTGCACATTAGCCACGAAGTGTGCATCTAACTTGTTCCGTCTAAGTTCACTGTCAAGTAAGACTAGAGCCTTCTTCATCACTATCGCACCAGCACTCTGCAGTAGCGTGTTAAGTGCTGCGTGTGCGGAACGGATGTGTAGTTTCCTACCGTCCAGACCTGGTAGAGTGCCTTGTACCGATAACTGGTCAACCTTGTCTCTAAGTCTTTTGAGGCTCGGAGTGTTCCGAAGAAAATTATCGATGAGTTTCTGACCATGCGCCGCTGAACCACCAACAATCTTCCCGATCTTGGCAGGCCCTGCGCCATAGAGTAGAGCGTAAATGAATGTCTTGGCTTGCGCCCTAGTTTCAAGACCTGCCGCAGTCTGGTTTTTTGTATGGATGTCACCTTCAACGATTTCTCTAGCATAGTTCTCATCCTTCATATAGTGTGCCAACATCCGCA
>Ga0194115_10004011_pt1 | contig 16155 bp, 12 predicted proteins | sample TA2MahsurfametaG_3_FD_148656 | JGI IMG/M metagenome (GOLD analysis project Ga0194115, IMG submission 148656) | Freshwater microbial communities from Lake Tanganyika, Tanzania - TA2015002 Mahale S4 surface | ecosystem: Environmental > Aquatic > Freshwater > Lake | place: Tanzania: Lake...
GACCCGGGGAGACTGTTCTGTCGTTTTCGGAGCGTATTCCTTGGGTTCCTTTTCCTTCGGTAATGGCACTATACCAGAAGGTTGAGATCTTGAGGGAGTCCTGGTAGACTCTGGACGACCTGCTTCCTCTTCCATATTCGTTGATGGTTCCGGCATGGAATGGAAGCGCTTTAATCTATCATCCTGATGAAGCATTTCACCCTGTGGAGACTGGAGTGTTTCCGACTCGGAGCGCCGTACATCTGGCCTATCGGATCGGATCACTCGCTGAGGTGAATGGAATGGTACCGTACCCATTTTGCGGGAAACACGGGTCATCTTTGATTTCGAAATGATGGGTACAAAGAATGTATTTCGACTAACAGGGCCAGTCTGTGATTCCTCATGGAGGTGTCGCCTTGATTCCTTAGCCGGCGAATTGAGGAAGGATGCTAAGTCTTGCTCGTTATCGGTAATATCCCCTTTTTTGCGTATCCCAGATGTAGGTTCGTCAGGTAATGGAGAGATTAGATGATTTAGAAAGTCATGCCTGTCGGGAGTGTGATGTCGAGGAGTTGTAGATTGGAAGGTACTGGAACTCAATTGGAAGGAACTTCTGCCATTAGACGCTGGTGTTCGAGTCATGGATTCGGTGTCTAGAGTCGATGAGCTAGCCATTCCCTTACGATTATTCCTGGACGAAGGTGTCTTTGGATGTTGCCTCAAGCCTGTGTCATCTTGTACGAGAAGACCGTAGGGAATCGACGACACGGAATCATTGTGATTTCCCCAATGAGTCGCGTCTCTTCGGCTGGGAGGTTTCATTACTATCGTCTCCTCGGAATTTGATCCGCCCTTGTGTTCTTCCTTGAAGCTGCGATTTTTCCGATCCCAGGAACGATCATTGTGTTTCGTCCTTTCGTCCTTGTTGCCTTTTGACTTCCTAGGATGGAGGAAGCCCTTCCCATCCACAATCAAGTCCATCGAATGTAGGACAGCATCCACCTTTCGAACTGTTTCTTGCTTTGTTTGAGGTCGGACTTCTTCACCTTCGAGGCCATGACGATCTTTTGCTTTCGGGGGTACCCAGATACTGAGGTCATCATCTACTACCAGAGGAGGTGAAGGTACTTCAAGATCAATACAAGAAGTAGACTTCCGGGGTCCGGCCGACGCACCGATGTGATCCTTGCATCGAGTCTGCTGTCGAATCTGATCTCGTGTCATTTGGATGAGGGAGTCGTGGTTTGTCAACGGACGTTGTAAGATGTGTCGTTGGAATGGGAGGTTCATGTCTGTCTCGAGAGAGGGTTGGAAAAACTTCTATGGAAAATGATTGTCACGTCATGGTCATGGTCGTGCTTCGCAAACGACGACGTCGCTCCAAGAGTACTTTTGATAATTTCACTTGTCGATATATCATATATGTGAGACTCGCCATAGATGTAGCTGGCTTGCTTTCCCTTCCAAGACAATTCCTGTCATACACACATAATGGGGTCATTGAGAGGGCAATTGATAGTGGTCCTGCAAGGGCACTATCGTAGGGGCATTCCTTTCATCTTTCAGGGGCTGCTGGACCTCCTCCTCGACGACTCCGCCGAATAACCCCCTGATATTTCGGGGGAGGGGACGAAAAGAAGGTATGACATCATGCGCCATTGATCCCTCCAGGACAATGGAAAAAATGGCTGGAGAAGTCTGAATCAGCACCTTCGTCGAACTTCATCGAACGTGGTTTTGAACTCACCAAAAATGCAAAGAAATTGCCCACGCCAAATTCTACAGTTTGCTATCAACGAGATAGGTGCTCACAAAAACGATTGTGAAGCGACTGCGCTTAGTTTCATCTTCAAAGATAATTCAAGGGAGGTAATATGTTACAACTATCTGGAAGTACAGAATTGGGAATGATTTCCAACAGGGCTGTATCCATCGACCCAACACAAGCACTAGATTTGAAGACATCATCATTTGTTCCAGTGGAGAACAAAGTCAATGAAGTCATCCCGGGGAGCCTTCCCATCGGATGGTCATCGACGTCTGATGAGCGGACTGTACAAATCATGGCGGTCATTCAAGAATCGGTGGATGTCAAATCATTCTATCTTCAACCCCTATCACAGGACATGCGTCCACTTTCAAGGTTTCATCCTGGTCAACATCTCCCTATTCGTCTATTGACGAAGGACGGGACGGAAGTACAGAGAACATACTCCCTGACTGGACCGCCCAGCCTTGATGGTTTCAACACCGACTACTACCGTATTTCAGTGAAACGTGATTCTCAAGACCTTGCATCTTGCATGCTTCATGATGACATGAATGTTGGCGATATTCTCGAGATTAGTCACCCGACGGGTGACTTTATCCTACCGGCAGCCATGGCACACGATGTTTCTTCCCAGGGTACTAGCCATACTCATCAAGAAGAAGAGGAGAAACAGTGGGATCAAGGGGATGTCAGCGCTCGAACATTGGTTCTACTTAGTGCAGGCATTGGCATTTCTCCGCTTCTATCCATGCTTCATGCTGCCTCTTCGATAGACTCAACAGCAAGTCGAAAGTACAACTACAAGAGGATTGTATGGATTCACGGTGCTCGAGATGGCAAGCATCATCCCTTCCAAGACGAAGTTCAGCAAGTCAAGAAGTCATCTATCGACATACCCGTCGAAACCCATATTCGATATTCTCAACCGACGGAAGCTGATGATGCACAATACGATTCCAAGGGTCGGATCGATGCTTCTTTGATCCTTTCAATGCTTCGTTCTGAACTTGACGTCTGGAACGCCGACTACTGTCTATGTGGGCCGAGTTCCTTCATGAGTGAAATGGAAGATAACCTGAATCAGCTTGGAGTTGATCCAGATAGTATCTACATTGAATCATTCTGAAGGGAAGGTGACATTCCTATTATTAGATTTTGGCTTCATCAACGATCTGCTCTCTACAAACAGAGCGAAGAATGTGCGTTGCGGAGATGCCGTGAATACCTGAACCGCGCAGCTACGGTAGGTAAAGACTACCGTGGCTGATCCACAATATACAGCAAGGTCCTTTATGCTTTAGCTATTTGTGCTGATATTGAACCATAGTCTTATCTAGTAGGATGAATATGATGCGAAGTTTGGCTGAGTACGTAGCAAAGGAGTTCGGCGATGTAAGAGGCTCGTAACGTTCGTTTACTGCATAGCTACAGAAGCGATTGTTGGACGCGCAGCAGAACGTACAACATGGTAAGCTCACCCCTTTATACGCTTTGGCTAGTCTGTGCCGGTATTTAACGATACTGTAGTCATTTCCATGTTGGTATGATACTGTAGGATGAAGAAGATGCGAAGTTTGGCTGATCACGTCACAAATGATGAAGGGCTCGTGACGTCTTTTGTAGATGTGATATGGTGTGATCGCTACATGAGCGCTGGTTAGCGCACGGGCATCGTCGACTTGCAAATGCAAGACCACGTGTAGCCGATGCGGGAAGGGGTGAAGATATATGCCTTGCGGAGTGATAATATAAACTGCACGGGAAGTTCGAACATATGCGATCACGATTTTCGTCTCTTTCTGTCAATTTCCGAACCCCTCGGGACGAACTGCCCAAGCTGGGTCTGGCCAAGTGGGCAAGCAATGAGATCTTCTCATCTTTGTAAAGAGTACACAAATTTCGTTTCCTTCCAAAAGATAACACAGCAAAAACACACACAAAATGACAACAGAACACTATTATCCATCCAACTGGCCTACTATGCCCTTCCATACCGGGGAGGTGGAACTTCAGAAACTTGTTGGAGTTCATCATTCGGTCATGAGCTACGCGCCACGGGTCATCCGACCCTTTATGCCTCAACAGCACCTCGATTTTTATGAACAGCAACCCTTTTTGGTCGTGGCTGCTCGAGACTCACGAGGAGATATGTGGTCCACAGTCATCACAGCCCGGACCGGGGAGGCCACATTGACTCGACCTGCCGATGACGACCTCTCCAAGATGTATATCCATGGCGGGCCGGTCTTTGGTGATGCTCTCTTCGGGAAGATCCATCCCGGATCGGATTTAGGTCTTCTCGGGATTGAGTTTGCTACGAGACGTCGGAACCGAGTCAATGGAAGAATTGCGGCCATTGAAAAGGACTCGACAGGATCAAGAATGGTTTTCAAAGTCGACCAATCATTTGGAAATTGCCCCCAATATATTCATCCACGGAAGTGGTGGTCCGTCGGACCGAAGAAGACGACTTTGGATGCCCTTGATATACTCGCATCTACAGTCACGAGTATGTCCCGACCAAGGGAGATGACTACCTCACAAATGGAACAAATCAAACAAGCACAGACCATCTTCGTCGCGACGGGGTATCGTGGAGAGGGTGAGGATATCCGATATGGTAATGATGCTTCACATCGGGGTGGTGCACCTGGCTTTGTTATGGTCCAAGATTCAAGGACATTGATTCTACCCGAGTTTTCAGGAAACAATCATATTAATTCCATGGGGAATCTTCGGCTGGATTCAAGAATGGGGATGTCATTTCCCGATTTTGAGGGAGGTGGGATCTAACAACTTTCTGGATGGGCAGAGTTGGAGATGGATTCTGAAAAGGCAGCGTCGGTATATCCAGGAGCACTACGATTGATTACCTTCCACGTCGAGCAAGTCAATGAAGTCGTCGCCGGGAGCCTTCCAATCCGTTGGTCATCAACATCGGAAGAGCGACCGATGCTAATCAAGAAGATCGTTCAAGAGTCGGCAGACGTCAAATCATTCTATCTTCAACCCCTCCCTCAAGATAAGCGTCCACTCTGGAATTTTCATGCCGGACAACACTTGCCTATCCGCCTGTTGACAGAAGACGGTGCCGAAGTACGACGAACATACTCCCTGTCGGGGGCACCCAGTGGTGATGGTTACTACCGCATCTCAGTGAAACGCCACAATCTAGGTCTTGCATCTCGTATCCTCCATGACGAGATGAGTGTGGGGGATGTTTTGGAGATCAGTCGCCCCTCGGGTGATTTTTTCCTACCCGAAGCGAAGACACCAGGTAGTTCTTCTGAATACAGTAATTGTATTGATCAAGAACGATTGGAGACAAAGTCGGACCAACTCGTACTACTTAGTTCGGGCATTGGTATCACTCCACTCCTTTCGATGCTTCATGCGGCCACGTCGACAGAACCAGGAACAAGTCGGAACTACAAGAGGATTGTCTGGCTTCACGGTGCTCGTGATGGCAAGCATCATCCCTTCCAAGATGAAGTTCAACAAGTCAAAACAGCATCAACTATTGTACCAGTCGAGACTCATATTCGATACTCTCAACCGACTGAAGCTGATGATGCACAATACGATTCCATAGGTCGGATTGATTCTGCCTTGATCCTTTCAAAGCTCCGTACTGAGGACGACGTCCGGAATGCCCACTACTATCTTTGTGGACCGAGTTCCTTCATGAGTGAAATGGAAGATAACCTGAATCAGCTGGGAGTTGATCCTGAGAGAATCCACTTTGAATCATTCTGAAGTGAGGTGACACCTCTATTCTTCAATTGTAGCTTCCTCAAAGACCTGCTTGTGTGGCTTTTTCACCTTGGGAGCATCAGCGTAGTCCACTTTATGATATAGTAATCCTTAGATATTTAGAGTATACATGCGGATACATAACTACGTATTGAAATTTATGCTCATATAACCTCTCTTCTGTCGTGACGCGCGACCAAAATTCGCAGGGTTCGTCACAGTCAGAAGAGCTGCCTGTGGGAATGTCGAGGGGAGCTCATTGTACGCTGAAAGGAGTATACCTTCGCAACCTCTCATATAGAAAACAAAGACTAGAAAAATATTTCTGTTAGGATGCAGAAGATTCGAAGTCTAGCTGAGCAAATCGCAAAGGAGATTGTTGAAGCGGATGATCCTTCCATACACGTTTGTCGAGATCTTGTGGAGGCGCTGATCAAGGAGGGAGGCCCAGATTCTATTACCTACGAGATCCTAGAAGAAACAAATATTGGAAAACTTCTCACGAAGAGTATCAAATCTTTTAAGCGACACAAACGGACGTCGAATGACGATGATATGAAGGGATGGGAATCCATCATCGATGATGCCTCGAAACTCCTACAACAATGGAAGGCGAAGGTTGAAGAAATTCAAACAAATGCACGAAGCAAGGAGAAAAAGATTCCCATTCACTCCATGGAACCGGGTTTACCACGGACTGTAGGGGAATATCGTACACGACTTGTTATCCAGAAAAAGGAAATTTACAAAGATCCTCCAGTCCTACCGCCGATTCCAATCAAGATTCACAAAGAAAAATTCCCACTTCCCAAACGTGATGAGAAAACTGGACTCCTAACCTTTACTTCGAATGATCCAGATATCCAACAGATGCTAAAGGATTTTCATCCAAATCGTACACCAGAGGAAGTCCTCCGAGCTGGAAGTTTTGGGGGGACATATTTCCGTCCGATTACTTCCGCCGTGACGAATATCAGTTATAATGCCAAGGACGTCTTGAAGGATACAGTCGACGATGCCTGGATCAAGGACCTACCATTGAATATGCTTACAAGTAACACCTATCGACCTCAAATCAATAAGTTCGGTGTCAAGTGCGGAGGATCATTGGGTACGTTTTGCTTTCGATCTACTTCCGTCTAGAGGATGGACGACGGCAAAAATAACGATCGGACATCTCTCTCATTTTCTGTGAACCTGACTCTCGCTCTATCTTGAACTACACACAGGAATGTGGGAATCCAGTGGATGGATCGTAGAATCGGATCCCTATGGTTGGTTTCAGTGGTATTGTAGATTCTTCAAAGGCAGACGGTCCTCAGATGATGCACGGCAGATATCACGGTAAGTCTACAAGCGCGAAGATTATCTTCATGCATGATACATTAATCTCCGTACTCTAATCTTGAGACATACGCCTAATCTTGGGGAATACGAATGATGTCGGCAGATGGATGAATAGCGCTGGTCCGAAGGGACGGTTCCGATCTCAATTGTGTAACAAAATCATCGCCGCAGGTGTTAGTCACACTGACAAGTCGATCTCTCCAGTGATCCGACAGACGTTGCTACACTGGGGACTTGAAGTTACAGAAGATGTATTACAAAAGCATCGGAAACGAGTAGGATGCTAAAGTCTTCAAATTTTCTTGGCTTAATCTACGCTTTCGCCGTTCCTTGGGACGACTTTTTCTCGATCTCTTCATTCGCACGAAGTATGGCATCCAGTGGCGACTCGTTCTCATTAGAAATCATTCCGATCAATTCAACAAGGACCTTAAAGTCTTGTAATGTCGACGCACCAGCAATGATTCTATCGAAAGCTGGTTCTGCCAACATTTTCCGTATCGAATATTCTTGTAGAGACATGGTGGGGGGGATATCAGAATATTTCGGCGTCGATACTCCTCCCTGTTGTTGTTCACCATCCTTTAAGACCTGTCGAGTTTTCTTTGCAATCGAGAATCGGACCGCAACAGCATAGGCGGCAAAGTAGGCTTGGAGGACATCTGCTGTATGATCATCCATCGCTTCAAAGGTATCATACAGTAGAGGAATAATCCGACCATATAATTCTTCTTCATGTGCTGCAAAGCTCCGAACACGGTCCAAGTCCGCATCTAGATCATAGATCATACTTTGAACGAGTTTACAACCATCCAACGTTTCTCGTTCCTCCACTGTCAGATCACGTTCCTGCTTGACTTCTAAAATTTCTTCTGCATCAAAATGACTTACAGCCGTTTGTAGCGCTATTTGGTAAATAGGCGGGACTCCATTCATTTGATGGGTATATTGGATTGTTGAAGGAGTAATGGAAGACATGTCGGAGCTCCCCCCCATGGGAGCAAATGGGTGATCCCCATCGAGACTTTGTAGGGCATAATCCACTAAACGGAAAGGATGACCCGTACCGGTACCTAGATCAGGATAACATGTCAAGGGTCGAACAGCACCAATGGAAATGGATGGAGCCGCGGCCTTTATTCGTTGTGCGACCTCCCAACCATGTCGTTCCAATAGGTTGGCCGGGAGTTGTACCGTCGAAAAATGAGAGTACTTATTGGCAGCATCAATGATGATATCTGGACTTAGGTGCATGGGATGATTGTTTTGGAATGGGATACCTAATCCATTACTCACAACACCAAAGGAAATACTATTCCCCTGATTTGTGGTGTTGGAAGAATATTCCTGTAAGGTTTCCAAGGCTGGTGTCCATCGATCTTGAATAAAGATATTCCTTGCTTCTTGTCCAGCATCTGGAAATTGTTGTAATATGTCTAAAACTTGTACTTCTGGATTTTGTATCAAAAATATCAAATGAAGATTGGGAATATCTCTTTGAAGTTCGAATAATGGAGATGATCGTATCATTTCTTCCACAACCGAACTGGATAGATTGTGAACCACTGTCGATGACGTAGGTGACGTCGTAGTATTGTTATTACCATTTTCTTTCAACACAACATCTCCAGGACGAGGAATGACGACTTGAGCATCATCTCCTGGATCAAGAGTTCGGTATCCGATCCGTGTCGTTACTGTCAACTGTTGTTGTTGTTTGACTATTTCGGGAGATGATTCCAATATACTTTGAATCGCACCGACTAAGGCAATATCTCCACCCGTTTGTCCAGCAACTTCCAGATACGAAACCTGACAATTCATAGCATTCCGAATCAATTCTCGATAGGAATCTGGACTAAAGGATTTCCAATTATGTCCTCCTAATCCATATCGAGATAAAGATGTAGAGGAAAGCATCCTCCTCCTCTGTTGTGAAGCAGGAAAGAAAGATCGCAACCCAACCCGGATGGTTGTTGGTCTCATCCTAAACAACGAAGATGACATGGTCGCCAATGTGCGTGGGTGTGATTCTCTTTTATAGACGTGAACTGTGATAGAATGATATCAAGAAAGCAAGTTTTGGATGAAGATGTTGCCCACAAAGTATGCTTGCCATGGCACGGACCCTTCATTCCGTCTGACTGACGAGAAAACAGATCAATTGATGGCCGTCGTGCAAAAATCTCCTTTAGACACAAAGGCTGTACGTACGCCGTACGTTCGCCGTACGTTAAGATCCACATGGGAGATATGTATGATACGAATGCATGAAACTGTATTTATGGTATTATGGTACTATACGTAAATATGCATAGAAATACCTCGTGCGCAGTGTCGCAGAGAGTGTTTTTTGTGCAATGACGACGGTCGGATGAATCATTTCCCGAATCAACCCTGAACTGCGGCCCATTTATTTCGATAGAAATTCAAGGTGTTCGCGGCTGAGGGCTTTCAGATTCCATATCGCAAAAGGGGGTCCGTCTTTTTCGTCAACCAACGGATAACGGACCGAAAAGGAAGAATGCAACTTGCTCGATCATATGCACATCCATCATTGTCTCCCCTTTCCAACAAGAGCTCCTAGAAGACATGAATGGCAACTATCATCATCACCGTCAAGCACTGCCACATCATCATGGCAATAACAATAATGGTGGTGGTACGAATCTTGCTGCTGTTCGACGATCGAAAACACTCCCGATTCGTGCCATTTTTGCAGGACTCATTCTTGTCGCGTTGCAGTTGGTTGTAAATTTATACCTATATCTGAATATATATCGTCCTGAAAAGGATCCAGTTTGGATACAAAAAATTCATGACTTACAAACTCAGATTGATATTTTACAACATGACCCGAATCTACCAACTCTATATGAACATGATGGACGGTTTTTCCCCTTTACGATTCGTGATGCGAAACGTCTCACACCGGAACAGGTCTCCCCATCCTTTCATGTCTTTGATTATTTAGATCCTACAGTCCAAAATCAACAAAGTTCAAGAGCACAACAACTCTGGTTGGATGGTACCTTCCTAAAAAAGGCATCCTGTAGTTTGTATTCTATCCTATGTTACAAGAAGAAGATTTTACAAGTCTTTGATTACCTACTCAATGCGACGAATGCAGAATATTTCTTCTACGTCGAGGCGGATAATTACCTATGTGTCCCCATGGAGGAGATTCGGAATTTGACATACCGTCATGAAAAATACTTTATTGGGACAGGGATAGGATTTTCTGGTTGGATCATGAATCGGACCTTTGTACAGGATTTCTTAGATGCCTACCGTCCGGCGCATATAGCAAACAATGAATCTCCTGATCCCATCGGTGCTCGATTACTAATGGAAAAGAAGGCGTGGACCGTCACTCGACAATACTTAGTCAGTCATACGATCAAGCAGGGGATCGGGACTGCACCCCTAACCGTCGGGAAGGAAGATAGGAAGACGAAGAAAGTTGAAATTAAACACCTTCCAAGATGTTTTGAACCCAAACGGACGATATGGTTAGAAACAAATCAATCGACAGAGGATATGCATGGTTGGGATTTTTTTGATAGTTCGGATTGCCCCCCCGGTACCGAATTGTATCCCTGCCGACCAGATCAATATGTCAATGTCACATTCGGCGTCAAGGATATGTTCAAACCAATGAATGCGACGACTACGAAGCATGTCGACCCAAAGAATCGTGGACCACTGGTGGCTGGGAAACCAGGAAAGAATGGGAATCATACATCTGTGGCGGAACAGTTACAAGACCTCAAACGTCGTGTAGCTGAAGAGAGGAAGGATCACAGCCATGTGAAACAAAATCATCCTCCTCCCAATGCAGTCAAGGACAAGTGAGAACGGAAGAAGAAGTGGGCGTAAATGATCGAACGAACATCATTCGAATGCTAGATTGTCCCATTCGGATCTGAAGACAAAAGTGAATTCCTCTTGATCGTAGTCAAAGGCTCGACGAAGACTTTGACTTCACCGTCTGTGTTGGTTGAATTCCATCTGCAAAGAAGGATTGGGGAATCTACAACTCTTGACATGCACGTCTTACAACTTTCTACTGATCTTGGAGAAAATTTCGTCTCAATACTGCTTCTCAGTGTCGGCATTTATTCCATGTTGACTAGCGTGACGACGCTCTACTCTAGAGAGTACGGTAGTATCATACCGAGAAGAGTACGGTAGTATCATACCGAGAACTGGAAACGGTGGTCTGTCCGTCCGTAGACACAAAACTTGATGACGTTGGGTACTTCGATAGTCTTTCACGCTGGAACAAGTCGGAATTCGAGTGAACTCCAATCCACTGACAACGAAAAGTCGTCCTGATGGGACGATTTGGAAGAATTTCAATCCTTTGCAGACACAATCATTTAATCATTTCTTTTCTTCAGCTGCGTATTTTCTCACAGCGTCAACAACATTTCCAAAATTAATTTTCGTTTACCTGCAGCAATCATCGGAGTCATGGGCTCTGCTGGATCACCTTCTGTCCTTGCTTCTTCCGTGAAGGCGGCATCTACCAATGCGCCGCACTTTTCAAGCAGTCATGATGGCCATCCCCGAGCCGCCAATGTGGGGGGTTCATTGGGTGGTCTCGCAGCTGCCAATGCGTTACGAAGTGCTGGATGGAAGCATGTGGACGTCTATGAACGTGCCCCTGGACCTCTTCACAACAAGGGTGCTGGATTGGGCTACGTCAACGTCCCAGCGTGGGAGGCCTTACGAGGGTCCCCCATGATGCGACGCGGTCAACGAGCAAGCCGTTATCAGGGATCATTCTATTATGGAGACCTTTGGAAGTTTCTTTATGAAGGATTGCCAGAGGATACTGTGAAATTCGGAAGGACTATCGACTCATTGACCGTCAATGATCCGAGTACACATGGCGGGATGCCAACTGTTTCCATCGGTGACGAGCCCTATGATTTGGTCGTTGTGTCCGATGGTGGATTTTCCAATCTCCGCAAATATGTCTTGGGTGATGCTTCGTCGGAGATGAATTCGAGATTCATGCTAGAACCAGAGTATGCAGGATATGTCGTGTGGCGAGGAAGCGTCCCAGTATCCAAAGTTCCAAAGTCCGTCTTGAGAAAAATCCAAGAAGGGACCTCCCAGAAGGGAGTATACTTTACAATCGTCATGCAGCAAGCGAAGGATAATGGCGAAGATCTATGGACCATGGCAGCGTGTATTGAAACACCCGAAAAGGAAATCAGTCAATTTTGGAACAAGGCCACCGATGGAGTAAGTCGCCACAGAACGACGACGACATCATCGACCAGCACCAGTAATAAGAAGATGATGCCTGAATGGCTACTGGGACATTACAAAACATACCTTTCGGATTATCCTGGTCTCGTCGAATTGATGGAATGTATGAGAGATCATGGTGAGACTACGCCATTTCCACAATATGAATTCGGTGCGATTGAACGTGTCCATCAAGGACGTGTGGTGATTACGGGTGACGCTGCTCATATGGCTAGTCCAATGACTGCCGTGGGGGCCCATACTGCCATTTTAGATGCTCTTGCCTTGCAAGAAGCCTTTTCTGTGGAAACAGATGACATCGATATGGCATTACAACGTTACAGTCAATCGAGTATCCGACGTGCTCGTGATCTTTATGCACGATCGAAACAAGCTTCATCTACAGTCATTAGTGGAACCAACAGGATGTAAATTTGACAGCATCTGTCGGACCCATCAATTAATAGAAGAAACTCCTTTAGTCGATCCACTTCTCGTCCGTCTATCCTTTATTGTTTCTCTTTATTTACGGATATTGATGGTGTTGTAACTCCGACCACTCGCTTTTCGTTGTTTCTTTTTGTCACTTATCCCCGCCAAAGTACGTCGTACCTTTTCTTATTGAGGGGGATATCTTCGTCTCGCTCTTTCGTGTCAGCGATTCAATCGGACTCGTCTTGACTGTACGATAAATTCAGTTTTTCCTCCATCCATCATCATTATGTCGACCTGGGGGACTGGGATTCAACATAGTCGGTATCATACCTCCCACGACTCTCTCTTTCTCTCTCGTCGTAGATTTCATAACGAAGCGACGAGTAGGTCGACTCTGCGAGAGAGAGAGGCGACTTCCCTTTCTACCTATTCGTCTAAACTCTGGGGGATTGTCCTCACTTCTTTTGTTTTGGGAAAGACGTCATATCCCTCGTTCCTCTGATGGGAGCCGGTAACCCGTCGACCTTGTTGGGTTTAAAAAAAATTGGGATCCTTTTTCCAGGACGGTAAAATGTTGTGTGATAAAGGCATAGGAATTGGGAGTCAACTTGAACAGAGACAGAGGCGAGGATTTGTTCTGTGAAAAAAAGATGGTCGAAACCACTGGAAGTTGTCCTTGGCGTCACTCTCGTGGGAGAGCTGCTTTGCGATTGTGATGGGTTATGGGTTGCCATTCCAAAGCCCATCGAGTCGATTCGGTCGACCATTTGTGGTTTGAAGAAATTCTGGAGAGCACTACTACAGTACCTGGCATTTTTTGTCACACGAGTCAACCACTGTCTCACGTCCATTGCGGAAAGAACGACTTCATGGTTCCTGGTGTGATGGACGGTACTTGTACTTGTACTTTTTCCCTCTCGAAGAGAGATGCGATGAATCCATACTCTTCCGGTAGCAGTGGTAATAGGAATCAAGTTGGGGATCCCTACAATGGGGTTGGTGGTGGTGGTCGGCAAAGAGATGATCCATTGCATCAAGGTTTGAATGGTGGTCGTAGATCCCACCCTGGTACATCGGCTATGGCAGCCGACATACAACAACCATCGTCTCATTCAAACCACGTCTTACAACCAACAACCACATCTATCAGTCATAATGATCCACAACATCAACAAGCAACAGCAGAAGCAACAACAGCATCAGCCGCAGCCGCCGCGATGATTGCGTCTCTCAGAGCACAATTGGAAGAATTACAGGAAACGAATTTTGATTTACATGCCTCTATAGCGACGATACAGGCAGAACAACAATTTTCAATACAACAAATCGAAAAACAATCCAAAAAGGAAATTTCCAATTTACAAAATAAGTTACGATTAGAACAACAAACGACGAAACGTTTGATCATCCAACAACAACAACAGCAGCAGCAACAGCAACAACAACACCATCTATCCAAGAAAAGTCGTACCGATCAAGAGGATCATGATGTCTTTAGGAAACGACTACCCATCCAATCTACGACTACTAGTACTACCACAGCTAGTACGACTACACCTATGGAAGTTGCTGTTCCGAATGTATCGCCCACAGGTGGTAATATCCTCCTATCATCACCACCACAACCACCTACGGGATTACCACCCGAAATTTCTATGCGACGACGGAGTACGGGACGACCAAGCACAGGAACTGCTACGACAGCCATTTCTACTCCAAGTCCAGATCCGATGGAAATGGATACACCTATCAACCAGACTTTTAGGACTATCCCTCCATCTACGACGACTATTACGACGAAAGTTGTGGACAGTACTGGGACTGTTGATTTATGTCGGAAACTCTTATACCATGTATCATCCAATATCCTTCCGAATGTTCATCGGATTTTGGTTGAAATTTCTTCCACCAATCATCAACAACAGAATGTAGTCTGGTCCGAATGTCAATTGGTCGAATATCTTTTACAGCAACCACAAGAGGCCTTACCATATTGGGAACATGCCCTACAATGGAGTCAAGTAGGACGTCAGGGAATCTTGAATGCCATGAAAGTCATGGAAGAAAAGGAAGAACAAGAAGGAGAAGAAATGGATAATAATGATATTCCTCGTGCTGTGGATGACCAACAACAACGACAACGTCGTCGTCGACAGAAACCACGGATCCATTTATTGAATCCGGATGGTTCGATGGGTCCAGCATTGGTCAAAACAGAACCATCACATTCCAAAATGAATCCTGATACTGTCCATAATTGGGTGGGGAATAATCTGGATGTGAATGATCCACGTCATTTACAATTGTTGGCATTGATATTAGAAGATTGTCCATCTCATCACTCAACAAGTCTATGGTGGAATGTCCTATTACCTGGACTGACGAAACAAATTGTTCATTTACATGCCCAGTTTACTCAAAGGGAAAAGGACAACGAAAAGGAGAAAGAATCGAAACATCCTACGACGACTACAACGACGTCACGGTCGACTACATCATCATCAACATCATCATCCTCTTCTTTAAATAAGAATCGTTTTTCGATCATTTCTCGACGAAGAAATTTCAATTGGCTTGATCGGATGGATATACGACGGTATCGATTTCAATCTCCCGTCGTACGAGTTGTCATGGATGAGTCTTCCCGAGATGAACTATTCTTGGCCAGTATGACCCTATTGGAACGATTGATTGCCTGTACCCGATTAGATCTTTTGGGGACATGGTACTGCAACAAGGGTGATGCTGTCGTCCCCAAACAACCCTACCTTATGGAAGATCCTGGTGATGCTGCAGATGAGTCGGCACACTTGTGTATTGGACTCCTATTGGACATTGTCGAAAGTTTGGATTGTTTTCAGAATCTTCGAAAGGCATTATTAGACCTCCCGGGATGGTATGTTCCGTTAGTCTCGTTGTTGTCTACTGTCGGTCAGACGATAGGTGGGATGAAAATCTTACGATCAAGACTTCCTGATTCGACGGGGGGTGAAGTCCGTCCGAATGTCATCGATACAGCCATCGTCCAGTTGTATCAATTGTCATTGATGGATATGGAAGATGAGGCATCCTATTTGGATAAGGTCCACGAACAACGATTGTTCGTTATGGGATATTGGCTTCGTCTCCTTCATCAGGTTTTGATCTTTGTTCAGTCTACGACGGCGACGACTACTACTAGTACTACTCGGAATGATGACAGTTTGGGGACTACTATTTCTTTTCGGAGTCTCGTCGTCGATACACATGACTATTACACTAGTGCCTGTACACGGATCATGACGGATGCCTTTGTCGATCCGGAGATCATATCTCTAATTCGATTACAGCTCGATGAACTTGCCATGGATCAGGAAGAGTATGATGATCTAAAGTACAAATAATAATGATGATAATGTAAAGGGTACACAAGGCATACATAGAATGGCACACAGAAGAAACACGCCGCAGTGGTCCTTTTTGGGGATCCACAACAACTACGTTTCTGTGCGGGATTATGTCCAACCGGAGAACGCCGAGCTGGACTTCTATAGACTCGTCGTCCAAAAATGGAGATCGAAAACAAATTGTCAATGATGAAGCATCAAGTTTGAAACAATGTTTGG
>Ga0194115_10004013_pt1 | contig 16146 bp, 11 predicted proteins | sample TA2MahsurfametaG_3_FD_148656 | JGI IMG/M metagenome (GOLD analysis project Ga0194115, IMG submission 148656) | Freshwater microbial communities from Lake Tanganyika, Tanzania - TA2015002 Mahale S4 surface | ecosystem: Environmental > Aquatic > Freshwater > Lake | place: Tanzania: Lake...
CACGGCATCAGGGCCAAAAGCCTGCTCCACATAGCGTTGCCCCTCAGCCCCGAGTCGCCAGGCGCGCTGCGGGTCACGACACAAGGCAATGGCTTCGTCCGCCAACTGCCGATCCGAACCCACCAACACCCCGGTGCGCTGATCAAGCACCGTTTGCACCAAGGCGTTGCGGCGGGGAGCCAGCACCGGAATCCCACAGGCACTGAATTCAGCGGCGGCCAAGCAAAACGTTTCGTCGCGGCCGCTGGGGTTCACCACCCCCACGGCCACCTGATCCAGGGCCCCGTAACGCTCCAGGCCGCAGCTGCCCTCAAACACAACACGATCGCCGTAGCCCCCCTGCTGGAGCAGTTGATGGCAATGGCGCTCAAAGGGGGTGAGATGGCGCGAATCGGCGCGCGCACCGTAGAGATCTGCCCCACCGAATACCCGCAGGCGCGCCTCTGGGCAGGCGCGGGCAATGACAGCCCACTGCCGCGCCAGGCGATCAAACCCCTTAAAGGGGGTGAGGGCCCCCACATAGGCCAAATCCGTTGCGGCACTGGCCAGCTCAAACGGGCGCGGCAACCGCTGGGCAGGCGGCACCGCCACCGGGTTGGGCAGCACCACCGCCCGCTCAGCCAACCGGCTATGGCGGAAGGCATCCACCTGGGCTCCGCTCACGAGCAGCCAACGGTCGAGGGCGGCTAGGGCTTCGTAGCGACCCTGCTGCTCGACACCCAGGTTGTGCAGCCAGGGCAAGAGCGGCAGGGGAGAACGCTCCAGGGCGGCCCAGTCGGCGGAGCTGGCGAACCCTGGCCGAAACACCAACCCCAGGCAACCTTCGGCCGCCTGAATGGCCCCGGCCAATCCAGACACAATCCCAACCGTGGCCGAATCGATCCCCTCCACGGCCTGGGGGGCTGTCAACAGCAACCGAGGCTGCAATGGCGAACCCTGCAGCAACCGCACCACCGCCAAAAAGGCGAATTCGGTACCCCCGAGGCCTGGGTTGCCGAGGCCCGGGTCCGGCAGGCAGCCGTGGCCGGCAATGCCCCGGTTGTCGAGGAAAAAGGCCAGCCGCATCAGCCCAGAATGGCAGGGCTTGCAAGGCGGCCTTGGGACGTTGGCGGTTATCGGCCACGGCTGTAGCCCTGGCGCTGCTTGTTTGGCTTCCCTTGGGGGTCAGCGGCCTGCCCCTGGACACCCCAGATGGCTTCCTGCATCTGGGCTGGAGCGTGGCTTGGGTGCGCCAGTTGCAGGCGGGCTGGCCCTGGCCCACCTGGAGCGATCTGCCCTGGGCGGGGGCCGGCAGCTTTGCCCTGCTGATTTACCCGCCGCTGTTTCGTGTGATCAGTGGCCTGCCGATGCTGGTTGGGGTAGCGCCCGACCACGCGATCGCCAGCGGCCTGCTGATGATCCTGCTGCTGAATGCCGTGGGGGCAGCGGCCCTGGCGCAGGCCTGGCTGAGGCCCGGGGGTTGGCGCTGGCTGCTGCTGCTCACCGCCGCCCTCAACCCCTACTTGTGGGTGAACATCTACGTTCGCGGTGCCTGGCCAGAGGCCCTGGCCCAGGCATGGCTCTGGTGGCTGGCCCTGGGATTGCTGGGGCTGGAAGGGGGGCGCCGCTGGGGAATCCCCCTCAGCACGGCGGCCCTGGTCGGCATCGTGCTCAGCAATTGGAATTCGGCCCTTCTGACCGGACTGATCTGGGCCTTGGCGGGCTGCGGACTCTGGTGGCAAGGGCAAGGCCGCTGGCGAGGCTGGCTGGTCTGCAGTGGGCTTGCCCTCGGCCTCACCTCCCCCTTCTGGCTGCCGGCCTTGATGGCCCTGGGAAGCGTGCGACCGCCGATCCCGGCCGGTTTGTTCAGCACCGAATTTTTCTTCGGTGGCGGCGGTGGAGCGCGCACCTTTGCCGACCTGCTCTGGATCCAGGGGCTCTGTCTGGCACTGCTGCTGGCGCTGCGCGGGTTGGGCTGGGGCTGGCGCGGATGGAGGCCGAGCCCACAGGTGAGCTTGCTGGCCCCCTGGGGTCTGTTGATCGCGGTCCTGGGCCTTGCGCTGATGCTGCCGCCTGCCCAGGCGGTCTACGACCTGCTCACGCCCCTGCAGCGCATCCAATTCCCCTGGCGGTGGTTGGCGCCCGCCTGGCTGGGGGCCCTGCTGTGGTTGTGCAGCCCAGGGGCCCTCGAGCCCCAACCGGCCAAGCGGCGCTGGGGCAGCGCCGTGATGGTTCTGGCGGCCCTGGGCCTCTGGGGCGACAGCCTTGGACGCTTTGCCGCCAATTGGGTGGGGCACGCCCCCAGCCGGCAGGAGCAACGGGCCCTGCGCCGATTGCTGGCCTGCGATCCGCTGCAACCCTGCCCCGATGGGGTTCAAGCCCTACCAGCGCAGGGTGAGCTCAGCAAACGCTTTGTGGCCCTACCCGACGGACGCATCGCCCTCAGTGGGGTTCCGGATTACAGCCCTGCGGGGATCCCGGCAGCGAGCTGGAACCCGCGGCTGGCGATTTTCTGGCTACCCCAGTGGCCCCAAACCGCCTGGGCACAATTCCAAGGCGCGGGCACGGTGGATCTTCTGCACAGAGGGCCGCAGGAGCGCACACTGCTGGTACGAGCCAAGCGACCCGGCCGCCTCCGGCTGATGCAGTGGGCCCATCCCCATTGGCGTGTGCAATGGCGTGCCGCGGCCAGGGAGAAGCAGCCTCCAGGGCCCTGGAGCGCACCCCTGATCCATGGGGGCCGCGATGCCGAGGGCTGGATCAGCGTGCCGCTCAAGCCTGGCCTCTGGGAGGTGGCCCTCACGCATGGCCGGCGGCGCTGAGGGCCGGCCGCGCTGAGGGCCCGTACGATCCCGCCATGGCCAGCAGCACCACCCGTCCAGCCCAGCCCCTGCTGAGTGCGGTGGTGCCATTTTTGAATGAGGCCGCCACCCTGCCGCGGCTGATCAGCACCCTGGAGCGTGAGCTGGCGGAGCTGGGACTCCCCTGGGAGCTGGTGCTGGTGGATGACGGCAGCCGCGACGACTCCCTGGCGGTGGCCAAACGGGAACTGCAGAAGCACCCGCAGATCCGCGCCTCCCTGCTCAGCCTGTCGCGCAACTTCGGCAAAGAAGCGGCCCTCACCGCGGGCCTGGAGGCGGCACAGGGGGATGTGGTGGTGCCGCTCGATGCCGACCTGCAGGACCCACCGGAACTGATTGCCCCAATGCTGGAGCAGTGGCGACAAGGCTTCGACGTGGTGTACGCCGTGCGCCGCCGCCGCGCCGGCGACAGCCCCACGAAACGGCTCACCGCCTTTGGCTTCTACCGGCTCATGGGCCGACTCAGCAGCACCAACATCCCGGCCGACACCGGCGATTTCCGGCTGATGGACCGCTGTGTGGTGGAGGCCCTGGCCCAACTGCCCGAACGCAGCCGCTTCATGAAAGGGCTCTTCGCCTGGGTGGGCTTCCGCCAAACCGCCATCCATTACGACCGCGATGCCCGCCGGGGTGGCGCCAGCGGCTGGACCTATTGGAAGCTCTGGAATTTCGCCTTGGATGGCATCACCTCGTTCAGCAGGGTGCCCCTGCAGGTGTTGAGCGGCAGTGGCCTGCTAATCGCAGCGTTGGCCCTGCTCTATGGCGCCTGGATGGTGCTGCGCACCCTGCTCTTCGGCATCGATCTACCGGGCTACGCCTCGCTGATGACGGCTGTGTTGCTGCTGGGGGGCCTGCAATTGCTCGGTCTGGGGGTGCTGGGGGAATACCTCGGGCGGGTCTTTGAAGAGGTGAAGCGCCGCCCGCTCTATCTGGTGCGCGAGCGCTGGCAGCAGGGCGGTTCAGCCCTGGAGGGCTCAGCTCAGCGCTGACAGGATCCCCCCCACGGCCGCCTGGGTGGCGTGCGCCGTTCGCTCCCAGCTGTAGGCGCGCACACGCTCCAACCCCCGCTGCCGCAGGTCATCGCGCAGCCGCGGCTGGGTGATCAGATCCCGAAGCGCCGCGGTTAGGGCCCCTTGGTCCCAGGGATCCACCAACAGGGCCGCATCACCGGCCGCCTCCTCGGTTCCGGAGCCCAGGCTGGTGAGCACGGGGGTTCCCGCAGCCATCGCCTCCAAGACGGGCAGACCAAATCCCTCCCAGAGGCTCGGGTACACAAAAGCCAGGGCCCCGGCCATCAAGCCCGGCAACGCAGCCGATGGCACATAGGGGCGAAACTGCACGCGCCGCTGGAGCCCCAATTCCGCCACGAGAGCCTGCAACCGGGGGGTTTCACTGGCATGGGGCTTGCCCGTCAGCACCAACTCCAGCTCAGGCTGGGCCGAGGCAACAGCGGCAAAAGCCCGAATCAGGCGCGCCAGGTTTTTGTGGGGATAGGCCTGGCCCACATGCAGCAGGTAGGGGCGGCTGGCTTGCCTGGGATCGAGGGGAGCTGCAGGCTGAAACCGCTGCAGGTCGACCCCCAGCGGAATCACCGCAATGCGCTCAAGGGGCACCCCCGTGCAGCGCTGGATTTCAGCGGCCGTGAACCTGGAATTGGTGAGGATCTGGCGGCACTGGCGCAAGAGGGGCGGCACCCAAGCCCTGAAATACAGGCTTTGCAGCGATCGCTCCGGATGGCTGATGGGGCGCAAGTCATGCACCATCACCACTTGCGGAATGGTTTGGGGGCCGAGATACCCCTCCGGGGCCGGCGTAAAGATCAGCGAAGCATGGTGGCGGCGCGCCAAACGGGACAAGCGCCACTGGCTCCAGGCCAAACGGCGGAGACGCTGCTGAGGCGTGCCCTGCTCGCCTCCGGCGATCAGCACATGGGGCAGCTGCTGGAGGGCCGGCAGCACCGCCTGGGCATACACGCCAATCCCCGTGGGTTGGCACAACACCGGCCTGTAGTTGAGCAGCAGGGTCATCAGGCCAGGCCGATCCAGCGGCGACGGCCATACTTCGCCCAATTCAGGGCCCAGCACACAGCACTCCAAGGCGTGCCCAGGTGACGGCGCTGGGCACGAAACGTTTCGGCATACACCTGGGTGATCCGGGTGTGGCTGACCCCCGCCTGCACCACCTTCAAGATCGGATCGCTGCTGTGCACCGTGCGCAGATCGGGGGGCAAGCGAAGGAACCAGTCGTAATCCCCGCAGATCCGATAGGTGGAGTCGTAGGGGCCAAAACGCTCAAACAGCTCCCGCCGCACCAACAGGCCAGGGTGGGCGACGTTCATCGATTGCCGCATCCGCCGCCAGGTCCAACCGCTCCCCCAGACCCGCAGGAAACGCCCATCGGCGCCGTAATACGCATTGCGGGCCGTGATCAGATCAGCGCCGGTGACGGTGAGAGCCGCCAGCCGCTCCAGGCTGCCGCGATCCACGAAGGTGTCATCGGCGCCAATGAAACTCAGGTACTGGCCTTGCGCGACGTGCAGGCCGCGATTCCAGGCCTCATAAATGCCGCCATCCGGCTCGCTGCTCCACACGAGGCGACTGGCTCCCCAGCCCCAACGGGCCCGAACGCCCTCCACCAAGGCGGCGGTGCCATCCGTCGAGGCGTTATCGAGCAGCACCAACTGCCAGTCGGTCCAGCTCTGCTCGGCCAAGCTGCCGAGAAGCTGCTCCAGCTGGGCGGCGCAGTTCCAGGTGGCCACCACGATCGACAGGGCAGGCCGGCGCTCGAGCTGAGCCCCACTCATGGACGGAGCCTGACCAGGAGTGGCGTCAGATCCTGCAGCGGCAGTTGACAGTCCGGGGTGTTCTGACCGCGGAGCGGCTTGAGCTGCAGCACACCCTGTGCCACCTCCTCATCGCCCAAGACAACAGCCCAGGGGGCACCAGAGCGATCGGCCCGTTTGAACTGCTTACCAAAGGCCGATCCCCCGGCATCCAGCTCCACCTGGAGGCCCTGCTGACGCAGGGTTCGTGCCAACACCAGGGCCGCTGCCTCCGCCGCCGGCCCGCGGTTGACCACATACAGATCCGGTGCGGAAGGCGCCCCAGCTGTGCCATCGCCTTGAGCCAACAACAAGAGCAGGCGTTCCATCCCCAGGGCCCAACCGATGGCTGGGGTGGATGGCCCTCCCAGCTGTTCCACCAGCCCGTCGTAGCGACCTCCACCGCAGACGGTGGCCTGGGCCCCCAACTGATCAGAGGTGATCTCGAAGGCGGTGTGGCTGTAGTAATCCAACCCGCGGACCAGGCGGGGATTGAGGCGGAATGGAATCTCCAGCGCCTGCAGCCCCGCTTGCACGCGCTCAAAACGCTCGCGACTGGTGCCATCCAGCGCCGCCGCCAGGGTGGGTGCTTGCACCAGAACGGCTTGGGTGTTGGGGTCCTTGGAATCCAAGATGCGAAGGGGATTGCGGTCCAGGCGGTCCTGCGAATCCGCATCGAGCTGATCGCGATGGTCCTGCAAAAAGGCCACCAACTGGTCGCGGTAGCGGCTGCGGTCCTCGGCACTGCCCAGGGTGTTGAGTTCCAGCGTCAAACCGCCCAGTCCCAGATCGCTCAGCAGATCCCAGGCAATCGCGATGGCCTCCACATCGGAGCGGGGATCAGCGAAGCCCAAGAACTCCAACCCGATCTGATGAAACTGACGCTGCCGGCCCGCCTGGGGGCGCTCGTAGCGGAACATCGGGCCGCCGTACCAAAGCCGCTGCGAGCCCTGATTGATCAAACCGTTCTGAAGGGCTGCCCGGACCACCGAAGCAGTGCCCTCTGGCCGCAGGGTGCAACTGCGGTCGCTGCGGTCGAGGAAGGTGTACATCTCCTTCCCCACCACATCGGTGGCCTCACCGATGCCACGGGCAAACAACTGGGTGGGCTCGAGCACTGGGGTGCGAATCTCCAGCACCCCCGCGCGACGAAAATGGTCCCGGGCCGTTGCCTCAACCGTCTGCCAAAGCTGAGTGTCCGCCGGCAGCAGATCCACCATGCCGCGCAGGCTCTGCAGTTTGTCCACCGCCAAGCTGGATCCATGCCTTGGGTTCAGCTGGTCAGTCTGCCGTTCAGCCCTATCGTCGGCTCAGAGGCCTGACTCGGCTTGGCCCAGCTGCTGATCACCGGGGGGGCTGGCTTCATCGGAAGCCACACCTGCGTGGTGTTGCTCGAGGCAGGTCACAACCTGGTGGTGCTGGACAACTTCAGCAACAGCTCTGCTGAGGCCCTGCGTCGCGTTGATGTCCTGGCGCAGTGCGGAGATCCCGAGCGGTTGATCGTGGTGGAAGGCGATATCCGCCGAGCTCCGGATCTCAACCGTGCCTTTGCTGCGGCACCCAGGGGCCGAAGCATCGATGCGGTGATTCATTTCGCGGGGCTGAAGGCCGTGGGGGAATCCGTTGAGCGCCCCCTGGCGTACTGGGATGTGAATGTGGCCGGTAGCCGGGAGCTCCTGGCCGCCATGGCAGCCCACGGGTGCCGCACGATTGCCTTCAGCAGCAGCGCCACGCTGTACGGCTACCCCGAGCAGGTACCCATTCCAGAAGGTGCTGCGATTCACCCGATTAATCCCTACGGCCACACCAAGGCCGCCGTCGAGCAACTCCTCGCCGACATCACCCTTTCAGAACCCGATTGGCGCGTGGCACGGCTGCGTTACTTCAACCCCGTCGGAGCCCACCCCAGTGGCCAGATTGGTGAAGATCCCCGCGGCAAGCCCAACAACCTGTTCCCCTTCATCAGCCAAGTCGCCATTGGCCGACGCAGTGAACTCCTGATCTTCGGTGGAGATTGGCCCACCCCCGATGGCACGGGCATCCGCGACTACATCCATGTGATGGATCTGGCGGAGGGGCATCAAGCAGCCATTGAACATCTGCTGGATTCAGCCACAGAACCCACATTGCTCACCTTGAATCTCGGCAGTGGCCGGGGCTATTCAGTGCTGGAGGTGTTGGCAGCCTTTGAACACCATTGCGGGCACCCCATCCGCCATCGCATCGTGGAGCGCAGGGCTGGTGATGCCGCCATCACCGTGGCCGACCCGCAAGCGGCCCTTGAGCGCCTTGGTTGGCAAACCCGGAGAGATCTCAATCAGATGTGCCAGGACGGCTGGGCTTGGCAGCAGGGCAATCCTCAGGGCTATGCATCGTGAATTCGGCCAGTAACGCCCCCACCAGCACAAAGCCGAGCGAAAACATCAACTGATCCGAGTAGAAGAAGGGTTGCAGGAGCCATTGTGTGATCAACACACTCACCATGCTCCAGCGCAGGGCCAAGGACCCTTGCCAAGGGTTTTGGGTGAACAATCGCCAGAATCCCCACAACAAGCCCAGCAGCAGCGGCACCATCGCCAACAACACACACACGGTGGCTGGCCAACCCGCATCATTCCAAATATCCAGCACCACATTGTGGGGTGAAAAGGTGGAGGCCCCATCCACCGATCCAAAGCGAAGCCAAACATCCGGCTGGCAGTCGTGATAGCTGAACTGAATCAAACGTCCCCCCCAAGGGGCATCCAGTAAGTGCTGAAGAAATCCGCGTTGCAACCACCAACGTTCATCGCAAATCTGGACACCACCTGGCCTGGCTGAGACCAACACGGCGGCACCGGCAGCACCCACCCCACACACCAGCCACCCGAAACGACGGCACCCAAAGACGAACACGGGCAAAGCGGCTAGGCCGATCACCACCAGTCCAATCCGTCCTTGGTAAGCCCACGCCACATGGGCCGCCAACCCAGACATGACCAACAGTGCCAATCCCATCCAGCGGCGGTGTGCACCAGGGCGGAACAAGAGCGGCAAAGCCACCGGCAAACACGCCAAAGCGGGGAACGCACGTTGTTCCACCGAGCGCATATTCATCACCGGCTCTGATCCCCAGGGCACCCGCACATTGAGCTGAAACGTTTCAGCGAGATCCCACCAGGGCGTCCGGGAGAGGGCCAGGCTCAGCAGGGCATAGATCAACGCCCCCAAGGCATAGGCCAGGATCAGTCCGGTCAGCCTGGAGCTCCCGAAGCGAGGCAGCCTCCATCCCGCCTGCAGGGCCGCTGGAGGCAAGATCACCACCGCCACGATTTCGGGCAGATGGGCATGGAGCGGCGCCCAGACCCCCCAGCTCAGTTGGGCTGAGGCATAGGCGATCCCAAACAGCGCCAACCACAGCGTCGACCACTGCACCCAGGGGGAGGGATGGGGGCCGCCCCGCCGACCAGAGCACCAGATCACCCCCAACAGCACCCCATACAGCAGCAGAAAAGCCCTGGGGATTCCCAAACCGAGCAGCGCTGCCACAGCCCAGGGAAGCCAAGCCATGCGTTCGAACGTCATGGGTCTCGACGCTGGGAGGTCGCCTCGGTCCGCCCCGATGCGGGTTCGCCTCGATCCAGGTGTTGGCCCCGCAGGCGGTGCAGCTCCTGCCCGAGCTCGGGACCCGGTCGCCAACCCTGTGCCAGCAATTGCCCTGCGGAGAGTGGGGCCGCAACATGGCGCCAGCGGGCCCACCACCGCAACAGCGGCCGCCGCGGCCCGCAACCGAGCACCAAGGCCAAGGCAACAGCCTGGGGCTGAAGTCCCGGAGCCTCCAGGAGTGCACACCACCCCGAAGGCTGGGCGGGCCACGCTGAGGTCTGGGCCAGCTGATGCAACTGATCACGCAGCTGGAGGGCTTGCTTGATCCAGGACTGTTGGCGGATCGGCAGCTGCAGGCGACGGGCCAGCGCCTGGGGATCGTCGGCACCGGCCACCAAAACCATGATCAGCGGTAGCCCAAGACGCTCGCCCCAGGCCAACCGGCGACCCCAATGCCGATCGTTTTGCAAGCCAGGGTCCAACAGCACCAAGCCATGCCAACGCTGCAGAGCCTGCAAGGCCAAGCGCCAGGGCTCGCGCTCCAGCAACAGCTCCAGTTCCATGCGTAAGCGGGTGCCCAGGGCCGGTGGCACCAACTCCGCAGGATCCCCCCAGTGCCAAGGCCACGGCCAGCGGGCCAAGGTGGACTGCACCTGATGCAGCGAAGCCGCATCCAAATCAAAGCCCAAGCGCGCCGCATAGCGGGCAGCGCGGAACAACCGTGTCGGGTCATCCTGGAGACTCTGGCCATGGAGCAACCGCAAGCTGCGGCTGGCCAGATCGGCTTGACCGCCATAGGGATCGAGGAGATCCACATCCCCAGGGCTGGCGCTGAGCACCAGGGCCATCGCATTCACGCTGAAATCGCGACGGGCCAGATCGTCCTCCAGGGTTCCAGGACGGACGCTGGGATTGCAGCCCGGAGCGGTGTAGTCCTCACAGCGTGCGGAGGCCAGATCCAGCAACCAGGTACCGCCCTGATCCGTCGGCAAGTCCAGCTCCACCTCCACCGTGCCAAAGCGGCCATGGGGTCTGGCACGCAGCTGCACAGCAGATCCCAAAACCTGGCGCAGCTCCTGAAGCAGCGCATCCACAAGCTCCGCCGCCTGACCTTCCAGCACCAGATCGAGGTCCGGTAGCCCGCGCCAGGGATCCTGGTGGTGACGGTGCAGCAAAAGATCACGCACCACCCCTCCCACCAAGGCCAACCGGCGCTGTCCGGCTGCGCGCCGCAATGCCTGAAGCAACGCTGGCGGCACATCAGGAATTAACACGGGGCAGTCGCCTCAGAGGGGCTCGATCGGCGCCAGGCGCGGATCGAGGATTTTGGGCCCCATCCCCTCAAACTTCACGGCGATCGAGATCTTCTCGCCGCTACCGAAGAGGTGGGTCACGTGACCCTCGCCAAAGGAGCTGTGGCGCAGGCGGTCCCCCACCGCCCAGGTTTTACCGCCAGCCAGGCCCGCCGATCGCCGACGCACCGCATTGGCGGGTGCCCCTTCACCACCCTCCTGGGGGCGATCGATGCGGGTGAGTCGCTCCAGGCGATTCTCCCGGCGGATGGCGGCACCGCCGCTGCGGGGCACATCCCCCTGCACCAGCTCCTCCGGCAACTCCGACAAAAACAGCGACGGCACCGCCGGCTCCCGCATGCCGCCCCAAAGCCTCCGCTCGCTGGCGTGGGAGAGGAACAACCGCTCCTTGGCCCGGGTGATGCCCACATAGCAAAGGCGCCGCTCCTCCTCCATGGCGGCCGGATCCTCCAGGGAGCGGTAGCTGGGAAAGAGCCCCTGTTCCATCCCCACCAGGAACACCACCGGAAATTCCAGCCCCTTGCTGGCGTGCAGGGTCATCAGGGTGACTCGGTCCTGCTCGGTGTCCTTGCTGTCGGCATCGCTGGCCAGGGCGGCACCGGCCAGGAAGTCGTCGAGCGAACCCTCCTCGTTTTCCTCCTGGTATTGAAGGGCCGCGTTCACCAGCTCGTTGAGGTTGCGGCGCCGGTCCTCCGCTTCGTCGGTGCCGGCGGCGAGGAGTTCCGTCAGGTAGCCGCTGCGCTCGATCACCAACTGCACCAGCTCCGAAGGGGCGGCATCGCTGAGGCGGGCCTGCAGGCCATGGATCAGCTCACAGAACTGCAGCAGCCCCTTGGCGGAACGTCCCCCCAGGGAGCGCACGGCCTCTGGATCGCGCACCACCTCCCACAGGGGGATGCCGAGCTGGTTGGCGGCATCGCTGAGCCGCTCAATGGTGGTTTTGCCAATGCCGCGCTTGGGCACGTTGAGCACCCGCAGCAGGCTCACCGAATCGGCCGGATTAAGCAACAGCCGCAAGTAAGCCAGCACATCCTTGATCTCACGGCGGTCGTAAAAGCGCAGCCCCCCCACCACCACATAGGGAATCCCCCAACGCACCAGGGATTCCTCCATGGCCCGCGACTGGGCATTGGTGCGGTAGAGCACCGCCATCGCCCCCCAGCTCAAATCCGGGTGGGCGGCCTCCAGGGTGCGCATGCGGTGCACCACCGCTTCGGCTTCGGCGATCTCGTCATCGCAGCGGGTGAGGGTGAGCAGTTCCCCATTGCCGCGGGTGGGACGCAGCACCTTGTCGATGCGCTCGCGGTTATGGGCGATCAAGGCGTTGGCGGCCTCGAGGATGGTGGCGGTGGAGCGGTAGTTCTCCTCGAGCTTCACCATCGTGCTGGTGGCCTCATCGGAGGCCCCATCGCCGAAGTCGTCCTGAAAGCCCATCAGGATCGTGAAATCGGCGGCCCGGAAGCTGTAGATGCTCTGGTCGGCATCCCCCACCACAAACACCGAACGCCCCTGCCAGCTGTCGAAGCTTTCGGGGTCGCGACCATCGGTCACCAGCAGCTTCAGCAGGTCGTACTGGGTGCGGTTGGTGTCCTGGTATTCGTCCACCAACACGTGCCGAAAACGGCGGTGCCAGTAGCCCCGCACCTGGTCGTTCTGGCGCAGCAGCTGCACAGGCAGCAGCAGCAGGTCATCAAAGTCGAGGGCGTTGTTGGCGGCCAGGGCCCGCCGGTAGCGGCGGTAGGTATCAGCCATCAACTTGCCCCGCTGGCCACCGGCATCGGCTTCCAGCTGCTCCGGCATCCAGCCCTGGTTTTTGGCGTTGCTGATGGCCCAGCGCACCTTCTTGGGCTCAAACCGCTTGGGATCAAGCCCCAGCTCCTGGGTGACGATCTCCTTCACCAGGCTCTGGGCATCGGCCTCGTCGTAGATGGAGAACTGACGCGTCCAGCTCAGGCCCTCAGGGTCCTTGTACTTATCGATGTCGAAGCGCAGCAGCCGCGCAAACAGGGCGTGAAAGGTGCCGATCCAAAGGTCCTTGATCACCTCGCGGTAGATGCGTGAACGCAGCTGGCGTTGATCGACGGCCGGCAGGGTGCTCCAGGGCTGGCCGAACTGGCTCTGGGCCAGCTTCTGGGCCAGCAGCAGCTCCAACCGCTCCTTCATTTCGCGGGCGGCCTTGTTGGTGAAGGTCACCGCCAGCAATTCCGCCGGATCCACCCCGTGCTGACCGATCAGATGGGCGATGCGATGGGTGAGGGCACGGGTCTTGCCGCTGCCGGCGCCAGCCACCACCAGCAGGGGCCCCTCGTGGTGGTCCACCGCCTTGCGCTGGGCGTCGTTCAGACCCGCCAGAAAGCTCATGCGGTAGCCGAGCGATCCTCCAATTGCGTCAACTCCCGGAAGCTATCGGAGCGCTGCTGCAACTCGCCATAACTGCCGTAGGCCTTGACCCGGCCATCGGCAAATTCGTAGATGCGATCGCAGCGCTGCACCGTGCTGAGGCGATGGGCGATGACAACGGTGGTGCAGCGACGGCCGATCACTTCCAGGGCCTCAATCACCTCCGACTCGGTGCGGTTGTCGAGGGCGCTGGTGGCCTCGTCCAGCACCAGGAAACGGGCGTGTCGGTAGAAGGCACGCGCCAGCGCCAAGCGCTGGCGCTGGCCGCCGGAGAGACGCAGACCGTTCTCGCCAACTTGGGTGTAAAGGCCATAGGGGAGCTCGGCGACGAAATCCTGAAGCTGGGCGGCCTCCAAGGCCTCCCAAACCCTGTCCTGATCGGCTTCCTCCTGGCTGTGGCCAAAGGCGACGTTCTCCAACACGCTGCGGTTCAGCAAGCTGATGTTCTGAGGAACCTGGGCACAACTGGCCTGCCAAGCGGGCAGATCAAGACCATCAACAGGGATGCCATCAAGCTCGAGCTGACCTTGCTGCGGCTGCAATAAACCCAGCAGGATATTGGCCGTGGTTGATTTACCACTACCGGTTTGCCCCACTAACGCAACCCGCGAGCCCACCGGAATACTTAAATTAACATCATTCAAAACCCAATCTTGATGGCCTGGGTAGCGATAACTGATGTGCTGAAGCCGAATCGTGTGGCGTGGAAATACACCTGCTGGCGAAGGCACACCGGGGGTCCTCAACGTGGGTCGGTCCGCCGGCAGATCGAGGAGGTCGAGGGCGCTGCTCATCATGGGAAGACTTCCCCTAAGCATGGTGATGCCACGGAATAAGTCCTGCAGCGGAGCCGTTAACCGCAGCGCAGCCAGGGCAATGGTGGCCAAAAACGGCAAGATGGAACTCATCGTTTGAGCACTACCGGAGAGCAGTGCTGGAATCGCGCCCACTGCAAAAATCAAGGTGATCCCCAGGGGCTCAATCAGCCCACGTGGCAGATCGGGCAAGAGTTCGGCAGAAACGACAAAGGGCTTTGCCCGGAGGCCAACACGCTCGAATTGAGATTGAAAGTAGGGTTCACTACTGGTGAGCTGAATGTCGCGAATTGAGCTGAGAGACTCATAAAGAATTTCATTGCTTTCTCGCTCTTGGCGCAAACGCTGTCGCACCGCATGGCGCAGAGAAGGAGTGACCAAACTGGTGATCAACAGGTAGGCAACGGCCATGCCACCGACAAGCCAAACGGCCAACCATCGACCAATGAAAAGAACTCCTATTGAAAGCAGAATGATTGAAAATGCCGCACTAATGATCTGAAGAAGCGGTCGCACAGCGAAGGCGGCAATACGCTCATAATTCTGGAGAATTTGCGCGGCCAGATCAGCGGTACTCCGGCCTAAATGATATTCATAACCCTGCCTCAAAATACGTCGATAAGCCTGGTCCGAAAGATCACGCCAAATCTCTGTTGCAACCGAATTTTGGAGATAACGCAACAACAACTTGGTGAGCGATGACACCCAAGCCAGCAGCACAAAAAGTCCAATCAGCCAGAGACTTTGATCCGGTCGATCGCCACCAAAAACATGCACCCCAGGCACCTGGTCATATAGCGCTGCCCCCGATAACGCGCCGGTGAGTCGGGCCACAACCGCCACCGTGAGTAAATCAACGACACCAGGCACCAGCGATAGGGCCACCTGGAAGCTGAGCGACCAAAGCCGCCGCCTGGGGAGGTAACCCAGCAAACGGCGGAGATTGCTGAGCGTCTGACTGCGCATGGCCGCAACCTATGGGTTGGGCTTTGCGGTCGGCAGACCCAAGCGGCCAGCCAGCGAACCGATTGGCCTCAACCGTTGCAGCAACTGCAAGCGCCAACGGCCAGGGCTCACCAATGGCCGTGCCCCGGCCTGAATCCGATCCCAGTGCGCATTGATCCCGATCAGGGCCGTATGCCAGCGCTCCAGCAGAGCGGCCTCCCCGCAACTCTCCAGCAGGGCCTCACGAGCGGCAGCAGAGGGTTGCCAAGCCTGGGGATCCGCCACTGCGGCGCTGATGCGCTCCAGATCAGCCTCGAGGGTTCCGGCCCCCAGCTGGTGGCCCACAAGGCCCGGATCCAAGAGATCCGCCAAAGCATGGTTGAGGCTGCTGAACACCACGCAACCACAGGCCAGGGCTTCAATCGGCGGCAAGCCAAAGCCTTCGCTCACGCCGCGGCCGCGCCAGTAATCGGCGGAGTCGTAGAGCACCACGCTGGCGCTGTTGAACAGATCCACCAGGTCGTCCACCCAGCCGCTCTGCACCTCCACCCGGAGACCACGGGCCCGCAGGGCCGGCACCAGTTGCTGCAACACATAGCTGCTGCACTTGCGCCGTTGCACCAACACATCGATGGGCCGAGTGCCCTGGGTGCCGCGGGCACCCCGTTCCATCCACTGGGGCGCCAGGGCATTGGGCACCAAAAACAGGGGGTTGCGGGGGGCCTGGTCGCCCCAGTAGCCGAGGGTGTTGCGACTCACCGCCACCACCGGCACCCCCGGGGGCAGCCCAAAGCCGTAGCCGCTGCTGTGGGCGTGGTAGGCCACGGCCCTGCCTCGCAGCTGCCGCAGCTGCCTGGGCACATCGAAGCCCCAGCTCACCAGCCACAGGGGTTGATCCGCACCACAGCCAGCGCGTTCCTGACGCAGCAAGTCGGCGAGGAAGGGATGGGCGGCCTCCCGTTGGCGGTAGGTCACCACCTGCACCGGCACCAGCTGGCTCAGCAACCGGGCTGTCTGCAGCTCCACCAACAGGCCGCCGCAACGGAAGCGGCCGCTGGTGCCGGGAACGAGAACGCGAAGGCTGCGCACTCAGGCGGCGACGGTTTCGGTACTGCCGGTGCGGGTGCGGCGGGTGAGGAAGCCAAACAGCACCTTGCCGATGGCGGCCACCAGGTTGCCCTCCAGCTCCTGGAACATGGTCATGTTGAGGTGGAAGGCGTTATTCGCCTCCTCAACGATGCGATCGGCTGTGGACTGATCGATCGGCAGGGTGTCCATGGCGGCGCGGTAGGTGCCCTTAAAGGCCTTCTCGTCGTCGATGGCGTCGAAGTCGTAGAAGTGCAGGCCATCGCTGTCGCCCAGGTTCATGGCCTTCTGGGCGATGTTCTTGAGGATCTGGCCGCCGGAGAGATCCCCCAGGTAGCGGG
>Ga0194115_10004015_pt1 | contig 16145 bp, 33 predicted proteins | sample TA2MahsurfametaG_3_FD_148656 | JGI IMG/M metagenome (GOLD analysis project Ga0194115, IMG submission 148656) | Freshwater microbial communities from Lake Tanganyika, Tanzania - TA2015002 Mahale S4 surface | ecosystem: Environmental > Aquatic > Freshwater > Lake | place: Tanzania: Lake...
CCGTATTGGTCTCTGAATGCTATCCATCCGTGAATTCTAGGACCCACTTCGCCTATCCAGTCTTGAATGCCCATGCGATCATCGGGATCAACTTTAGTGTTCCAGTTGGCTAAGTCCTTTCTGACTAAGTCCCACCATTCTTGTTTTGTTTTGGGTGTCATAGCATTACTCCTATTCCAGTGGGTATTAATTCGTCAATTATCTGTGGGGTGATTTTAGTCTTACCTTCTATGGTTAGTATCACCGTTGGGCCTTGTAGGGAAATTATATAATCCCTGCCATCGAGTATGTCGTGTGATTCTAAAATCGATTTAGCTTGTTCTATCATTAGGTTTGCTTTCACGGTTTTATTGGTTACTTAGTTTTCCCCTTTAGATATCTTATGACTTCTAGTGCTTGGATTATTTCAAATGATTCAAAAAATCTTTTATGTATTGCATAATCGTCAATTATATTTCCGTCCTCATCTTCATATCTCTCTAATATAGCAATCATTTTCTCTGCTAGCTCATCCATTATATTTTATTTAATTGGTTACTTAGCTAATATATAGATTTTTCTACAAAGAAAAAAATGATTTCTAATAAATAACATATAGACGGCTACCTCTGCTTTCTATCCGATGATACTTCACTAAGTCAACATTGACATCTCTGAACATCCAGTTTGCTGCTACCCTGGGGTTGAACCGGAGTCTTTGAGCTTCTTCCATTGGATCTCCACCGTGGGGTTCCTCAACGATTACATCATCACAAAGGATCCATGCACACACTGTTTTATTTGCGCCTGCTAAGATTTTATTAGCTGTTTTAGGATTGTTCTTGAGATGACACTTTTTGAGCGTTAGACGCACTTTATTTGGGTCTAAGTATTCAACCTCACCATCAGGATGTGTCACCTTCCATTTCTGATAGTTAACGCCTTTACTTAAATTAAACCTTACTCGGTATCTAGTTCCTCTAGCCATTTGTCCATTTCTAGGGTTTTCCAAAGATCATTTATTTCGTCGTCACTCATTTTATTGAGTTCATCCTTTTCAAAATTAGACGATGAATAAATTAACTCTATTTTATCTTCCTTATTCATATTGCTAATGTAGCGAATTCTATATGAACTAAAAAATGATTTCTGATCAGACCACCTGGGGTTCCTCAGATTCTTTCCACAGCCTACATCCAGAAACCTTGGTCCACAAAAAAAGACCCGAAGGTCTTTTTTGTGTATGGTTAAATTTAAAGTCTTGCAAGTTCGGGCGTTGGAAGAAGAACCGCGTCGGTGGTGTGACCAGCTGCGGTGTAACAAAAGAACTTACCGGGAAGAAGCAAAGGGAAAACAAAATCTTCACCTTCTTGTAGATTTAATACGCTTCCTGATTCTAAGAATTCAAAAGTGTTTGTTCCGCCTCTCAAAACCACGATGCCTTCGGCATCGGGAACGTGAAGAGTTTGCATTTCAACCGAATCCCATCCTCCGGAAAGAAGTTTTTTGATATAAGCTTCTTCTCCTGGTATAATAGATCCCACTCCCATCCATCCGCCTTCTGACATCAGACAAATGATCTCTTTACCTCCAGGTGTTTTTGGTGAATCCATAAAAGATTCGTAAAGTTGAATGTTTTTCATAATGGAGTATTTTTTCTTTATATATCCCTTTTTGTTTTTTTTTTGTGTGCGTAACAAATATAGAAATTTCTACATAAAGAAAAAAATGATTTCTGATTCTCCTACCTGGGGTTCCTCAGGAAACTTAGGCTGGCCATAGGTTTTTGGCCACAAAAAAAGGAGCCTAAGCTCCTTCCAAGGGATTCCGAAATTCCTAGGCGACTAGGAATTCAGAAGTGGTAAAGAAAGTTCGACGACCTGTTCGGCGCACTCGGAAGACAATCATATTGTCTTCATTTTTTATTCTCTCAAACTGAAGTACTGTTCCTGGGCTCGCACAGTAGGAGTTTGAGATTTCAAGTTTAAGGTTTTTGAAAAGTCGAACTTTATGTTCGAAACTCATTTCGAACTTGTCCAACACCATCCAGTTTAGTTCACGCATCTTCTTGCGCTCACGGTAAGCTTTGTTAGCTGCTGCTTTTTTTGCCTTTTGTTCTGCTGTCATCTCCTTTTTCATCTTATATGTTTTAATTGGTTACATAGCAAATATATGGATTTTTCTACATAATAAAAAATGATTCTTGGAAAAAAGTAGAAATTTCTAAAAATAATTCCTAGGGATGCTTAAAGCTCCTGGGGTTCCCCAGTGCATCTTCCCCAGCAACATCCAGAAACCTGTGAGCACGAAAAAGGCCGGATGCGAATCCGACCTTTTCCTGTTAATCAATCAAACCACTAACAATCAGAACGATAATCAGCAGCATCTTTGTTATTCATATCCCAATAGAATATCTCCCAATATCCATAGAGTGAATAACCTATATCTCTGTAAAGCTGTCTCCATTCCTCAGAATTCTTTGTGATACCAAGAGAAAAGAAGAGTCTTACTATGTTATTTAAACCTCCCATGTCATCAACTAACTTACACACATCAGGATCTTCCTTCCATCTTGCACCGTGACCTTCATCTACAATCTCATGGTTGTGATGAGACTCTTTTTTCATAATCTCTGCAAAGAGTTCATGGTCTTTGAATGTGTCTCTGTTGATTGTTTCCATATAGCTAATATAAGTAATCTTATCTAATTAAAAAAAATGATTTGTGGTTTTTTCTAAAATATCCCTACACGTGCGAGACCCCCTGGTGAGGACCCCATTATTATTTTAATGTAAATCCAATATTACAGGTTATAAATCCAGCTCCTGGGGTTCCCCTGGGGATTTATCATTTGTTGAATAATAAACCTATACCCACAAAAAAAGGAGACCGAAGTCTCCTCTCTTTTTTGTTAATCAATCAAACCTATGAAACGAAAGGTTTTAATAATCGTGAGCGGTTCGAAGCTTTTAATTTTCGAATTGCTTTGTGGTAGATTTGTTCTACTCGCTCTTCAGAGATACCGAGGTCTTTTGCGATTTCGCTTTTTGGTTTTATAGACTGACCGTTGACTCCGAACCAGTTGGAGATGACGAAGCTTTCTCTTTCCTCCAATGTACCAAGTACAGCGGATATCTGTTTGATAAAGCTTAGTTTTTCTAAGCCCGCATCTGAAACTGTTCCGTCAGATAAAGTGTCGCCTAGTGTGAAGTCCTCTTCGCCTATCGGTGTGCTTAGTGAAACCGAAGATTGAGTTCGGTACTTATCTGCTTCGAACCCTAAAGCTTCCGATGCCATATCGACTGAAGTGTACCCTTCGGTCTTCATGATTTGGTCCATTTCCTTGGCGATCTTTCTTTGGGTGTTCAATTGATTTTGTGGGAGTTTAACAATGCGTCCTTTTTCTTTGATCGCTTCTAATATTGCTTGACGTATCCACCAAACTGCAAAAGAAACAAAGCGAACTGTTTTACCACTGTCGGTGTATTTTTCTTTAACGGTGGGATCGAAGAATTGCGAAGCCTTAACCAAACCGACATTACCTTCGTTTATCAAATCCATTAATTCTAGACCCGTACCTTGATACTGCTTTGCGATCGATACAACGATCTTTAAGTTACCCTCGACAAACCTTTGACGAGCTCTATCGTCTCCACCATTGAGGATACGAGAACATAATGTTTTTTCTTCGTCTGGTGAGATTGAAGAGATTTTGTTGATTTCGCTTAAGTAAGCGTCTACCACTCCGTTACGTCCTGTAACTGATTGCTGGAAAACATGATGCTTTAGTTTCATTTTTTGATTGTTTTAATTGATTAACAAGACAAATATAGAAATTTCTACTTAAAGAAAAAAATGATTTCTGAAAATAATTGAAATTATTTTAATCCTCATCTTCGTCATCTTCATCCGAAGCAGAAGTTTTTGATTCGTTAATAATTAATGTTACCCCATCGTCAGTATCCTCTAGAATAGAAAGTATTTTAATCTCCTTTTTTGTGATACCTTCTACATCAGCAATATCGGTACCCTCATAGCAACCATCTCTGTCATCGCTATCAAAATCGAGATTATATCTGTATAATACTAAGGGCTCTTTTAATTCACTTAAGAACTTTTCATAAGCTTCGTTTTTTATCTCCATAACCTTAACTTGATAATCTGCCCCGGCAGCACAAGCCGCCACGTAATCTTCCACTCTAGAGAATTCATTTTCCAATTTATCTAGTAATTCTTTTAGGTATTCATCGTTTCCTGCGATTATCATTTTGACTTTATTCCTGATGTCATGATCCGAACTAATGGGATACCCTGTGTAGTTGTATTGTGAAGCATCGATAATAATCGAAAATAATTTGTTGACCTGTGGCTCGTTTAGATTTTTCATTTTTATTATTTTTAATTGGTTACTTAGCTAATTTAGAAATTTCTACTTAAAGAAAAAAATGATTTCTTAATCTTCATAGATATCAATCCACTCGATCTTCTTATCAAGGGTATCAAACAAATCGTCTAAGTAAACGTCATTGATAGTTTCTTTTATCGTACCGTGAGATGAGGTAAGGTAAATATCGAACAAGTCAGCTCCATTGACGAACAAGTACACATGGCCAGTGTGGTGGTGTCCTTGAACATTAAAGCGTAAACCTCTACCTTTTATATCTACGAAATTGTGAGGTCCCCACGACCAGAACTTACTCTGATGTGCATAAAGGAATCCTACGAGTCCTTTCACGTCCATGTCTCTGGAGGACCGTGAAATTTTTAGCGGATCTATTTTCTCTGCCATGCTAATCGTTTTTGTTTTCGTCCCAACCTATACCAGGGAAATTATAATCACCTTTCCTAACTGCTTCGAGTTCTGCTTTACAAGCATCTTCGTATTTAGGGTGTGTTTTTTCGATTGCCTTGCATTCTAGACAAATAGTTTGGGTGTTGAACATAGACATCGTGTGTGCCTTGGCTTCGTTACCGCATCTTTCACATTTCATTCTGATTGATTTACTTAGCTAATGTATGGAATTTTCTACAAAGAAAAAAATGATTTCCTTAATCACCAATCCTCATTATGCCAGCTTTCGATAGGATCTCCAGTGAATCCGTAATCACTAAGACCAAAATACGAGTCTTTATTAAAATCGTAAAGGGCAACTGCAATATTGTAGTCAGTATCATCGATAGCTTCTTCAAAAAAAGATTTTGCCTCTTTCAAGGTTAAAAATTTTCGAGCATATGTTCCCTCCTCTTGAACAACGAATAATAAGTACATGATTTCTAATTTTTATTTGGTTACTTAGCTAATGTATGGAATTTTCTACAAAGAAAAAAATGATTCCATAAAATAAACCTATAGGTTAAGTTGGATCAGACTTCCTGGGGTTCCCCAGTGCATCTTCACTGCCCTTTGATCCTTTTGATTTACTCCACAAAAAAAGAGGACTTAAAAGTCCTCTCCTAGTTTTGCCATCTCTTAACCCCTCGGTTTTGCAGCGGCTATATAGTTACGTTCATGTCTACATGAACCATCCGGATTCTATTCTTTTGTTGGATAATTGTGCTTCTTTTTTTGCCTCTTCTTCAATCTCTTTAGCTATCACATGTCTAATCGAAGCTATCTTGTCGGGAAGTCCTAAAGCAGCATTCATTTCTTCTAGATCCTCCAACTGGTCGATCTTTCTTTGGATGTGTGGAGGATACGACTTTTTTTTAGCTTCTATTTTTTCGTAGTGTGGCATCTCCCCTAAGTCTATCATTCTTCCAGTTATATCGTCGCAGTCACATTCTCCGAATTCAATGCTTTGATGTACACCTGTTAAATCGCATGTTGTTATTTTATTAACCATCTTTCTTTCGTTCCCGCACTTATTACATTTTGCCATTGTTTTTAGTTTTATTTGGTTACTTAGCTAATTTAGAAATTTCTATTTAAAGAAAAAAATGATTTAAGATTTATTAATAATTTCAATAAGTGATGCTTTTCTTTTTGGGGTAAGAACATATTCGCTAGCAATCTTGCTTATGATCTCCTCAGCATCGAAAGGCTCAGAATCGATTTTCCTTTTTTCTCTTACTTCCTCGATTGTTAATCCGCACTCGTGGAAATAATCAGTACGCCCAGGACGTTTTAAGTCCCAATCATCTAATTCTAAATTTTCCCCGTCTAGTATTCCCTTTATCTGTGATTCGCTTAGATTAAATCTTTCCATGACCTCATCCGAGGGCATTTCTTCTTCAGATACTAAATAATATGAAGTTGTAGTCATGAATCCCTCGTCTTCTGCGTCTTCATCCTGAGTTCTCTCTTCTAATTCTTCTTCATTAATACCGATTATGATTAATTGCTCCTCCTCGCTCGATATTGTACCTACCGCTCCATTGTGATTTTCTACTGTGACATCGTAGCAATAAACTCCGATTTTTTTAATTACTCCGAATTTGGTTAGCATCGCTTCACCTTTTTTTGCGTTATCATCCATGATTTATATTTTTATTTGGTTACTTTACAAATGTAGAAATTTCTATTTAAAGAAAAAAATGATTTTATCCTCTTTGTTCCTCCCAAGATTGATTATCCCACTGAACGTCATCTACGGGATGACACCAATTTAATCTCGAGTAATCTTTGGCTTCTAAGTCCAATATTTCACGTACCTCGCTCTCTGAATTACCAAGGACTCCAACATATCGAGATGCCTCACTGTCTGAATATCCCATCTCTTTCAAGTTGCATAGCTCGTCTAATTGTCTGTCCATCCATTCGGGATTCTGCCAATTCTGTAATCTTTCGCGCTGGATCATACGAGCTTCCATCTCTTGCATCATATTAGGTATGAGCGATGGATCAATATCAAAATAAAGATTTGGCTTGGCTTGCGATTTTTTCTCCTGCCCGAATTTTTCAATAGCATCCAAAGCGAGGTTGACTTGAGCTAATGCTTGTTTCTTTTCCTCTAAAGTCTTTGAATCGTTCCATGCAAATTCCGCATGTAATAAAGAGTCTAGCAACTCTTGTTCTTTTAGCTCTTGTGTTGTTGCTCCGTGTGGATTTCTTGGATCTGCCATGTTTTGTTGTTTTTAGTGGTTACATAGCAAATATAGAAAATTCTACATAAAGAAAAAAATGATTTAATCAAAATGTCCAAATCGTCCCAACATTGAAATACCCTTTTGTGCGTCTTTAGAAATTCTCCCGTCTAAGCCTCTAGACATCTTCTTCCAATCCCTACTCTCGATCTGGCTCTTAAGTATCGATAAAGCAAACCAATAGTCGACCTTTTTTTCTTGCATCGTCTTCCATACCAAATCTAACGTTTCCTCTGAGATTGGGTTACCGTAGCAAGAGAAATTCCCACCAACCTTCTGTGGAGCTCCCACAAGACTTGTTAGCTTGTTATTGTTGCAAAAGAAATTCCCTCCAACCTTCTGTGGCGCTCCCTCCAGACTTGTGAGCCTGTTATTGGAGCAACCGAAATACCCTCCAACCCACTGTGGCGCTCCCACAAGACTTGTGAGAGAGTTATCGGAGCAAGAGAAATTCCCTCCAACCTCCTGTGGCGCTCCCTCAAGACTTGTGAGAGAGTTATAGTGGCAATTGAAATTCCTTCCCACCTTCTGTGGCGCTCCCTCAAGACTTGTGAGAGAGTTATAGTGGCAATTGAAATTCCTTCCCACCTTCTGTGGCGCTCCCACAAGACTTGTGAGCTTGTTATTTTGACAATAGAAACTCCCTTTAACCTCTTGTGGCGCTCCCACAAGACTTGTGAGCATGTTACGGGAGAAATAGAAACACTCAGTAACCACTCCAAACTTAACACCTTTAAAGTCTGTTAGGATTGTACTACCACAATCGAAATCACCTTCGATGTCAACTAGTCCAGTCTTCCAGTTAAAAGTCCACTTGCCTCGAGTGCACTTGTCTAAAAATTCTATTTGTTCTCTAGTTAATCCCATTACAAAACTATTTCATCTAATAAGCTAGCTCGACGATCCGCTATGTACATCTTATTATCTTCGTAGATATCATCTTCTGTAACTTCCTCCCCATCCTCTAATCCATCTCCGTAAGCAAGAACATCTCCTATAAGTACACCACGGGAAAGCCAAACATCAGTTAAGCCCGGACCTCCAATAGTTAACTCAAGTAGATAATCTAAATCATCATCATAAGGTGATTCCTCCTTTAGTTCTTCGTAAACCCCTTCTGGTGCATCCTCCCCGTTCTTGAACCAATCCTCATTAGATATTTCTTTGATTCTCGCTAGTATATCTTTATCTTCCATAGAGCTAATGTATAGATTTTTCTACAAATAAAAAAATGATTTCTGATCAAAGCACCTGGGGTTCCCCAGAGATTAATCCAGCCGGGTCAAAATCTTAGCCCACAAAAAAGCCTGGGTGATTCACCCAGGCCGCAGCGGACAGGTTCCGCCTAGTTGTAGGGATCCAAATCAGGATTCGGGATAAGCCCCCAGCTCTTTTCTGCGCCGGGTAGCTTTGTTAATTGTAGCTCCTTTATCGAGCTTTTAAGGTGTTCTAAAGCACCTATATAATTACCAGCAATGATAAGGTCATCTACCTCTTCTGCAGTGTCTTCTGCGAGATCTACGACGTATACAACAGCATGTCTTTGACGATTAGCTCCTGCTCTCATGTGTAACATCATAGCTTGATTGGCGTGTTCTGCCTCCGAGGGATCACCTTTAATAAAGCTTTCGATTCCATGTGCATCTGCAATTCCGAAGTATTTCATAGTTTCTTGTGTTTGATTATTGCTAATGTAGAAAACTCTATCTAAATAAAAAAATGATTCCTGATCTTATCCCTGCTACGCACGTATACGTGTGGCCTCCTGGGTGGGACCCCACTTATCTTAAGAGGGCTTTTAGTTCCATCAACGATAACTCCTGAGCTACGATGATATCAGATACACGTTTGTTAGGCTTTATATCATAGCTTAATCGTAAGTTGTGGATTAGCTCTTCGCAGTTTGCTGCTGCGTTAGTGATTCTTTGGTTCAATTCATCTTGAGGAGTTACTACCTCCGGTGTTGCTTTTGGTGTCATACCTGCTGTTTTAATTGGTTAAGGTAAATGTAGAAAATTCTACTTAAAGAAAAAAATGATTTAATCAAAATGTCCAAACCGCCCCATCATTGAAATACCCTTCTGAGAGTCTTCAGAAAGATTGGCGTCTATTTCGACAAGAATTCTTTCCATTTTTTCTAAATTTTTTTTACGTTTATTTATTTCCTTGTCTATAGCTTCCTTGTTTAGAAATAAAGCAAAATAATAATCAACCCCCTTCTTGTACATAGTTTCAATTACTAGTTCTAATATCCGTTCAGGAATTTTGAGCTTGTTACGGGAGCAATCGAAACTCCCTCCAACCTTCTGTGGCGCTCCCACAAGACTTGTGAGCTCGTTCCGGTGGCAAGAGAAACCCCCTCCAACCTCCTGTGGCGCTCCCTCAAGACTTGTGAGCATGTTATCGGGGCAAGAGAAACTCCCCTCAACCACCTGTGGCGCTCCCACAAGACTTGTGAGCTTGTTATTGGAGCAATAGAAATTCCTTCCCACCTTCTGTGGCGCTCCCACAAGACTTGTGAGCTTGTTATTTTGACAAGAGAAACTCCCCTCAACCACCTGTGGCGCTCCCACAAGACTTGTGAGCTTGTTAATTGAGCAAGAGAAACCCCCTCCAACCTTCTGTGGCGCTCCCACAAGACTTGTGAGCTTGTTAATTGAGCAAGTGAAATTCCCAGTAACCACTCCAAACTTAACACCTTTAAAGTCGGTTAATTTTTCATTTGTACACATGAAATTTCCTCCGATATCGACTAGTCCAGTCTTCTCATTAAAAGTCCAAGTTCCCCTAGCGTACTCGTTTAAAAATTCTATTTGTTCTTTATTAAGCTTCATAGCTCAAATGTAGAAAATTCTACTTAAAGAAAAAAATGATTCCTTGTATCCAAAACCTGGGGTTCCCCAGAGGAAAGAGTCATCAAGACCTAATTCTTAGACCACAAAAAAGGCTTCCAATAAGGAAGCCTAATTTTTTTACCGACTGACTAGTTAATCAATGACGTCTCCGATTTTCTTGTCAGAAGTCTCTTTCTCCGGAGAAAGGGATTTGTAAGCTAACCCAACACCGAAAGAAGCGATACCTACAATAGTTGGATAACTCTCAAATACAAAAGCGATCCCGATTACAGCTAAAATTGAAATGATTAAATTGTAGGTTTTCATATCCTTTACTTTTGGTTTGTCGTCTGGAACCATACCAGACTCATCATATCATCTCTCTGGTGATAATTAACAAGACCTAATTGGGTTACATAGCTAATGTAGAAACTTCTAATAATTAAAAAAAATGATTTTATAATTTTCTTGGTGCTGATTTAGGAGAGCAACCAAGCCAGAAGTTAAACGAGAAAGCACTTATCCTATGCTTAGGTACTTTGAATTCAACCATCGCATCTTCTAGTATCTTTTCCATTACTTCGTGAGGGCATTCATAATCCATATAAGGTATTACCCGCTGACCATTTTCGTTAATCTCTGCTTTAGCCATTAACTCATCAAAGTCACCCGGAGGTGTACTCGCAGCAAAAGCTCTTTTATAGAGCTCGTGCATTATTTGTTCGTCGTTATTATTTTTTTTCGCCATGACTAATCTATCCAAATCTCTTGCGAGCTTGAAACTGATCTCCATGCTCCAACTTCCAAATCGTAGTAAGCGGTTTGGTCTCCAGAAACCTTTCCACCCTTAGGTTGATTGGCGCTAGGAACTCGACTAAGGTCTAAGGTTCCGAGTGCTTCTCTAAGCTCACCTCCAACCTTTCGGTAATAAAACTTTAGCGAACCACCATTCAATTTCTTCTTAAGATCCGCGTGACTGATTTTTGTTTTTGATGCCATATCTTTATCTCCTTTAATTGATTTACTTAGCTAATGTAAGAATTTTATTTTAATTAAAAAAATGATTTCTGGAAATTTCTAAAAACCCGAGAGGCTAATTCCTCCCGGGCTTCTTCTTAACCAATTAATCGTCTTCGTCTTTTTCACCTGATAATTTTTCTAGAAGATCTCTGAGCTCTTTAGGCATGTCCGAAGCGTCAAGTATTCCGCCTAAGATTGGACTTCCGTCTTTGCTAGTACCGATCTGCTTGCTCATCGCCATAAGGTGCATTACCATTTGGAGCTCGTCAAGCTTTCTCGACATCTCAACTTCGGATCTGATACATCCCATAATGAATCCCGATAAGATAAGCTTCTTCTCGTATTCGGAGACACGTAGGTTGGATTCCCCAAATTCTTCGTCTCTTACTTCCTCTGCAACAGACTCTAACGCATCAGAGATAGTGTCGAGATCTTGAAGTTTCTTTTTTACTCGTGAGGTGGTCTTGTCGAAATAACCCTCGTCACTGATACCAAGACCTCCAGTAATAGTTTGATTTTTTTCTGACATTTTAAAAAGATTTAATTGGTTTATATTGCTAAAGTAGAAAATTCTATTAAAAGAAAAAAATGATTCCTAGAATTATTTTATAAATTTTCCTCGCCTATCTCAAATTCACTTATCCCCCGTATTTGATCGGGATTGAATCCCATGTTAACTAAAGCTCTTCTAAACGGAGTCCAAACATTCTCTGTCCCGTCATTATCATTGTAGTAATCGTCAGTACCCCAAATACCAACCACAGCTTTAGATCTTCGAACTAACTTAAGAGGATCTTTTATCAACTTAGACATCTTCTCCGCCTTAGATGTTTGCGGGGTGTCCTGATCGTTCTCATATGCAAAAGCAAGTGCTCTCTCGTAATCCTTACCATCAGGTTTTATCAAATGACAAGGAAGATATTCTACGTTAAATGTATCTGCCATAATGTTTTAATTAGTTACAATACAAATGTAGAAAATTCTACCTAAAGAAAAAAATGATTCTAATTAAAATGTCCAAACTTGTTTAACATAGAAACTCCTTTAACTAAATCCTCATCTTCTATTAAAAAAGAATCGTATTTAGAATTTATCAAATCGATCTCTTTTTGTTTTTCATCTAAAATTTCTTTTTTCAACAAAGCTAAACTAATATGTAAGTCCGTGCCTTTCCCTATAATTTCACCAATCCTTATACATAACCATTGTGGAATTTTGTTATTGGAGCAATAGAAATTCCTTCCCACCTTCTGTGGCGCTCCCTCAAGACTTGTGAGAGAGTTATTGTCGCAATCGAAACTCCCAGTAACCTCCTGTGGCGCTCCCTCAAGACTTGTGAGCTTGTTATGGTCGCAATCGAAACACCCTCCGACCTTCTTTGGAGCTCCCTCAAGACTTGTGAGCTCGTTATAGGAGCAATAGAAATTCCCACCAACCTTCTGTGGCGCTCCCACAAGACTTGTGAGCTTGTTATGGTCGCAATCGAAACTCCCAGTAACCTCCTGTGGAGCTCCCTCAAGACTTGTGAGCTCGTTATAGGAGCAATAGAAATTCCCACCAACCTTCTGTGGCGCTCCCACAAGACTTGTGAGCTTGTTATGGTCGCAATCGAAACTCCCAGTAACCTCCTGTGGCGCTCCCTCAAGACTTGTGAGCTTGTTATTGTTGCAATAGAAACTCCCATTAACCACTCCAAACTTAACACCTTTAAAGTTGGTTAATTTTTCAGAGTAACAATTGAAATCCCCTTCAATATCGACTAGTCCAGTATCCTCGTTAAGATACCAATCCCCGTACTTGTTTAAAAATTGTATCTGTTCTTTATTAAGCTGCATAGTTAATTGGTTACAATACAAATGTAGAAAATTCTATGTAATATAAAAAATGATTTAATCAAAATGTCCAAACCGCCCCATCATTGAAATACCCTTTTGAGAGTCTTTAGAAAGATTGGCGTCTATTTCGACAAGAATTCTTTCCATTTTTTCTAAATTTTTTTTACGTTTATTTATTTCCTTGTCTATAGCTTCCTTGTTTAGAAATAAAGCAAAATAATAATCAACCTTATTCTCTAGCATAGTTTCAATTACTATTCTTAATATCGGCTGAGGAATTTTGAGCATGTTATAGTCGCAAATGAAATCCCATCCAACCTTCTGTGGCGCTCCCACAAGACTTGTGAGAGAGTTATAGGAGCAAGAGAAACTCCCCTCAACCACCTGTGGCGCTCCCACAAGACTTGTGAGAGAGTTATGGGAGCAATCGAAACTCCCCTCAACCACCTGTGGCGCTCCCTCAAGACTTGTGAGCTTGTTATAGGAGCAAGAGAAATCCCCCTCAACCTCCTGTGGCGCTCCCACAAGACTTGTGAGCTTGTTATCGTGGCACCGGAAATCCCCTCCAACCTTCTGTGGCGCTCCCTCAAGACTTGTGAGATTGTTATCGTAGCAATAGAAATTCCCAGTAACCACTCCAAACCGAACACCTTTAAAGTCGGTTAATTTTTCCCTGGAACAATCGAAATCCCCTTTGATGTCAACTAGTCCAGTCTTCTCGTTAAAAGTCCACTCGCCTTCAGTGCACTCGTTTAAAAATTTAATTTGTTCTTTATTAAGATCCATAGTTAATTGGTTACAATACAAATGTAGAAAAATCTACTTAAAGAAAAAAATGATTCCTGATCAAAGCTCCTGGGGTTCCCCAGTGCATCTTGCATATGCTACAAAACCTTAGCACACAAAAAAGCCTAGGATAAAATCCTAGGCCTTCGTGTTAATCAATCAAACTATAAACCAAACATGGCTCTGACAAGTCCGGTTCCCCAAACATCTCCTCTGAAGTGAGTCATGAAGATGTCGAATATTATAAATGCACATAGTAAGGCGTCAATAGACCTCAGTCCTAATGCGACTTTTGAGTTGTCTAGTGATTTCATACGGAAAGCCTTTTGTATTAACCCGGATACAACACCTATTAAGAATAATAAGGCGAATGATATCCACTGGGTGGCAAAGGCAAGACCAATAACGCTCCAAATTAGATAGAAGATTTGAACAAGAGAGAATAGACATCCCCCGATTTTATCTTCGGTTTTTGCTTTTTTGTACTCGTCTTTGTTCATGAGCTGTTTCAACCTCAAGTTAATCTTAGAAGGTTTTAGTGCTACTCCGATTTCATAAAATAAGAAGAATACGGATAAGATAAAAAATAAACTGGTCATCGCTTTTAATTTAATTGAAATTTATAATCTTTGGTTAGATACTCCTTCGCTGTCTTTTCCCCTACTCTCATCGCCTTACTCTCTAAGTAATCGATTATGTGTTCTCCTAATAGAACCGAGTCTTCCGGGCTACTTCCTGCAATAAAGACTAACTTACAGGTTTCTGCGATAAACTTTGTTTGTTCATCATCAGTGGCATCACCTAAAGCGGAAGCTACTTTTACGAGTTCTGCTATTTTGTTAAGCAGTTCGTGTTTCTTTTCCCTTTCTTCATTTGTCATTTCATTTGTTTTAATTGGTTAAGACAAATATAGAAATTTCTATATGAATAAAAAAATGATTTATAAAGCTATTTTAGAACGAGGGTTCTCTCCTCCACAATGACGTCTCCGTCTTTTAAAAGAATGAGATATCTCCCTTTCTCCGTGGTATTCATATGAAGTTCTGTCGATCCCATAACTGGTATAAAAGGAAGATAAGTCCGTTTATCTTTCAAAACCGCTACTGAATCTATCCGGGGGTTCTCCCAACGAATACCATAGGCGTCGCAGTTGGTCTTTGATGTTTTACACGAAGCCACGATAAGTGACATAAGACATAAGAATATGAGTATAAGTATGAGTCGGTGATTTCTATCCATGATTTTTTTTCGAATTATAGATAAAACTACCGAAAAGTTTCAAAAGAAGGTGACTCCCATTTTGTTACGGCTAATCATAGCTTCGATTATATCTTGAACCTTGTGGTACCTTCGAGTTTCAACTATGGTTTTAGAGTCTATTCTTAGCTTAAGCGGTAGATTTAGGTTTATCGCTCGCCAGTAATCCCGTTCGTGTTGTCCGTCACAGAACCCTAGCTTATCAGAATTCTCGATTGATGCTCCACAGAAGTTACACCATCTTTGCTTCTCTCCGCTTTCTTTAGGAATATTTATTTTAATATCATCTTCATCCTCGGGGGTTTCCTCGTGAGTGAGTTTTGATTTAAGCTCTTTTAATTTCTTTCTTTCCCGGTATGCTTTATCAGTACAGCTTTTTGAACAGTACATTCCTTTTCTTTCGTGAGTAGCACCACATTGAACACATTGCATAGCTTTAATTTGTTTTTAAATGATATGTTGTTAGTTATAGAACAAATGTAAGTAAAGATTACAAAAGTTAGTATGTGAAATACACATATTTCCCTGGGGATCCTCAGGAAAACAAGATGCTACATGATGATTTCAAGATGAACAATGGATGATTTATTCCCTTCGCGTACGTATACGCTAGCCCCCCTGCTAAGGACCCCGCCTCGGTTAAATACTTTACGTATACGAGACTTTATCTTTATAATCATGTTTACCATAAGGTTTATATAAAAAGGTCGCTTAAAACACAAAAAAAGAGCCTAGATTAGAATCTAGGCTCCCGACGGCAGTTAGCGAACGGCAGTATGTCCGCTTTCTAATTTAACTCTTCCAATACGTAATAATTTCGAGTGTTTTTTCTAAGACGTAATACTTTACATTCTTTACCCTCGGAATTCATGTGAACTTTACCCGTTTCTTCGAATGTTACTGTTGCACCTTCTTTTAATCGAGTTATGCCTTTTTCTTCGAATTTCAAACTAGCGTATAATTTTACTGGTTCGGATAGCGTTACTGTCAATGTTCTGTTCATCTCGTTTTATATTAAATTTGTCTGTAATTGTTAAACCCGTTCATCACATAAACTCTTGGGTATCCCGATGTGTCCGTTCCTCTTAGTATTAAATTGTCGCCCTGCCAATAAGCTTCATTAACATTTAAGAAAATCGGATTTCCAGCGAGTTGATAGCTGTAAGGATCTTGATACAATCGGATAACGTTGTTATCGATCTGTATTAATCCGTAATTTCTGCATCGTTCCCAGTTGTTCATTTTTGTCCGGTTTTATACCGTAAAGGTAATAGTTTTTTCTAAATAAAAAAAATGATTTCCGAATTTTTTAAGATATTTCTACCGCTATAACGGATTCATTCATTAACTC
>Ga0194115_10004019_pt1 | contig 16140 bp, 15 predicted proteins | sample TA2MahsurfametaG_3_FD_148656 | JGI IMG/M metagenome (GOLD analysis project Ga0194115, IMG submission 148656) | Freshwater microbial communities from Lake Tanganyika, Tanzania - TA2015002 Mahale S4 surface | ecosystem: Environmental > Aquatic > Freshwater > Lake | place: Tanzania: Lake...
ACCAGCCATCATGGCTGCCTTCCACAGCGGTACTCCAGCTATTGCACCAGCGCCAACCACCGACAGACCGGAAGCTGCAAAGGTTGCAACGATTCTTAATAATATGTTTTGTAGTTGGCTCATTTTTTCTGTCTCCTCTGCTTTTCTTTTTCTTCTTTTGCGCGTGTTGTTTCTTGCTCTAGTCTTTCTATCAGTCTCTTTATTGTTGAAGTCTGCTGGTATGGTTGTAATGTAGTGACCGGTACACCCAAGAAAGATAATAATCTGTTGAGAGATTCTTCAGAATACATCGGGCCCTGTTCGTCTTGAATGTATGCTGGTTTGCCAATACCAAGAACACTTCTTAGTTCTGGTGGCAGTTGTTGTGGTGCCAATGCTATTCTTTCTAATGCTGCTTGCAGCTCTGGTCTTGCTTGTTTTTGCCCTGGTATTTCTGTGCCTGCTAAGTTTGCAAGTTGTTGCAATGCGCCAATGCCTGCATTTGTTGCTCTACCTACCGATGTAAGTTGAGGAAACACAGTGCGTGCTATATAGTCTGCTTCTGCTCCAGCTGCACCCTCATAATACGGACTATAAAGTTGTTCACCAGTTCTAAACTCTTGGTTTAATGAAGTTTCTAACGGTGCACGAATCACTGGAGTCAAAGACGCAAGCAATGAACGTGGGTCGGTAATGTTTGCAAACCCTTCCTCCTGACGCTGGAAACCAAAATCAGGATTGAACAATACATTGCCACCAACTGGTATTGCAGGACGCAAGTATGATGGACGAACCTGACCCTGTTCTGCTTCTTCATCGCGCAGGTTTCTAGTAAAGTTATTCCATATGGCATATGCTCTTGGGTTGGCCCATGATGATTCTAATATCAATGGAAATGAACGACTTGTCCACATCCAGAATGGTATGAATTGTTTTAATACTTGGTCAGCTCTTGATATGTCTTGATAATCAATCAGATACTTTGCTGTGCGGGCAGCTGCTTGCTCTGGTGACAATCCTTGCTTAACGCCATCATACAATAACATAAAGCGAGAGTATCCTTCTACAAATGCTCCTGCTTTTCTAGATGCTGCCAATGGTTTACCAACTGCACGAGACACCGATGGCAGTACACCAGTGCGGCCTTGCACTCTACCGCTTATGCCAAGTTTACCGGCAGTATCAAATATTTCAGCTGTTTGACCAAATCCAGAAGTGTTTGCATTTATTAAAATGTCTAGTTTGGTTAAACCTGGTCCAACTGTTTCATCAAGTCCAAGCTTTGCTGCTTCTGGACTAGCCACAAAGTCTGCCATGGTTTGACTACCAAAAGCTTCTCTAAAGATTGCATCATCAGCAGATGTAAGCTGCTCTGTCAATCCTCTTCTAGATAAAAACCTTCCGTAAGCACTAAATATTTTTGCTGCTTCAATTACGTTGTCCATTCTAGCGCCAGCAGACAACCCAAAGAAAGCGTTAGACATTGCGTTACGAATATGGAAGCCTGGCGTTGCAGTCACCCATGCTTTAAACATTTGAGTCAACCCACCGGTTGCTCTTTGCATTGCGCGGGCAACAACAGGGTCTTCTAATTGACGGAAGTTTTGTATGAGTTCAGTAAACTGAGGAGAACCAACAAGACCAGGATAATTTATTGCATTGACTTTTAAAAATCTATTTGCGCTCTCCAAGAATATAGGAACGGTATTTGCCCACTTCTTGGGGTCAACTGACTGTATATTTAAACGTAAACCATCGGCTTGATTGCGCAAACTTTGTAATAACGCAGACGCCTCTGAGGTCATGGCTGCTCCAAAACCAGAAGGCATGCCAGCAGTATCAACCAATCTTTCTAAATCTATTATTCTTTGTTCAAGGTCATTTAATGCAAAGTTAATTTCATTTGAAAATACTACACCACCTGCTGACACGCGCTTGGTAATGTTTGCATCTATTGCTGCAATGTCATCAGCTATACGTTGCATTTCTGCTTTTGCAGTTGGTATATTGTCTAATGCGCGAACTCTTTCTGGTGTCAGCACGTCGTTTATGGCGTCAGAAAATGCTTGTAATTTTCTTGGTGCTTGTACTCCAGTAACAAGTGAAGTTAATTCCTGAGTTATTTCTCCTTCGTATGCTTTACCGGCAAACTGTCCACCAGCGAGAGCTTCTGCCATTTTACCTAGCGGAGTATCTTTTAGACCTCTACGTGCTTCTGTGACCAAAGCCATATTGTATAAGAAATCAGTGTAAGCTGTGTCGCGTGACCAACCATTTGCATATTTTCTAAATGCTGCTTCTGCATTTGTTTCAAAGAAATCAAAACCAAGTGTTGGGCTGGCAATTTCGTTTAATCTCTTGACACCACCATTGATATCTTGTTGTGTAAGTTTTCTCCCAAACCATATTGAACCAACCTTTAGTTGACGCAACAAAGTACCAGCCATTGCAAAACTTCTATCAACACCAACTTTTTCTAAAGTTTCATCAGTTATCTTACCGGTAGAAATTGCCCTTCTTGCGTTATCGCTCAACGTGTGAGGAAACCATGCTCTATTTTTTGGAAGTTGTCTTAAGTTTTCTGGGGCAATACCAGCCATAAGCTGTGCGCGCTCATACAAGTAGTTTGCGCGCTTATAAAATTCGTCACCAGCAACTCTTAAGTTTCTGGCAACTTCTAGTTCAGCATCACTAACTGTACGCCCTTTTAAACCCGCAGCTCGTAATATTCGGGTTGCATCGGCTGCTGTCATGGTTGCAAGATTCTCACCTATTGCTGTATTATCAAGTAAATCTATTACGCTATTGGCGTATGTTTGATAGCCTCGTGAAGCAAACACAGGACGCAGCAATGCGTCTGCATCTGCTTGTGCGTTACCTTTTAAGTTTCTAAATGCACGGTCTTGTGACAACAAACGAACAAAATCATCTGCTTCTTCACCAGCAAGTTTTCTTCCCTCTATTTGCCCAGTACGCAAAGCTGTACGCATTCTTAAAATATCTTCTGAGCCAAACAATCCACCTTCACCAATTGGTGTGGTGTTTCTTACGATGGCATTGCCAAGACGTGTACCAACGAAACCTTTGTTTACAAATGCCAACGAGCTACGTAAATACGGCAGGTTGCTTAGTGGTGTTTTTAGTGGTGTTTTTGCGCCAATTCTAATAGCGGTAAGTGCCTGACCAAACGAGTCTGCGATGCGCTCAGTGCCAGGAACAATTGCTTTGACTGGGCCTACGCCAAATCTTATGCCACCACGGAGTCCCAAAGCTCTAGCAACATCACCACGAGCCGCAGAATATCCACGAGTCGCAAGGTCGCCAATAACATCATCTGTAAGAGTTCTAGCAACATACTCATTACCCGATTGTACAGCAACATCGCGTACTTCACGTGCAACTTGTGCAAGTTCTTCTCTTGAGCGGGCACCAATCACACGACGTGGACCGATACGTTGAGCTGTTTGTGCTGCTTTTACAGCTGCTGCACGCGCTGGTGATGCTGCTAGAGCTTTGGGTGTAAATTTAGCCAATAGTTCTTCTGACTCACGAGCTGTAGCTTCTGCTGATTTACGTATGGCTGCGCGTTCTGCATCATCCAAAAATGTACCGGCAAACCTAGCTCCCTCATCTGCATTACGCACTGCTGTTTCACCAGCTTCTTTTATAACGGTTCGAGTAATGCCTTTAGTGGTAACCATTGCACCTTCTCTGGCTAAGCCGGCAGCTGCACCTTTTACAACACCACCAACACCAAACGTTAAATAAGTGACCGGGTCAAAAAGAACATCGGTACCAAATCCAAGTAATGCTTCTATTGCACCGCTACCTTTAAAGTCACCAACATTTATATTAAAAGCTTCTTTTGAACCAAGAGTTGGGTCTTTGATTGCTTCAACTATTCCGACGTTTGGACTTAATGTTCCTACTACTGCACGGCGACCAATGTCAACTATTTCCAATGGCTTTAGCACACCATACTTAATTGGTGCAAAGTTTAATATATTTCCTAGAATCTTTAAACCAACGTTTGGTTCTTTTTGTTCTACAATATTTTCAATTGTTTGTGCGGGCACTCCATATCTTTCAGCTGCACGAGTTGCCTGTGTCAAGTCGCGTTGAGCGCCACGAAGTTCTGCTTCGAGTATTGGTGAAGGAACTGGCTTGATTGGCAACGTTGGTCCAGTGGTCGTTGGCACAGTCGTTGGAGTTGTTGTCGAACGATTTTTTGCCCATGGCGGAAGAACCGCAGTGCTTGGAGTGGTTTTGGGCGTGACAATTGGAGTTTCTTTTGGAGCAGGAATAGTTGTAGCCGTTGGTTTAACCTGTCTGTTCTTTGCCCAAGGAGGCAGTACAACAGTCGTTGGCGTTGTATCATTTGGTGGTACTGGGGCAGCCATTTATTTTATTGAAGCCTTTTTAACTACTTCTCTTCTTTTAACCTCATCTGAAAATGGTGTTGCACCGGTTGCCGCAAACTTTGCAAATACTTTTGGCGTAATGTCTGTTAATCCTTTTTGTATTGCTCTTTCTTCCAATCTATCTGCTGGTGTAGTGCCTGGCTTAAAACCAATTAAGTTTTGATTCTTAACAGATTCATTTTTTAATATTCTTGCAACACTAGGATGAGTTTTAAAATCTATTACTCCTTTAGCAAGGTCTTGTTGGGGTCCATATTCAAAAGTGGGGTCAACAAGATTGTATTTATAATACTTATCGTTATTTAAAAAATTTTGTTTGTATGTTGGAATTGACGCAACTGCTTTGTCATACTCACCATAATATTTGTTGACTATATCTGAAACTTTACCTTCAGTTAATCCATCCCACAAGTCAAACTTGTTGACGATAATATCTCGTAGCAGTTGTGCTGGTGATGTTCCTTTTTCAATTCCTGATACGATGTATTGGTCTAGATTAAATTTTGTTTCATCAACAGGCAAGCTTTTGCTAACTTTTGAAAAGTTAGGAGCTTCAGCATTCCATGCTTTTGTTTCTAATTCTTCCATTTTTCCTTTACCAAAAGCATATGAAGCATATTCGTCAAAACCAGGTTCGCCTAGCTTTGGAACTTTAAACACATCTGGAAAAAGCGCTGCTGCTGCGGCAGCAACTTCTGTGTCAAAAGCGTCTTCTATTTCTCTTGGCGCTAATCTTGCACCTGGTTGTGCACCTTGTAATCTTTGCGTAAACTGCTGTTCGAATGCACGTGCACGCGCTGGTGATGCGCCAGCGGCCACTAGTCTTTGTGCAATTTTAGCCATTATACCATCACCGCCGTATTACCCATTGCTGCTCCAAGTCCACTGCCGCCGCCAGTATATTGTGGCGACTGTTGAGCAAGGGCAATCAATCTTGCAACCTCATCAGGTGCTGGAATGCTACGTAGCATCATGTCAACTGGTGCATTTGGATTTGTTGGAGCAAGTTGATTTAGGGCGGCGAGTGCTGCGTCTGGTGTCATAGTCGGTGTGACAGGCGGAACAACAGGCGGCACAACAGGCGGCGTTCCGCCTGCGGGAATCAAACCAGTTGCCAAAAGGGCTGCTATGGCGTCTTGGATAGCCTGGTTACGGGCAGCTGCTTCGCGTTGTGCAAGCAGTCTGGCATTGGCTATTCTGCTGCGCAACTCCGCCAAAGCAGACAATCTTGACTGCTCTAAACCAGAAGTTGCACCACCATAAATGTTTTGCAACGTTGCAAGCTGTGTGGCAAGCCCCATCTCTGCTTCTCTTTGACGCGAACTCTGTGCCGCTTGTTCTTGTGCGGCAAGTACGTTCAATAATTGATTGTAATTTGATGCGCCGCCAGCTGCCTGGATGTTGGCCAGGGTTGCTGCTTCTTGTGCGGCGGCTGGGCTTACTCCCTGTGCTGCCATGTATTGGCCAAGACCACTTTGGGTAATCGTTGGCACGGCGCGTTGAGCTTGTGCAAATGCGGTAGGCGGTGTTCTGGCAAGATAATTCATCAAGTTAGAAAAACCCGTTTGTGTCAATCCTCTCGATGCCGTTTCACGGGCCTGTAACTGCTTCAACAATTCTGCGGCTTGTCTTTGTATAAAGTCTTCGCCCTCTTTTGCTTGCAAATCTATGTTGCCAGATATTTCTTTTGGTATACCTGCACCAAGTTGACTCTGCAAATACTTTAATTGTTCTGCTGCTCCAGCCTGTTGTCTAGCCAAAGCTGCTGCTGCAAGGTCCTGCTCTTGTCTAAACTTAAATGCATCTAAATTAATTTTATCAAAAGCAGCCTGTGCTTTAACTGCATTTGTTGCAGCATTTGCTTCTGCTGCTCTAGCCAATGCGTCATAATAACTACGAGGTACACTTGAGCCACGACCCGATTGATTAATTACAATTGGTATGTCTGCACCTTCAGCCGGATTAAAATCATAATCTTCATCATTAGAAGACAAGCGGGTTCCAGAAAGAGGTCTTCCAAGTCGAGAGTTTCTCATTGTTATTATGGCCATATTTAACCTACCTTAAATTTAATAATGCTTGTGCGTCTTCTGCTATTTGTCTAGCCTTGGTTCTTTCCAAGTCAGCTAAACCAGACTCTAGACCCTGCTGTAATTGTGTTCCAGTAAGGTCAAATCCTCTCAACGAGCTAGCCAGGTCTTCTCTAGCATAACCCAATCCACGCTCTCTTTGCCTGGCGTAGTTCTCTAGAGCCTGTTTGTAAATACCAGAACGAACGCCCATACCCTGCAGCCCTCTACGACCATAAGAAGCGGTTAATTTAGGAACCTGACCCAAACCACCAGATGCAGTCCTGCCAAAAGCGGCTTCTTCCATTTGCAATATTGGTCTTTGACCACGAACCTCAGCCAAATAACGATTATATGCGTTCATAGCAGCTTGTTGAGCATATTGATTAAATAAACTTCTTCTTGCCGCTTCGTATATTGCTGGGTCAAATGCCATAAAACTCTCCTATATTAAAGGCTAAATCTTTACCTTTTGTAATCATACCATTTTACAACGGCGTATCGAATACCCTTTATGATTGGGTAAACCTGGTGCATGTAGGGAAAACCTGACGAAAACACCACTATTTCACCTGCTTCTGGTTTAACTTTAATATTAAACTCTTTGAATTCTAGTTCTCCACCTTCAAAATCATCATTTAAAAATAACGATAATGACACTATTCTTGGAAACTGCGGATGGTCATCTATATGATTATGAAACTTATTTCCTTCTTCATAACGCAATAAAACGGTGTGATGACTTACCAGGGGCACTATGCTGTATCTGCCTCTGAAGTCCTCTATAATCGCATCCAAACCCGTCTGGAGGGATTCTGCAGCTCTTCTTAGCGGGTCTTGTGGATGGCAAGTAAGTTCTTTATTGGTTATAAAATAATTAAAACAATTTCTTGCGGCATAATCAACACCCGGAGTATTGTCCTTAACTAATACTTGGGCTGGATACCATTGTTTAAACATTGCATTTTGAATCAAACCTTTTAATATGCGGGCTGACTCTCTGGCAATTTTATATTTAGTTATGCCAGGTGCCAAATCCACCTTATCTAGAACCGTCATGTCAACGAGTTCTGGTTCTGTGTCTTTAGCGTGACCGACTATTTTATCATATAAATCTAAAGTTTTAGAATAATCGTGGCATTGGCAGACCGGTTGATTTACCGGGCCGTCTGGCATTGCCAAGAATCTATTACGATTAAAAAATCTTACATCTCCATCACTGCCATATTTATAAATACCATCGTGTTCTTTTTGTATCCAATGGTCTGGTTGTGTGAAATGTAAAAATAAAACTGTTGTATATTTATCCGGGTCTTGTGTTGGGTACGGTGGGCGAGAATGTATGTGTTGTTGTCCGCAAAATATTATTGCGTCATTTGGATTCTGTTCAAAATGCTGACCTTCTACTATTAATCCCCAGTTTGCAGTATTTTCTATAGTTATGTCAATCGTTGTTTGTGTGCCGTTTTGGTCGGTATGCTCCCATAGATGCGGAATGCAGCCGTCTTTCCTTTGATAACGAACCGCATAAAAATATGCTTTCTTTAACTCTGGTTCGTTAAATATTCTTTTTGCCTGCTCGATGCAGTGTTGTTCAATGTCCGGGTCGAACTGTATCGGAGCTTCCCATCTTGCAAACATCGTATGAAATTGTGTTTTGTCGGTCCCCATGCCGGTATCTGTTACCGTTTTTTTAACTCTTTCGAACATCTCGTCGTTAAAGAAGTTCTTTATTATTGTAGGCTCAGATAAGACGTTTGGAAGTTCAAACATCAATTCTTTTGTTATCATTACCATTTACCTAACGGGCATGTTGCATTCTGTAGTTTTGTTTTTAATTTCATAAAACACCCGCACTGTCTGCATTGTGCAGTTACTTTTATAAAACTGTCGCAGTCAAAACAAACATTCAATCTTGCTTTTACCGTTTCTTCTTCGGACCATTCGGTGTTTGGGCTTAACACGTCCCATGGTCTTGTGGTGCCCAGTTTCTTTTTGTATTCTTCCCACTTACTCATGTGTTTTCCTTCGGTTATTGATGAAATATTTTGCCATCCCATTTCCATCCAACATTGGCTGGCGTTGAGTTGTTTGGATGCGCAAATTCTTTTTCAATTATTAATGGATTACTTGCTAATATTGCGTAGAAATCTTCATCTTGTTCTTCAAATACAATTGTTTTTGTTTGTCCATTTGCCGTAACTTCAATGGTTAAATTGTCTTTATCAACAATGTTATTTTGTCCGGCCAATAACAAGTCTGCCATAGGCGACCAAACAATGTTGAGATATTCTACCGTATTATCTATAAGATAGAGTAAAACTCTTCCTGTATTTTCTGCCCACTCAATTGGTAGTGGTCTAGGTACGTTGATTGATTCAAAGCGATAACCCTTGACCCAACCATGGTTTAGATTTAATCCTGATGTTGCTGTAATCATATTTTCCTTCTAATTTATCATTAACATGGGCTATTGAGGCACGGGAACGGAACCACGCACAAGCCAACTTGGTACTCTTCGCAACAGAAGTTTGCTGCGGCCAAGTCGCTGCATGTGAAGTTTTGTGGTGGCGTAACCGGTGGCGTGACTGGCGGGGTAACCGGTGGCGTAACCGGAGGTGTGACAGGTGGAGTTACAGGTGGAGTTACCGGCGGTGTAACGGGTGGTGTCACAGGCGGCGTAACCGGTGGCGTAACCGGAGGTGTGACAGGTGGAGTTACAGGTGGAGTTACCGGCGGTGTAACGGGTGGTGTCACAGGCGGTGTGACGGGCGGAACAACAGGCGGCACAACTGGAGTCACCGAGTTAGAAGCGCTAGAATACGCACTGTTGGCACCGTATGCTGTCTCTGTTCTGACCTGAAAAGTATAAGATACACCGTTTGTCAAACCAGTGACGGTTATCGGAGAAGAAGAGCTTGTAGCTTCAATGCTATCTGGAGTCGACAATGCACGGTAAACTACGGCACCACCCTTGCCCGTATAAGATGGCACCGTAAATGCAACGGTTGCCTGGGCATTACCAGCGGTGGCGCTACCAATGGTTGGTATGCCCGGCGCCGCTCCGCCACCTATTGCTCCAGGTGCTAATGGCATATTAGGCTGACAAATCTCCTGCGGCTATCCAAGTATCGGTTGCAAGTTTTATGCATGTGGCAACTGAGTATTGTGCTCTTAATTTTAATCCTGGCGTTGCGTTAACCGTAACACCGGCTGCTCCAACAATTGTTGTTTGTCCAGCGCCAAGTTGAATGATGGTTACTTGCGTTCCAATCGGAAATGCAACGCTTGAATTGAGTGGAACCGTAAGGTTGTTTGCAGAACCATTGTTTATTGTTACGATGTCACCATCATCGGTAAGAACCAATGTATAACCTGCAACCTGTGAGTTCTGTTGAAAATGGCTGACTACTTGACCGGTTGTCTCCAACGACGTGCCTGTTGCCACACCAATGTTGGGCGTGGTCAAGGTGACCGATGCGGCAATCTTGGCAGTGGTAACTGCGCCTGATGCAATCTTGGCCGTGGTTATCGAGGTGTCTGCTATGTCTTCTGTGTTGATTGCGCCTGCATCAAAACCCGAACCATCGGACAAGGCTTCTGCGTATGTCTTCACTGCGGTGAAGTTGGCGTTCATTTCTGCCGCCTCAATCACCTCACCGGTGCTAAATGAGTTTGGTATTGTTAACGTTGTCATTATCTTTGACTCCTGACTTTTCTGCGTTTAAATTTCCATGCAATTGAGTTTATTCCCCACTGTCTACCTTCCGGACCATCTACTCCGACCAGATTGGCGTTTGGACCTTGAAACTTTAGTTGCACCGCCTTGGCTTTCTTCAGCCTTCCGCCTTTTTGTATGCCTTCTTGCAAATCGCTTTCACCAAATACAGCCGTGCCAAAAACACCGGTGCCCCACACGTCTCCCGTAATAACAGGGTCAAGGGTTACGTCATGGGTGGTAACCGGCGATTCTGTGTTGAAGTCGTGGTAAACGTCGACGTTTATTTCCGTTATAACGTCTACCGGACGTACGACATACAGGCTTCTTACGAACGTTTTGTCCTGGACGTAACGGTCGTCATAAAACCACGAGGTCGTGTATATCGTTTCGTAATCGCCTTCTTGGTCGCCCTCTGGCACGTCGTCTTTGGTGTTTTGCGGAATGTCGTCCACGAAATCATATTCATCGACGTACATCACGTATTTGAAAGAACTGTTTGGATTAATCATTAGATGATATATTTCGCCCGTTGCGTCCGTCCAATCACACCCCGACACCAATCCAAAACCTGTCAAATTTATCGGTGTTGCGGCTCCTCCGTACCAGGTTGCCGACTGATACAACGTGAATGCTCCGCCTGCACCTATCGACGGGTCATAGATAAAATTGACGTTGGAATAATCAATTGCCGAACCAGTTGGATTGGATGTTGAGCTTTGTGTATTGGTGTCAAAATCAAACGGTGCAGACATCCACACTCTGTCGTTTACATATGATAAAGTTAATTTGTCTAGTTTTTGTGCGTTGATTCTGTTGGTGGCAATCGTTGGTTTCAACCTGTCAAAAACGCCCTGTATTCCGTTGCGATTAAAAAAGAACAGTCCGCCTGGATAATCAAAGAAATATGCGCCACCAGAACCTTCGACTACGTTTTGCGGATATTCAATTCCAACATTGGTTGAAAGCTCCACCAACTGGAAAGAATCTACGTCATAGCCCATCAACAAATAAACCGCCTTGGGCTTGAATATCAACAGTTGACCATCAACAACGGCCAACCCTCTGATGCCTTCGCCACCGGCAATGATGTCTATGAAGTCGTCCTGAAACCAGTCTTCTGGCCTGTTTTCGTGCGACCAACGTATTCTGTTCGGATGTGATTCGCCATCTTCGAACGTGTTTGCAACGAACAATTTGTTTGCATGCGCCCTAACCAATTCTGCCCTTGGCATGTAACCACCGGTTGGAACCTGGTAGGGCTGCCAAACGGGACCGGAAGCCAGCAGCGAAACGGCATAGGTGGAACCTGCGTCCCAATAATACATTTGCGTGGCATCCTTGCCTAACGCAATATACAGGTCGTCCAACCAAGTTGTGACCGATGCGCCGTTGGTGGACTTGACCGCAAGGTCGTTACCAGAAGAATATTCTATCGTGCTAAAGTCGCCACCAGTTGATTTGTATATTTTGCCGTCTGTTGCACCGTCTTTGCCGGTTGATAATATTATTCTTGGTGCCGATGGATATTTGTAGTTAAACAACAGCTTTGGATTCCAGTTGCCGCTTACCTGTGTGGTGTGCTTTTTTCTGTATGCGGCACGGCTAAATACTCCACCGCGCGGGTCAACGTCAAGGTTTAATATAAAAGGTGATTCGTTGTTCCTTAACTGAAACTGGTCGGCACGGAAGTTCAGGCCACCGGTAAAGTCCCTTACTTGGTCAAAAAGAATTTGCGCCATTTATAACGCAACCCCTAACGGGTATGGGCTACCTGGCAACACTCTTAGGTTTGGAGTGTCGCTCCACCACCAATCGTACGGCGTGAGTTGCAAACCACCAGACATGATTAGTTGTCTGTTGCTTGACGGTGCGGTCAACTGGCCCTGAATGATTGCAACGGCTTTTTCGAAGCTTGACATGTATTCTCTTGCCATCTCCGGGTCTTCCTGGAACTGGAAGATGCGTGCCATCACGTAGTTAATTAATGGTAACTGCATTTGCGGGTCGATGTCTATTGCAGTGCTTTCGTCGCTAAACCACGCCAATGATGGTTTGCGAAATCCACGCATTGTAATTTCATAAGCATCGTTTGGTTTTGGCCAAAGGTTTACTTGATTGCCCCATATTGCAAAATATGCCGGAATGTCGGCCTGGTCTGATGTCCCGACCCAAATCGATTCTGCCCTTGCCTGGTCGATGTATACCAGGGCATTGCCGGCTTCGGTGTTGTTGACCAACGACACAATGCTTTGTATGTCGCTAATAGAGACGTTCACTACGGGAGTTGGAATTTGTCTAGAAAAAGTGCTGTAACTACGTTGGTTGGCAACGGTAAAAAAAAGATAATTGGCCTGGTAAAAAGGATAGCGTTGACTCAGGGCTATAATCTTTTGAAAACCTTCTTTAATGAATCCATTGACCAAGTCTGTTGAAATATCGTCATTGGCATCAAAACCAATGTCAAGGTCAGACAGTTCGCCAACAAACGTGCGCATCTGCGCAAGTGTCAGGTTGGCATTAGAAAAGTTTATAGCCATTTAAAACTCCTTATATTTTGGGGTCTAAAGCTGCGTCTTGGTTTTCGCCCATTTTCTTCAAATGATTAAGGTGACCGACACAGTAGTCAGTGCCTTTTGCCTTTGGGGCTTTGCATTGTTCTTCTTTTTTATTCATGGCTTGGCACAAACCACCCTTGTAATGCACGCCACCGTACGGAATACCGGATGGTGGTGCCAGTTCTACGCCTGCGCCATGATAGTCTGCACGTCCGCTACTAATGTGACGTGTACCCTCTACCATTCCGTAGGGCTGTGTGCCAGCTAAACCTTGGCCTTGGCCGTGTGTTTGTTTATTCATATTTATTTATCAGTTTTCTTTGGTCTTGCTTCTTTTTTGCGACCAGAAACTTCTTGCATACTTCCCTTTTTGGGGGAAAGCATTTTGGAATAATTTGTATTCTTTTTGTTTTTTTTCATATTATCCTTCTTTCGCTAAATGTGAAACATGCCGCCAGAGGTTCCTTCACCCCTGGCGGCACGTTACGGATTGCTAGATTATTCGTTATCGCCTACGAATACACGCTTCCACGACAGGGTTGACAATGTACCCTTGGCTGTAATGGTAGATGCTTCTTCTGCGATGCCGCTAACACCAATGAAACCGTCTGCCGATGGTGTGATTACGCCATAGACAAGTGCGGTGTTGAATCCAGTCGCAACTGCGACCGAAGCCGTTCCATGGTCTGGGGTGTTAATTGCCACGCAAGCCGTGCGAGTGACCGTTGTTGCATCCGTGTTGAACTCCGAAATGAAGTGTATTGCGGTTGGTGTTGCACCAGCGCTGATTGAGAAGGCTGCGCCTTTGTCTGCTGCTGAGGCACTATAGACAACGCGGGCTTTAAACTCGTAAGTTTCGCCTGCTTTGCCATAGAAACCAAAATCCTCGTTGTCCAACACTGCGTACGCAACACCGACTGTTACGTCGTCGGCCAGTACGTTTGTTCTTTCTACAATGAATTTATTATTTGTTGCCATAGTTGTTCTTTCTCCTTGCCTTTCGGCAGATACCTAACTAATGTTTTATTAATTAGAATTGTTTGTTTGTTTTTGTATTGCGGTGAATCCGTTAGCGGGAGAAGAGCTGCCCGAAGGATGACAGCTTTTAAACTTCCCCCGCTAACGAAACTATATTAGGCGTCAGCCGTAATGAACCCTTGACGTGAGCGGTTGCTGCATGTCAATTGACCATAGGCCAGAATGAGCGCGTAGCGGGCGTCAACGCCAGCAACGGTGCCATTCATGAACTCTGTGGTCTTGAACCAGTAGCCGTTCAAACCGGTGAGCTTCAGATACTTCGTGTTAAGGAAGTACATCGGCGCAGCGGTTGCATCAACTGCCAATTCAAGGTCAAACACGATTGGCGTCTGCTTGAACATGAGGTTCTGGAAGCCAGCGTTGGCCTTTGCAACGTCCTGATAACGGACCTGGTTGGTCAACAGCGACTCGTACTTCTCGAAGAGGCTCGTGTTCGTGATGATTAAGTCAGGAACATCGCTTCCCTTTGAAGCACGGTTGTACACATCGGCCATATTGACAAGGCTGAGTGTTGCGGCCATGGTCGTGGCTTGTGTCGGGTTCCACCAAGAGTTGCTTGATGAATCAATGCCACCGACCGTGTTGTTCTGGGTTCCAACTATGTTACCCAGACCATTGAAGTCTTTGGCGGCAGGTGCAGAGCCTGGCGTGCCGAACAACTGCTCGTTGAGCGTTGTCTGCAGCGACATCTCAGCCTGCTGTATCTTTGCATTCAGCAACTTGATGATTGCCTCGGTACCACGGTTCTTTGCTTCCTCGATACCGCTGATTGCGACCGAAGCAGCCATCTGCTTCCAATCGTACTCGGCAGCCGAGATGCCTTCCTGTGGGGTGAGGTCAATTGCATCGTAACCACTGTACGTGGCGACGGTGTCGTTGACGGCGTAGAGCAGTGGCTCAATTATTTGAGTACCACCCTCTTCGACGCGAACTCTACCACGCTCGTTCATGTGGTTCAAAAGGACGAGGTCCTTGAAAATGTTGTCAACCAGTGTGGGCTGATAGTTTTGCAGCGTAGTTGACAACAGTGAATTAAAGTCGGGATTACCGGCCATTTTATTCTCCTTGTTGTTTGATTAGAGGTTGAGTGCCTTCTTTGCCTGTTCAAAGGCTTCGAAGACCGACGTTGGTTTTGGAGCTTTTGCGGCAACGGTATTCTTGCTTGACGAACCGCCCGACACCACTGATGCCGAACGCTTTGCCTCTACTCTGGCTTGTTCTTCTTGGAGCTTCTTGCTGGCCTCATTGGCCTTAGAATAAACTTTATCGAAAGTTATCTGTTTGAAGACTGCTTCCAAGTCTGTAGAACCTACCGCTAAAGCTTTGGCTACTACTTCGTCTGCGTTGAATTCATCGCCGTATTTGCTCTGCAGAGAATCAATCGTTCTGGTCAAATCATCCATTGCTTTTTGTTGTTCAAAAGCTTGAATTCTTTGCTCTAAACTTTTAAGGTGTTTTTCAGCCGGGTCCATGTACTCTTCCTCTGCCGGTTGGCTTTGGGTTGGAGTACCTAGTCCGTAGTGCTGTTGTAACGCCTGCAAGGTGCCTGCCGGGTCCTTTTGGAGTGCGTCCGAAAGGGCTGCAGCAAACGTAACTTGCTTTCTCTGTTCAGCCAACTCTTGGGTCTTGCGGGTATAATCCGCTTGACGTTGGTAGCCGCTGAATGCCTCTTTAACTGGAACCGTTATTTCTTGACCATCTACTTGGAGTTTGACGACTTTGTCGGCAATCTCTGTGTAGTCAAAAAGTTCTGGTTCTGGTTGTGGGGCTTCTGCCGTAACCTCTGGAGATTCGTTGACTTGTCCGTTTGCGGCGGGGTCAACTACGCTTTCAGAGCTAGCATTATTAATTTCATTATTGTCTGACATTAGGAATCCGTCCTTCTTTGGGTTGTTCCTTTAATTTGGATTTTTGTTTCCCTATAATATAGGGCTTTTCATTACATTATTATTTTACTGCCCACCTAATAATGCTTGAATTATTTCGGGGGGAAGACTTTGAATACTACCGGGTAGGGCGCCACTTGCTCCAGGTTGTTCACCTGGACCCTGTATTGGACCACCGGCTTCTGTTAAAAGTCCTGGTGGTATCTCGGTTGGCATTGGTGGAGGAGCCACATCCATTGCCATTTCTGGTGGCATACTGCCCATATCTGGTGACATTGGCTGCTCTGGGGCTGGTGGCTGCTGCAAGAACGAGCCTGGGTCTTTGACACCAAAGCCTTGCTGTAACACATATTCAGCCAATCTGGGCAGGTTGACCAGGCCTGCTTGTGCGAATGGTTGCATTGCTGCGACCATCTGTAGGGCCATGTCTCTGCGGAAAGCTTCGTTTCTTGGGGCAGTAGACCCTGCTTC
>Ga0194115_10004025_pt1 | contig 16126 bp, 9 predicted proteins | sample TA2MahsurfametaG_3_FD_148656 | JGI IMG/M metagenome (GOLD analysis project Ga0194115, IMG submission 148656) | Freshwater microbial communities from Lake Tanganyika, Tanzania - TA2015002 Mahale S4 surface | ecosystem: Environmental > Aquatic > Freshwater > Lake | place: Tanzania: Lake Tanganyika...
AGATTGGAGAATTCATCTACGTAGTGTTTAACGACGCAGACCGTGAATTAGCAGAATTGAAAGGATTGACCTTCTGGCCAGTCAAAATCGGAAGGAGTCAAATGACAACTATTACTTGAGGAACAACTCCTGTTTCAGCAGCCCTAAAAAGTGGGGCTGCTGTTCAGCACAAAAAATCGACAAGCAAAAATTCAAGAATTTTCAATTTTTATATACACTAAGAAATTCATTTATCGAAGATTCACATTCAGTTTATGCTTGTAAAAACAAAAAGCTTTATCCCTACATATTTAGAAATAAGGCTGGATTGGAGAAGAATTCTTTTGGCCTATATTATATAACCCAATGATGAAAAAAAACTTATTGGTGTCAATGAAGTAAGTTAATCTAATTGGACAACTACAGTTGAATTTCAAAAAGATAAACTGAAAGTATTAATAGTTAGAAAAATTCAATAGAACTACTTAGAAAATTCCTAATTTGAATTTAGTTTAAGCTATTCTACAAATATCAATATAGATTATAGAATTAAGTATTTGAAGATTTCAATAGAATAAATCAAATATATAAATTATTTCCTTTGAAAAACACTGGATATACAGAATGAATGAGCACCATATAGTGAAGCTCGGGCAAATTTCAAACATCTCCTATGGATGTAATTTCAATGCCATGAACAAAAAACTAATAGATAGACTTCAGCCAGGTATATCTATAGACTACTTGATATCATCTTCTTTTACAAAAGATGGGGTATATAAAGCATCTGATAACTCAGAATTGAGTGAAAAGGATTTTCTTGATTTCTATACAACAGTGTGTATTATTGGGAACTTAGCAAATATCTCTTCAACTCTTGCAAAACACAGTGTAAACTCCAGCGATGTAATCGTTCAAAGTAAAGGCAACAACTTTTTTGCATCTATTGTCGGGCCATACGAAAAAAGCAAAGAAAATTTTATAATTCCTATTGCATCGACCTTATTCCTTGTAGTGAGGCTATCTCGATTAGGCGAAGGTTCAAAGTTTTCTATTTTACCAGAATTTTTGAAACTACTACTTAACAGTGAAAGATATCAAAAGATTTTGCAGAGATCTGCACTAGGTAATAACACCGGACGTGTCATCACTATAAGCACGCTCCAAAATCTAGAGATAGTTATACCACCATTGACAGTACAACAAACTGCGATTAAAATCATAAATGAAAGAAATAATGCAAAACGAATCTCTAAAGAAATAGAAGCTTTAATTGATAAGGAAATTGAGATAAAATTGTTCCAATCCTTTTTGAGGAATACATGAAACTTTTAGAAAAAGAGATAAAAGAATTTGCGATAAAACTAGAAAATTATGGCCTGTCACAGGCACAAGTTAAACAGTTTATGTTACGCATTATCTGTCTTCGAATATTGGAAAAAATGCAACATAGTTCAAAGCTAAAAATATTATCTACAGTATTTAATGATTTCCAATCGAAAGACTCGATAGCTTTAGAACTAGATAAATCAATTTCCACATTAATGAAGATTCTAGGTGTGCCCACAGAAAGCTTGTCTTCTTTTTCTTTTCAAAATTATGTAGATCAAGATGATACGGGAAAATTAGAGACCCTCATAGACTTTATTATATTCATTAAATATATAGATCTCGAAGATAAAGAATTGAAAGATAACGGCGGTCTATTCAGCTTAGTATTGTCTGAAATATCACTTATACACAAAGACTCTGAATACACACCATCAGGCATATCTGAGCTTTTCTCAAGATTAATATCAGGTGTTTTTCAAAAAAATAAGAAATATGATTTTTATTCGCCATGCATAGGTTATGGAGAATTAGCTAAGTCAAGTATATATCCGGAATATCTAAGTAAACTTTCAGGACAGGACATAAGTGCAGATTCAATTGCTGTAGCTGCAATGAATTTTTGCACACATGGAATTGAAGAATTTGATTTAAAAATAGGGAATACACTAACCAATCCACTTTTTTTAAATAACAATGAGTCAGTAGCTAAATATGATTGCATTGTTGCTTCTTTGCCACAGATAAAGAACTGGTTACTACAAGACAATCAAGGAATAGAGTATATAAAGTTTAATTGTGAAAAAGATAGATTTAATAGATTCAATCAACATTTCATTCATGGTAGCCGTAGTGACTATGCATTCATCTTTCATATTCTAAATAGCATGCGAGACAATGGAATAGCAGTTATAATGGTAAATTTAACAACGCTATATAGATCTATCGACGGATTTTTGAGAGAGGATCTCATCGGGAGGATGAACGTTGTAGATTCTATCATTACCCTTGGAAAGAATATTAGAATAAAATCAAAAAGCGATCATGCTATATTGATATTGAAGAAAAATAGGGATAGAAATGACATTGTGTTTATAGATGCAACAAACAAAAAATTGTTGCAAAGGTCAAAATATCACAATGAACTTAAGCCTGAATCAATTATCAATATTGCCAATACATATCTATCTTTTTATAAAGGCAATACTGAGATTTGCAATAAAGGAGAGATAATTACTAAAGTTGTTAACATAAATGATATTCAAAGAGCCAATTATTCCATGAATCTTGCTTATTACGAAACGAAAGAAGATTTCCTATTTGATGAAAAGGTCCTATCTGAAGAAAAAGAAAAATTAGTAAAAATCTCAGAAAAAATTCAAAACAGGTCTAAAGAGTTAGAAAATAGTAGGTTGAAGATTCAAGAATATTTTATTGAATTGATGAAAGAAAAATTGTGATTGAAGGTGTTTATTTCTAGTTCTTCAAAAGACAACTTAATATTAGCATAATCGATTGATTGATTTAAATGTTTTAAAAAAAATTTTCATAAGTGAGTAAAAAGAAAAAAAATAATACTATACACACTGCCCGAACTATGATGTTTCTGGAGCTCTCCAAGGTGATGGACTTTTCGACTGAGTTTGATAATTACCAGGAGTCTATGAGGAATAATGTTTTTGGTAAAAAATCTCAGGATGGCATAAAGAAGACAAGTGTATTTTTATCTCAATTGTACGGATTTGATAATTCTACCTCTGATTTTAAGGCATTTAAACACTTTTGGTTGGAATGTGAACGTGATGAGAGGGCTCTTATTTCTTTTGTATTTGCGTTGAAGAACGATTATTTGTTGCAAGAGAGCATATCTGTGGTTTCCAATTGTAAGGCTGGAGACAAGCTTGCTATTGAGGCAATGATGAGGAATATTGAAAAATTTCACCCCAAACGCTTCACCGATAACACATTGCGGTCTGTTGCTCAGAACATCACTAGTTCTTGGAAGCAAGCTGGGTTTATAATAGGCAAGGTGAAGAATATTAGAACACAGGCCGATATTAGCTATAAGGTGGTTGCTTTCGCCATGCTTTTATCATTTCTGGAAGGTGATAGAGGGGATTTCATTATGCACAGCAATTGTGTAAGAGCTTTGTGCCTCAATGATTCCAAGCTGCGTGAATTGACAGTAGAGGCCTCCAAAAGAGATTATTTGCAATACCAGTATGCTGGTAATGTTACTTCAATATCATTCGACAAACTGATTAATAAAATAGGACTGGATGCAATCTAAAGTAGATCAATTAATAAGCGCTTATGAGACCGTGGTGAATGAGCCCTGGTCAACTGTTCTTTCTGGACAGGAAAGAATTTGGTTTTTGGTGTATGAACCAGCCGACCAAAGGAAAGTGGAGCTTAGAATGGGCGATTTTGAAACAACCACCCTCAAAGCTAAGAAAAGATGGATCAGCATTTCACTTAAAGAGTGCTTCCCAAATTGGATGTCGCAACACGACTACAAAGAGGAGTACTTTCAGGATCCAGAGAACTTACTCGACCAGTTGGAGGCTGAGTTCAAGCAATATGTTATAGATTACCTTATTGCAGAATTTGAAAAACAGGGAACATGTGACAATACCCTTATAGCCGTTCGTGACATTTCTGCTTTATTCGGATTTAGTCGCTTATCGGATATACTCTCAGGATGCGCAAGCTCCTTCAAAGGCAGGTTGCTGCTTTTCTTCCCTGGCGAATACGACAAAAATCAATACCGACTACTCGATGCCAGAGATGGATGGAATTATTTAGCTAGACCAATAACCGCATAAATCGAGGCACTCCTTTTTTATAGTTTTTATGGCTATTATCAAAATAATTAGCCAAAACTGAAAAAAATACTAAAAAAAACTTGTTTAATTCATTTACTAGTCTTAGTTTTGTGAATACTAAAATTTTGGAATACAGCAATACAATGAAGAACAATCAAATATTTACCCTTAATCCTGATGATAATAATCTAGTCAATGATGGGGTTGTAGAAATTAACACAGCAAAAGATGATAAGGGTCTAAAAATCATTAGACATGAACTTAAAACTTTTGTGTGTGAAGGTGAATATCAAAAAGGTATCTATCGAATACTCGATACATATTTAAAACATGTTGATGAACCCAAGCAACCAGCTGTTTGGGTTAGTGGATTCTTTGGTAGTGGTAAATCCCATCTAGTTAAGATGCTTGGTTATTTGTGGGAAGATTTCAAATTCCCCAACGGCGATACAGCAAAAAAAATCAAAGCTCTTCCTCAAGATGTAAATGATCTTTTCACTGAATTAGAAAGGAAGCAGAACATAAATGGAAGGCTTTCTGTATCAGGTACATTAAAAGATTTTCCTTCAGCTGATATTCGATATTCGTTCCTCCAATTGTTCCTGAATCAACTAGGATTACCTCAACAGTACCATCATTTTAAGTTTATTTACTGGGCTAAGCAAGAAGGGATCTATGATCAATTAAAAACCATGGTTGAGGCCCAGGGAAAAGATTTTAAAAAGGAATACGAAAACCTGTTTGTTTCTTCAACCATCGCCGGAGCTATTTTAGATATATTACCTGGCTTTGCAGAGAATGAAGCTAAAGTAAAAGAAAACTTCAAAGTTAATTTCAAGCGGATTGAGAGCATAAACAGAGAACAATTGATCGACACCATCAAAACAGAGATACTACCGATGTTTTATGGTGACAAAATCCCTTTAACATTGATTGTTCTAGATGAGGTTCAGCAATTCATCGGTTCTGATGGTGATAAGAGCATTGACGTTCAAAACCTAGCTCAAGATATTTGTAGCAATTTCGATGGTAAGTTTCTATTGATTGGAACTGGGCAAAATGCACTCTCTGAAACTAGTCTATTACAAAGATTACAAGATCGTTTCACTGTTAAGGTTTCATTATCTGATTCGGATGTTGAAACCGTAACCAGGAAAACTGTTCTAGAGAAAAAGCCATCGGCTATCAGTTCAATTGAGCAAAAATTAGATACTTCTTTGGGTGAAATCTCACGCAATTTATCCGGAACAGACTTTGGATATGTTACTTCAGATAAAGCAACATTGGTTGCAGATTATCCAATACTCCCATCTACTAGAAAATTCTGGAAGAAGATACTTCAAGTTATTGATACAGCTGGGACATCTGGCCAGCTTAGAAGTCAGCTTAGAATTGTAGACGAAAGTTTAAAAAAGGTTGCAGATAGAGATTTAGGTCAAATTGTACCTGGAGACTTGATTTTTGAACAAAAACAAGCTCAACTACTTCAAAATGCACTTTTGTTAAATGAAACCAATAATTTAATTGAAGGCAGAAAGTCTCAAGGTGGTGATAGTGCTTTAGAGGGGCGTATTTTAAGCGTGGTTTTTCTTATTGATCAATTACCAAAGGACACCTCTGGAAAGCGCTTAAAATCAGATGAAAACACCATTGCTGAATTATTGTTGGATAACCTAAATGAAGCTTCAGATAAGTTTAGAACCAAAGTCAAGGAACTTACAGCAAAACTTGCTGATGAAAAGGTTTTAATGCCGGTTGGTGATGAGTTTAAGCTTCAAACAAAGGTTGGACAAGAATGGGAACAAGAATATACACAACAGGCCCAAAAATTAGCCGGATCAGGTGAGGATCTAATTCAAGGATTACGAAAGGAAAAAATAGTCAATTATTTTAAAGTTAAAACTAATACCATTAGTGTTATTCAGGGTGTATCAAGGCAGAACCGAGAATTTGAGCTTTGGGACAAGACAACACCTCCGAGTACAGAGCAAAAACTGAATTTATGGATTCGTGATGGATGGTACGAGAACGAAAGTACTGTTATAGATGAAATTAGAGCCTCTGGAAGCGACTCACCACTGGCTTATGTCTTTGTAAAAAAATTCAGAGATCCCGAACTGCGACTCGAAATAATTAAATTTTTAGCAGCTGGTTTTACACTTGATGCAATGGGATTACCATCTTCACCCGAAGCAGAGCAAGCCAAAAAAAGTATGGAAACACGCAGAGGGCTTGCAAAAATATCCATTGAAGAAATCATTGAGCGCATTTGTAATGAGTCTTTAGTTCTTTTAGCTGGTGGTAACCAAATCCAAAAAGGAAACATCCGTGAAAACATTGAAGAGGCGTTAAAAAGTATCGCTGACAGACAATTCCCGGAATTTAAAAGTAAAGCTGATTTCGCCAATTGGGGACAGGCATTGAGCAAAGCTCTTACAACAAATCCTGATGCGTTAAATTCTATTGGATATACTGGGGATGTGGTTGCACATCCTGTTTCTGCTGAGATTCTGAAATTCATGGGCAATAGCACCAAACAGGGTAAGGATATTAGAAATACTTTCATGAAATCCCCTTACGGTTGGAGCCAAGATGCAATTGATACCATCTTGATAATGCTAAAGAATACCCAGCACATTTCCTGTGACGAGTCTTCGCTTATTGTTGCAAAGATTAACAATGCAACCTTCAAAAAAGAGGTTCATATTTTATCTGCTAGAGATAAAATAGCCATTAAAGGGTTATTCCAAAAAGCTGGTATCACATGTCCTTCAAATCAAGATTTATTTCCTTTCTCAAACAACTTTTTAGATAAGTTGAAAAGACTTGCTATAACAATTAGTGGGGATGCACCAAAACCTGTATCCATAAACATTGATTACCTGAAGGAAATCGAAAATAAACAGGGAAATGAAAGATTGATAGACATTCTTGAACAACAAACAATACTAGAATCTAACTATACTGATTGGGTTGCCAAGGAACAACGAGTGGAATCAAGAATGCCTCTTTGGAACTTATTAAGTGAATTATCTGAACACGCACCATCCCAACCTGAATTTGAATCTTTAAAGCAGGAAATTCAAGCGATTAAGGATAATAGACTATTACTTCAAGAACCAGATTTGATTCAGCCAAAGCTTGATGAGATTACAGATAAATTAAAATCTCAACTCAATCAACTTAAAGAAAGGTACATCAAGCTTTATGATGAAAAAATGAAAGTGCTTCAAGCTGATGAGTACTTTGGAAAACTGACACCTGAACAAAAGCATAGCATTTTATTGAAAAATCAATTGCTTAACAAGGTTGAAATAAAACCATTGGACTCAGTTTCTTTGCTTAATGTGCTCCAAAAAGCCTCATTATACAATTGGGAAACTAAAATTGCTGCCCTACCCGTACAATATCAAGCAGCAAGGGAAGATGCGATTTTACTACTGGCACCTAAAGCAGTCACATACGCACTTCCAAAAACAACTATCACAACTCAGGCAGACATAGATAGATATGTTGCTGAGTTAAAAACAGAATTAGAAGAATTATTGAAAAATTCTAGTTCAATAATATTGAAATAAAAATGGCAGTATTAACAACCCAGCAACGAAATTCACTTGAGACAGCAGTAAAGCAGGCTCGAAAAATATCAGAGGTAGGTGCATTAAATGCATTGAAAGCAATGGCTGTGGATAATCATGAGCCATTTTCGCACATGACAGCTGAGCAGCGTTCCCTTAGAAACAGCCTAAGAAGTAAAGCAAGATTGTTGGGTGATGAATTACAAGCTAGCGGTTCACAACGCATTTATAATCTCTCATACGAGTTAGCTTATGAAACATGGCACAAAATGTTGTTTGCTAAATTTTTGGAAGCAAATGATTTATTGATTCATACAGATTCTGGTGTTGCTGTTTCCATGGAGGATTGCGAAGAATTAGCTCAGGAAGAGGGCTATCTCGATAAATGGGATGCAGCCGCTAATTATGCATCAAAGATGTTACCAGCCATCTTTAGAACAGATGATCCCTTGATGCAAATTACCTATGCAACAGATGAACGAATTAAACTTGAAGTACTAATTGATTCTATTGAGGATGAAATATTTAAAGCAGATGATTCGCTTGGTTGGGTTTATCAGTTTTGGCAAAGCGACGCCAAAGCGGTTATAAATGCAAGTGGTGATAAAATTGATGGAGCAAAACTTCCAGCGGTAACTCAATTGTTCACTGAGCCTTTTATGGTTCATTTTTTAATTGATAACACCCTTGGCGCATGGTGGGTAAGCCGAAATCCTGGGATAAGACCACCTGTTAATTTTGAATACTTAAGATTACATGAGGATGGTTCTCCAGCAGCTGGACAATTTGAAAGATGGCCTGATAAAACGGCTGAAGTTACCTCATTAGATCCTTGTATGGGTTCGGGCCATTTCGTCGCTTCACTCTTCCCTGTATTTGCAGCTTTAAGGATGCATGAAGAAGGATTAACAAAAGAGCAAGCAACGGATAAGGTTATTTTAGAAAATCTACATGGCCTTGAATTAGATCCCAGATGTACGCAGATTTCGGCATTTAATTTAGCCTTCACAGCATGGAAATTTTGTGGTCACTATAAAGAATTACCAGAAATGAATTTGGCTTGTAGTGGTGTTGCTCCAAAGGGTAAGGTAGAAGATTGGGTTAAACTAGTTGGTAAAGTTGAAAGGGCTGATGATAAACTTCGTTTAGAAAATGGTATGCGTGTTTTATTTGATCATTTTCAACTAGCACCAGAATTGGGTAGTTTGCTCGATCCTTCCACCATCAAACCAGATGCTTTCACAGCAAGTTTTGAAGATCTCCAACCGGTTCTCATAAAAGCATTGGCAAATGAGATAGATATGGAACAACTAGAAAGAGGTGTTATGGCTGCTGGTATAGCCAAAGCTGGGCTACTACTTTCGAAGAAATATACATTACAAATTACTAATGTACCGTATTTGGGTAGAGGAAGGCAACAAGAAAATGGCGCCTTATCAATTTTTTGTAACCAAAATTTTCCGTCTTCAAAAGGCGATCTAGCAAATGTGTTTTTTGAAAGGATGTTATCCTCAAGCCAAGGTACAGCATGCTCAGTAATGCCTCAAAATTGGTTGTTTCAAGCAACTTATAAAAAACATCGTGAGGACTTACTTAAAAAGTACAAATGGAACTACGTGATAAAGTTTGGCTCAGGTGCTTTCAGTCAAATTTCAGGAGAAGTTGTGAAAGCTATTTTGATCTCAATTTCAATTCAAAAGACATCAAATGATGATACTTTTTTCGGAATAGATACAACCGAAGAGACTAGTATTTCCTTGAAAGCAAATGCCATAAAATCCAAGAAAATTATTCATCTCAATCAGAAGAAACAACAGAATAATCCAGATTCGAAAATAATTCTTGATAATTCTATTATTAACACTGAAATAGGGCTACTTCAATTGTGTGCTGAATCTTATCAAGGTATTAAAACAGGAGACGATAATAAATTTAAGTTTCTTTTTTGGGAAAATACATTTTTGGAAAATTGGGCTCTATCATACGGTGGGCCTTTCCCTTCAAGTAAAGATGGGTGTCATTATATTTTGAATTGGAAAAATAATGGCAGTGACTTTGCAAGATTTCAGGGACAAAAAGCATTCAATAAATTTGGATACTACCTCACAAATGTTGGCAGAATTCAAGTTTCTACATTTTTTGCTAGACCTTTTACAAGTGAAATAACAGTTTTAATTCCAAAAATAAATGTCAGCTCAGAAGCGGTATTTTCCTATATTAATTCGACAGAGTACCCAACAGAATTGAGGAAAATAGACCAAAATCTAGCCATTTCAACAGCTTCTGTTGGTAAAGTACCCTTTGATTTAGAACATTGGCAAAAAGTAGCGGCTGAAAAATTCCCCAATGGTCTTCCGAAACCTTTTAGCGATGACCTAACTCAATGGTTATTCCATGGTCACCCAAATAAATCTGAAAATCCCTTACAAGTTTCTTTGGTGAGGGTATTAGGTTACAGATGGCCGGCAGAAAGTGATACTGAAATGGAACTCGCTGAGGAAGCAAGAGAGTTGATCGCTACTGTTAAAGCTTTTGACCATTTAAGTGATGAAGATGGTATTTTCTGCATACCATCTGTAAATGCGGAGCAATCCGGTGCCGAAAGACTAAGGACTTACCTTCAAACTGTTTTTGCTGATTCTTGGAACAACAATTCAATTTCTGAATTACTTCAAAAAGAAGGCTCATCTGCGACCAATCTGGAAGAATGGTTACGAAAAGAGTTTTTCACTCAGCACTGCAAGTTATTCCAGAATCGTCCTTTTATTTGGCACATTTGGGATGGTAGAAATGATGGTTTTTCTGCTTTAGTCAATTACCATAAACTAGATAAAGAAAATTTATCCAAGCTCATTTACACCTATTTGGGCGATTGGATTAGAATGTGTGAGGCTAAAAAGCGCAATGATGAAAGTGGTGCAGATGGTTTGTTAAGTGCTGCATTGAAGCTAAAAGAAAAGCTAGAAGCCATTTTAGAAGGTGAATCACCCTATGACATTTTTGTTCGTTGGAAACCAATTGACCAACAACCCATTGGCTGGGAACCAGATCTTAATGATGGGGTTCGTTTGAATATTCGACCATTTGTAGAGGCAGGGGTACTTAGATCTAAGTTCAATATCAAATGGGGTGTCGATCGAGGTAAAAATCCACCAAATAGTTTTTGGGGTGAAATAAGAGACAACGATAAACATTTAACTCTGGCAGAGAAAAGAATAGCTAGAGACAATAATAAAAAATAAGCATGTCAGAGAGTATCTATCATAAAGTTAGGCAAGCATTAAAACAGGCTGAAAACCATAATAGCAATCTTATGGTAAGGCCCGAAGTTATCCTATGGCTTGACCCTGAAAACCAATGGACTGAGGTAATAGATGTTCTCCAAAATGATTTGCCACAATTATTAATTTATGGTGGTTATGAGCCTTCCAAAAAACAAGGGCCTCCAATTTGGATAAAATGCATGGTTGCAAGAATGCTTCAAGAGGCAAATTGGGATGCAGGAATTATACCTATTATTTATTTACCTGGCATTTCAAAAAATGATTTTAGAAATGTTGAAGAAGCAGGATTGAATCTACAACCACTAATTGAATACCAATACACTGGGGTTCTATTTCTACAGGAAAATGGACGTGAATGGTCAATTATGGCTTTTGTGGAAAACCCAATTAATGGACTTGGATTAAAGGTATCAAAAGATACTGCAACAAAAGAAGCCCTTAAAAAATCACTTCCAACTATACTTCAAGATGCGGATATACTTCAAGGGAAGTCGGTGCTAGATGCCGATTTTTTAAATAATCTTTTATTTCCTGATCTGACACCCAACATATTGAGATGGATGTGCAAAGGTGATGTGTTTTTACAGCAGATGGAAAATGATCGAAGAGAAGTATTTGTAAATCTGTGCCAGAATCAATTTGAATTTACACCCGACCACAGAGATATTATTGCCATCGCCAAAAAGCTTGGAGAGCAAAAGGGAAATTGGAGGCATGTATGGCAGTTATATGTAAACGCTCCGAAAAAATACCCGGAGATAGAAGAGTTTCTTCGTTCTGCAAAACCTGATGACCTGGGTGTATTTGCAATTCCTGAAGAAAGTTGGCCACAGGTAAATGAGTTAGCCGAAGAAAAATTACTAGCTGACCTTATAAAAGCATCCAACCTGCACCCGAAAGAGGCTACTTTAAAGCTATTATCTTTAAATGAAATCAATAGTAAACGTAAATCATGGGTATGGAATGAGCTAGGCAAATCACCACTCGTGAATTCGCTACATTTTTTGGTCGAAATGGCTAAAACTTGTACCACTGCCTTTCCTTCATCTTCAATAGATGAACTCAAAGATTACTATATCTCGAAGGGGCTATATGCAGATCAATCCATGAGAAAAGCTTTAGCTGAGGTAAAGACCGAAAAGGATAAAAAAGCTGTAAAAGCACTTATTAAATTAATTTATCAACCATGGTTAGAACTGATCACAAATCAATTTCAAACCTTGGTTGCAGAAAATGCAAATATCTTCACCGAACAAGATACTAAAGAGGAAGAAGAGTCCTATGTGTTGTTTGTTGATGCATTTCGATATGAATTAGCCGAAGAGTTCACCAGTCGTCTACTTAAATTAAAATACAAGGTTGATTTTAAATCAAGTTGGTCTGCTATACCATCATTGACACCATCAGCCAAGCCAAATGTCTCTCCAATAGCAATTTCAGTTTCTAAAGCGAGTGAAATAAATGAATTCAGACCTCAATTGATGAATGGAAAGGATTTGCAAACCGCTGCCTTTAGGGATCAATTAACTGCTAATGGATTTAAGTTGATTTTGAATTCAGATGATATTGATGCCAGTGCTAAATCTTGGCAAGAAATCGGTGACATAGATACCAAGGGGCATGAAGAACAATCTGACATGGTTAAGCGAATTGAAGAATTGTTTGAGCAAATCCAAGAAACCATAGATGTTGCTTTTGAAAAGGGCGTTAAAAAAATAAAAATCGTAACGGATCACGGTTGGCTTTTATTACCAGGTGGTTTACCCAAAACTCAACTTAATGCAGGGTTAGCAGAAACACGTTGGGGTAGATGTGCAATAATCAAAGATGGTGCAAGCACTGACCTTCTGCATCTACCATGGAGATGGAACCCTTCTATTTTTATTGCTTATGCGCCAGGAATTAATTTCTTCAAAATCAATGAAGAATATGCGCACGGTGGGATTTCAATTCATGAATGTTTAGTCCCTGAGGTTTTAATTGAAAACCCAAACGCTAAGAAAGTTGAAGTTGAAATCAAAGAGGTTAAATGGGTAAATCTTAAATGTTCTATTCAAACTAATAGCGCACCGGATGGCTACAAAATTGATATAAGAACAAAGTATAACGACCCTCAAACTAGTGTACTAGACGTTTCTAGTAAGCATAAAAAAATCACTGGAAACATGGTTACCCTTTTAATTGATGACGAATTCGAGCATCAATCTGCAACTATCGTTTTATTGGACGAGAACGATAGAATTTTGAATAAAAAGCCAACCACCATTGGCGGTTAAAATCAATACTATGGAACTAGATAAAATTGACGAAATATCTGCACAAGCATTTGAAGGGTTTATTGTTCGTAAAGACCTATTAGAAAACTTTCGAAAAACATACCCTGTACCAACCTATGTAATCGAGTTTCTATTGGGACGTTATTGTTCAACCACAAATGAGCAAGAGATTCAAGAAGGGCTTGAAATTGTAAAAAGACAGTTACAGGACAGAACAGTTCGGCCTGGAGAGGAAGAATATTTCAAATCTAAAGCTAGAGAAAAGGGGTCTATCAAAATAATAGATATTATCACCGCTAGACTTGATACATCAACAGATACGTATGTTGCGAATTTACCAAGCCTGCAATTAAACAAGGTTCGTATCTCTTCTGAAGCTGTTAGCGCCAATGATAGAATGTTGACCGGTGGATTTTATGCAGAAATTGAATTGGAATATGATGCGGTAATCGCTCAAGAAAATGCAGGAAGGCCATTTGGTGTTGTTAGCATTAGACCCATTCAGTTATCTCAAAGAAATGTATTAGAGGTTCTTTTTAAAGGAAGAGATAATTTTTCACTTGAAGAATGGAAGGATTTTCTAATTCGTTCAATTGGCATGGAACCAACTACTTTGAGCGAAAAAGCAAAAAATGTGCTATTCGTTAGAATGATCCCTTTTGTAGAAAGGAATTATAATATTGTCGAATTAGGCCCAAGAGGTACAGGAAAGTCTCATTTATACCAGCAAATTTCACCATACTCGCACTTGGTTTCTGGTGGTAAGGCTACCGTTGCAAAAATGTTTGTGAACATGGGTAGCGGTGAGCGAGGTTTAGTCTGCAAATATGATGTGGTTTGTTTTGATGAGGTTTCTGGGATTTCATTTGACCAAAAAGATGGTGTGAACATCATGAAGGGTTACATGGAAAGCGGGGAATTCAGCCGAGGAAAAGAACCAATCAGAGCTGATGGTGGGATAGCCATGGTTGGTAATTTCGATGTCGATGTCGAGCATCAACAAAGAGTGAGTCATTTATTTGGGCCGATGCCGAAAGAGATGAGAGACGATACCGCGTTTATGGATCGTATTCACGCTTTTGTACCTGGTTGGGATTTTCCAAAATTGAACAAGACCTATTTTACTGATCACTTTGGCCTAGTTAGTGATTTTCTAGCAGAATGCTGGACTCGACTAAGAGACATCAATCGAGCTTCTACAGTACTTCCTAAAGTTGATTATGGTGGTGCATTAAGCGGTCGTGATACCACTGCTGTTAATAAAACATTGAATGGCCTTTTAAAATTAATGCAACCAAATCCTGAAGCTGAAATCTCTGATGAGCTTTTAGAATGGGCCATCAAGATTTCTTTAGAATATCGAAGAAGAGTAAAAGAACAACAAAAAAGAGTTGGATCAGCTGAATTTAGAAATACCCACTTTAGTTACCGAATCGGTGAAGATGGTGTTGAAACTTTTGTTACAACCCCTGAAATCCATAGTGAAAATACAATTAGTGAAGATCCCTTACCACCAGGTCAAATATGGGCTTTAAATGCTGGAGGACAAGGTGAAACAACTGGACTCTATAAGATTGAGGTGAATACGAACCCTGGTTCTGGTGTAAAGATTTTAAATAGACCTGCACCACCACAGTTCCAAGAGAGTGTCAGATTCGCTGAGCAAAATCTTTATAGCAAAGCAAAAGAACTATTGGGTGATAGAGATCCACGTTCTACAGAATTTTCATTACAACTACGGGCATTTGATGCATCCAAGAGTGGTAATGGAATGGGTATGGCAGTTCTAATGAGTATGTGTAGTGCAATATTGGGAAAAAGTACCAAGGGTGGTTTAGTTATCGTTGGGCAATTAAATCTTGGTGGTTCTTTGGATCTAGTCTATAATGCAGTTAATCTGGCAGAGATAGCAGTTGAAAAAGGGGCTACGACCCTATTAATTCCATTGAACGCAAGAAAACAACTGAATGACCTCTCAGATGATATGGTTACTAAGATTAACATTCAGTATTACACGGATTTAAGAGATTGTCTGATTAAAACGTTGCTGGATTAGAGGCTGTTTTTTTTATATGAACATGCATATTAAAAATACGAATTAGAGAGCAAAGTATGAAGAATCTGTATCACATGTCCAGCATTAATAAAAGCGACCTCCCCCCAGTTGTTTGGACAGGTCAAAAGTAGAGAATTCTGCTGAAAAGGTGATCTGGTTAATGAATTCTTCGGAACTTATATCTCCCAAAGTTCTATGTGGTCGGAAGTGATTGTCATCATCCTTCCACGATGTTATTTTCTGATAGGCGTCTTGCATCGAAAAAAACCAATGTACCGACAAATACTCGTCTCTTTGTTTTCCATTGAAGGACTTGTACGCTCCGCCAAAAATAGTACCAGTCATAATTAGAGATTATTCTCTAACTTTCGGGAAAAAACAGTATGAAAAAGACACGATTTTCGGAGACTCAAATAGTTACCATTCTTCATTCTTAAGAAGCGGGTAGAACCGTCAAGGACATCTACCATGAACATGGAATCAGCAAACCCAACTTCTTTAACTGGAAAGCCAAATATGGTGGAATGGAAGTCAGTGAAGTTCGACGAATGACAGGCTTGAAAACATAATGTACATTTTACCCATTTCCTCAACTTTTCGGTGATACTAAAACAGGCGGGGCGTACATGTAAATTATGACCATTTGAATATGCACAGAAATAAGATTGTCAAAAACCCCTTTTAATTACATTTAAAGATCAATTAGAAATATTAGCATGGTATATCCAAATTTACAACCTACGCTCTTTTCTACATCCAAAGAAGCAGCTTTAGAATTAGCAAAAACATCAGTATCACA
>Ga0194115_10004026_pt1 | contig 16123 bp, 26 predicted proteins | sample TA2MahsurfametaG_3_FD_148656 | JGI IMG/M metagenome (GOLD analysis project Ga0194115, IMG submission 148656) | Freshwater microbial communities from Lake Tanganyika, Tanzania - TA2015002 Mahale S4 surface | ecosystem: Environmental > Aquatic > Freshwater > Lake | place: Tanzania: Lake...
CAGACCTAATTGCAGAAGGAAACTTTGGTCTTATGAAAGCAATTAAAAACTTTGATTGGAGTAAAAACAATCGGTTTATATCATACGCGGTTTGGTGGATTAAACAGTCAATTTTACAATCACTTAATGAAAATTCAAGAACAATAAGACTTCCAGTTAATGTTGTTCAAGACATGCAAAAAGAAAAAAAAGAAAACGAAAAAACAAATAAAGATCTTTCCCAAAAGTTTGCAACACTACCAAGAATGATTGATTTGGATATGCATATCAATGAAGACGGTGACACATTAATAGACATTATTAAAAATAAAAATGTTGAATCACCAGATGAAATATTTTCAACAAAAGATCTATTGAAAGAAAAAATGTTGAAAATCATGAGAGTTTTAGACAATAGAGAAAGAATTATTGTTGAAGATTATTATGGTATAACAGGAACACCAAGAACATTAGAAGACATCGGATCTGATTTTAGTTTAACAAAAGAAAGGGTTAGACAAATTAAAGAGAAGGCTCTTCGTAAACTTAGAAATGAATGTTCAGAATTATTTGAATATTTATGATAAAAAGTTTGGTACAGTTAAAATAAGATTATATCTTTGTATTAACAAAAAAAGTTCTTATTGTCAGAATACATTAAGAACAACCACAGTCAGAATACTGTGGTTTTTTTTAAACAAAAATTTGCAATTGACCTTTACTGACCGTAAAGTCTTCTTTTTTCATTACTGTAATAATGACTAATCTCCATTCATTAATGTAGTTTTTGATTGGTTCTATCACAATATTTAAATTGTTACCATTTAATCTACTTACAATAAATCTCCTACCGTCTTTAATTTTACCATCTATTATGTTATAGATTATATCTTCTTTTGCCTCTTCAATTAACTTGACAATATCTAAGTCATATATTTTATTTCCTGAACCGTGTCTCCACTTTCTATCTTTAGTGTGACCCCACTCATCGTGGAACAATTCAAAATCAAAAGATATTTCAGTATTTATTTCATGAAATTTTTCTTCTTTTAATATTGTTTCATTTATTATTTGACGTAATCTATCCATGTATATAAATATCTAATTGTTTATTATCAGTATTTATTAATTATAGTTTATTATTATGAAAGAAAAGTTTTTGCCTTGGTTTTTGTTATTTTGTGCTCTTGGTTTATCAGGAACCGCGGCATACTATAGTGTTGTTGGTTTGGCTGTTGTATTTGCTGGAGTAGCTATTCCTGTCATCATTATGGGAGCCTTTTTAGAAATATCAAAAATTGCAATTGCAACTTATTTACACGACAAGTGGAAAGAAACCTATGGTGTATTAAAAATTTATATGACAATTGCCCTTGTAACACTATCTATTATTACTTCATTAGGGATATATGGGTTATTAAGTACTGGTTTTCAAGAAAATATTGCTAAAATTGAAATAGGTGAAAAACAAGTTGAAAACGTCGAGGTAAAAAAGAAAAGATTTGAAGAAATTAAAGTTGAATTAACAAAAGAAAAGACAACTTTAGATGGTGATATCACAAAACTAAGAGACGGACTATCAAATAACACAACAACCCAAACTGTCGATAAAAAAACAGGTCAGATAATAACAAGGGCTAATAATGCAAATAGAAAATCTTTTGAAGGTCAGTTAAAAGAGGCTCAAATAAGAAGAGACACTATTTCTAAAAAAATTGACGCATTTAATGATAGTATAACTAGATTGGATGTTGACATATTAAATATGGAATCAGAAGAAATTAATGGTGGAGAACTCGGAACTATTAAATATTTAAGTGAGTTATTAGGGTGGGATATTAAAAAAACTGCAAACTTTTTTATTTTAATTTTAATTTTTGTTTTTGATCCTTTAGCCATTACACTTGTCATTGCAACAAACCAAGCCTTTAAAAACAAAAGGAAGGAAGAAAAATATACCGTAAATGACCAACAATTCAAAGAAGAAACCGACCAAGTACCTACCAAGCACCGACCAAGTACCGATCAAGTAGAAAAAGAATACCAAGGAGAATATAAGACACAAGATCCTGTTATTATAGAAAAAATTATTGAGGTTCCGATTGAAGTAATTAAAGAGGTTGAAAAAATAGTCGAAGTTCCAGTATATATTGAAAAAAATGATACGCCAAACGAAGATTTTTTTGAAAGAGAAGATCTAATAGATTTACAAGAAATTAAAAAAGATGTTGAGGAAAAAATAAAAGATAATGAAGAGATTATTAATGAAGTTATTCAAAACGGACCTAAACGACTTTCATACTCTAATAGAAATGGTAAATCTTTCAGAATCAATAGAATTTAATATCAAGGGAGCAAATCAAAATAAAAAACAAATTATTTTGACAGACACAAAAAGACCTTATAACTACTACATTAATTCGTTAAAATATCGTTACAATAAAAAAAACCCATATTTACCTAACTTCATAATAAATAAAAAAGGTCGAATTTTTAAAATAATGGAACCTGAGAATTATTCTTGTTACATGAATGATGTTGATGTTGATAAAAATTCAATAATAGTTTCTTTAGAAAATTTAGGGTGGTTGAATAAAAATCACTTAAATAATGATTACGTTAACTGGATTGGTGATATTTATAAGGAAGAGGTTTTTGAAAAAAAATGGAGAGACAGAATTTATTGGGACATTTACACAGATACCCAAATTGAAAATTTAGTTAAATTAATAAAAGAACTTAACAAAAATTTTAAATTTGGTATAGAATGTTTAGGTACTAATGTTAGGTATGATGAAGTTAAAAATTTTAAAGGAATTGTATCTAAAAGTAATTTTGATTTTATATATAAAGATGTTAACCCATCATTTGATTTTAAACTTTTAAAAAAACTATTAAAAAATGATTAATGAATACGACGAAATAAAACTTTTATTAAAGAGAACTAAGATGCTTTTAGAACAACCTGAGACAACTAATTTAGGTAAAAGCATCGAAAACAAAATAAAAGACGACACAAGTGGTGAAAACGAAATTAATGCCGAAAAAGTAAAAAAAGATAAAACTAAAACATATAGGATATCTGGTGGTCTTCTTAGTTTGCACGGAAAAGATAAAAAAGACATCGAGTTGACTAGCGATGAAAAAATAGCGTTTCAAGAAACTATGGATGAGTTTGTAAACGATGTGTCTGATTTAACCGAGTATGGAGTTTTGAATGTTTATCAAAACGAAGTACAATGGAGCGGTTTGATTATAGATTTAGATATTGAATTTTTCTTTTCTGTGGGTGAAAAAAATGGAGTTTATATAAACGGAGACATGATAAAACTTGATGAAAAATTAGTTGAAGTTTCAAACAAATTAACCTCTTTTTATGATAAATTTAAAGCAAAATGGGCCAAGATCATCTCGACAAGAAAAAAAACTAAATTGAAAAAAGAAGAAGAATAAAAAAATGAAAGATTTTATAAAAAAATATTTTAAAGAAATTTTATTAGTTATTACAATTGGGGTTGTTATATTTTTATTAGTTAAAATATTAACACCAGCACCTGATAAAAGCGATTTATTAAAATATAAATTAAATGAGTTAGACAATAAAATTAATGACTTGAAACAAAAACAAAAACAATTAGACGATTCTATTTCCACATATAAAAAAGACATAGAAAGAATAGATGAAAACATTGAGAATATTAGAACTCAAAAAACAGTAATTAATAATTATTACGATAAAAAAAATGAAGACATTAAAGGATGGTCCAATAAACAAATTGACAGTTCTTTGAAAAAAAGATATAAATTTTAGATTATGAAAAAAATATTATTTTTAATAACATTATTTTTTTCTTCTTATTTGTTTTCACAAAAAGAAGTAAATAAAGACACAAATCAGATTTGTTTCCCGACAAAAATTGGTAGACAAATTGTAACCGATTTGAATGAATTAGACAAACTTAGAGATTTGAAAAAATTAACAGATTTTGAAATAATTCAGTTAGAAAAAAAAATAGTTAAGCAAGATTCAATAATATCAAAACTTGAAGAAAAAGACGTAAATAATCTTTTAATAGTTAAAGGTGTTGAAGAAAAATACAAATTAGTTGAAGAAGATAATAAAGATTTAAGAAATAAATTAAAATGGGCCGGTATAAAATCAAATATAATTGAAATTGTTTCAGGAGCGTTAATGGCTACTTTTGTATATATACAACTTTTTAAATAAAATTATGACAGACGCAGAAAAAAAACAAATAGAAACCATGGTTAGAAAAGAAATAAAAGACTTTTTAGAAGCCACAACTATTAAGAAATTTGAAGATAGATTAATTGATAAAATTAAAACAGAAATAAAAAGAGGAACAATAAGAGGAGATATAAACGATGTCATTGTTAAATTATTTCATGAATTTTATCACATGTTATGGACTGGTAGAACCCATTGGGAAAGTAGATTAAAAAATTTAAGAAATTAATATTATGAGAAGACACTCAATTATACAATTAATAGACGAGGCCTTTGAAGAAACTGTAGAAGCAACAGGCGCATCTTCTGCTGGTAATAGTGTTTCTGCTCCGGCATTTTCTATGTGGTCCGATGATGAAGAAGCCAAATCAGAATATAAAAGAATGGAAGGGGAATTTAAAGAAGCTACAGATTCTTCTTCAGTGGGACCATACGATGCTAATAGTTTTGAAAATATCAATATGAGGGGTAACACAACTAAAGGTAGAGGTAGATCTTGGAAACAAACACAAATACCTGGCGGTTCATATGTCGATATTAATGAAAAATGTAAAAAATTCCCATACTGTAATCAAGGTAATACAGGTGCGGTTAAATATAGAAAATCAAAAAAGAAATCACCCATAGAAGAAGCAATAGAAAATGTTTCATTAAAAACAGGTCTAAGTGTTTTAGAAATAAAAAATATTATATTTAAGAATACACTTAAATAATAATAAATAACGAGATATTTATAAGTTATGAGAAACGAACTATTTAAAATAACTAAGAAAGTCCTTGAAGAGGAATTGAATTACAGAATAAATAATGTAAAGAATAAAATTTTTGGAGATAAAAAAATGAATGAAAGTGAATGTTCTGAGTGCGGTGGTTACATGAAAGAAGGTGAATGTGTGGAATGTGGAAGTATGTATGAATCTGAATTTTATGAAGGAAAAAAACTTTCTAAAGGTCAAAAATATATCGCAAAACAAGCACCACCTAAAGATAAAATAGGTGCTAATGATTTTGCAAAATTAAGAGGAAAAAAATCAGAAACTAAAGAAGGGAAAAAGTTTCCTGATCTTAGTGGAGACCGTAAAGTAACTATGAAAGATGTTTTAATCGGTAGAGGAGTTATAAATAAAAAAGGTAAAAAAAGTAAAAACGAATCCGTTATTTATCATTTAACTTTAGATGAATCGACAAATGAAAAATTCTTCTTTTCAGAAACAGATATTATTAATATTATTGAAAATATTGTTTTAGAAGAAAAAAAGAAAAAAAGTAAAACAAAAAGTAAAAATATAACTAAAGATTCTCGGTCTAAATCAAAAAAAGAAAATGAAGATTACATTGATAGTGTGGTTAAAAAAATGAAAAGTTATTTAACTAATGCTTCAAAAGGTGATTACGACATGAATCCAAAACATTTTCCAAAAGGTAATGGTGAGTTAGCTAAAATGTCTAAACACGCTTATGTCCCATCTGATGTTGCAAAAGAATATATTGATAATTTTACAGGTGCGGGATTAGAAAATATTGATTATGATGAAATCCACCCTAATGAAGATTGGCTAAATATGAATATTGTAGGTCACTCGTTTACTGGTAATAACCCAGAGTGGGCAAACGCAGTAGAAACACCCGTAAACAAAAACAGAAACCAAATTAGAAAAGATAATCTATTGGCCAAAGTTAAAAGGATGGCGTACCAAAAAGATGATCAACCTGTTAAATATGATAGATCAGGTGACGGAACTGCGGATAATGAAAACAAGTTAATAAAAATGTTAAAAACACATTCTAAAAAATCAAATTCATTAAAAGAAGAAAAAGATTCAGAAAAAGTTATTAATGAAATTAATCAAATGAAGGAGTTATTAAAATACAATAAAAAAACACAATAATTTTTATTATTTATAATTTTTAGACTCATATTATTATTTATCTATGATGGTTGATAATGATATGAGTCGTTTTTTTGATTGGTTAGCAAAACCAATGTTACAAGAGGATATAACCGCTTGGTATCTTGCTAATAATATCACACCAGAACTAACAGAATTGTTTAGAGACTTTTGTTTATCCTTTTCAAATTTAATCGAAGAAACATATTTGGGTGACGATATAGACGGATTGGAAACTAAAGTAGGTATGACCGACTTACAAAAAAAAGAACATTTTCATTGGTGTTGGAAAAAAACCGTAGAAAATTTTAATAAGGAAAATATAAATTTTAAATTTACTGATAGTGATTCCGTTTTCTTTGAATCATTCTTTTTTGAACTTTTTTATAATCAAACAGACAATAGTGTTAAGTTAACTATTGATGATTTTTTTTCACAACTATTTGATATTAGGAAAAATAAGAGTAAAGCGGATTTAGAGGTGTTTACGGACATATATAAAGTTTTGGAAAGATCACTAAAATAAATTTAGTTTTTATTTACAATTATTCTTAGAATATTATTTTATATTAAAAATAAACTTTATAATTAAAAAAATGGAAACATTAGAACAAATTAAAACTTTGGTTGAGACATTAAGCTCTGAGACTACAAAATTTTACACTAAAGGTAATAGTTCCGCAGGTACAAGAGCAAGAAAAGCGGCTCAAGAGTTAAAAGAACTCATGCAAGTTTTAAGAAAAGAAATTTTAGCTCATAATAAAGAAGAAAAATAAAAATGGTAATATTGTTTCACCTTTATACTTTAATTTTTATATTCTCAATACTTGGAGTATTAAAATACGTCACAAGTTTTTTAATTGCAACATTTTCTAATCCCCCAAAAAAAATTGAGAATACTAATAAAGAAATAGTATTAATTGGATTTTTTATTTCATATATAATAACTTACATAATTTTTTTATAAAATGATTTTTAGTGAATTTATAGATAAAACAAAAAAATACCTCAAATCGGTCAGAGTGTTGAAAAACTATGTAAGTTTTGACATGACATTTTCTAATAGTTGGATTATGTTAAAAAAGGCACCTGAAGGTATTGAAATTTTACAAACGGAAAATAATGATGGTGTAACTGTAACATCGTTTGTGTGTGAAAATGAAAGAGCGTTGATTAATATAGTTGAAACAACCATTGAAACAATTATTAGCACCAACATTGAAAGAGAAGAAAAAGAAAGACTTTTCAAAAATAAAGTTCAAGAACTAAAGGGTATTTTTGAAAAAGAAAATTTAGAAAGTCTTAAATCTTTAAAATTTGACATTGAAGAACTTACTAAAATTTTAGGAGATGAAACAACAACAATCACTTAGAAGATTACAAAATGAGTTAAACACTTTAAAAAGTGAAAACGAATTAGGTGACAAAAAAAATGAAGAATTGAAAAAAATTTTATCAGAACAAATAAAAAAATTTAAACCTGAAGACATTAAAAATACAATAACACCTGAAATAAAATATACTTTATGGGAGAGAATCAAGAAAGCTTTAGGGATTATTTAACCGAGTTGGCTAAAATTTCTGACATTCTTGAAAACTCACTAACAAAGGGTAGTAGTGTGAAAGTTGAATTTGAAGTTGACGAACACAAATTTAATTTACTGAATGCAAATCTTAATAATAATTTAAAAGAAAAAAAATGTATTATTTCAATAGGTGACGTTGAGTTTATCTTTTTGAAAAGGTAGTTTTTAACCTATATAATCTTCTTTTATCAAACCCCTTTGATTCTAAAATATTATAAATCCATTTTCTTTGTGCTGTTGACACGTCACGTACAAATAAAGAATCACTACGACCCTCAGACATAAACTTATCTTCCAAAGAATCTAATAGTCTTTTAGATTCGTCAATATTTTTTAATGAAAAAACAGATACGTCTTCATCTATTTGAATACATAATTTATTATTTAATGTAAAAACATTTTTAAAATCTTCATTTTTAAAATACTTTTTTTCTAGTTCAGATATTGTTATTTTTTTATGATCTTGCCAATCAAATATTTTTTCTTCAATTTTGTAAGTTACAATATCTAAAAAAACATAATTTGGGTTATCTAAATTTGCCAGTACATTTCTACCTAATTCGTCAGTATAATGTAATGTTTTTTGAACATTTAATTGGTTTGTTAATAAACCTAACAAATATTCACTTTCAGTCGCATTTTCAATCCTTTTTTCGAAAAAAACTTTTTTATTATCATTTATTAATTTTGAAAAAAATTCTTTAGACTTTATTTCGGTGCAAAAACGTTTGATAATTTTCTTTTTTTTCTTATTCTTGAAAAGTACAATAATATAATTATCCTTCATGAAAAATTATTATGAAATTTTAGGTCTTTCTGAAACTGCAACACAAGACGAAATAAAAAAAGCATATAGAAAATTAAGTAAACAATATCATCCGGATGTAAACCCTGATGGTGACGAAAAATTTAAAGAAATTGCAGAGGCTTATGAAAACATAGGTGATGAAAATAAAAGGAGAGATTACGATAATAGAAAAAACAATCCTTTTGCCGGTATGGGTAATGGTGCATTTGATATTCACAGCATGTTTGAACAAATGATGGGTATGAATGTAAATCGTAAACCTAAAGCACCTGATAAAACAATTGAAATTGAAATATCACCTGTAGAATCATTTATGGGGGTTGAGAAAGAATTAAAAATAAATTCAAAAGTTAAGTGTAGACCATGCGATGGATCGGGAGGAGACAAAAGAATTTGTGAAACATGTAAGGGTAACGGTTACATAATACAAATATTTGGAACAGGGATGTTTAAACAACAAATACAAATGAACTGTAATGTTTGTAATGGAAGCGGAACCATCATATACAACCCATGTAAAACTTGTTTTGGTACAACAGTAATAAATGAAAACGAAACATTAAAAGTACAAATTCCAAGGAATGTAGACAATGGTGATTTTATGCGTTTAAAGAGTAAGGGTGATTATTACTCACAAATAAAAAGTAGAGGCGATTTAATACTTAAAGTTAATCTAAATCAAAAAGATGGATTTGAAAAATTAGGTAACGATTTAATTTTTAATAAAAAAGTAAATGTTGTTGATTTACTTTTAGATGATTATATGGACATACCTCATCCTGAAGGTAATTTAAATATAACATTACCTGAAAAAATAGACACAGAAAGACCTATGAGGATTTTTAATAAGGGTTACTCAACACCTGAAGGTAGAGGTAATTTTTATATTAAATTAAGTATTTTTAGAGAAAATAAAATTAATGATGAATATAAAAATAAAATCAAAGAAATATTAAAACAAACTGTATAAAAGTTGAATAAGTTTTACGGTACCATAAACCGATGTTCCTAAAATATAAAACCCTAAAACTAATAAACTTTTTTGTGTATTTGATAGTCCTTTTTCACATTGTTTACACCCTGTAACTTGTGTTGCTTTTTTTTCTTCCATGATTATATTTTAATAAAGTTCAGTTTGAAAATAAATATTTAAATTATTATATTTGTATTATGTTAAGTTATATTGGAGGTAAAAGTAAGATCGGAAAATGGATAGTCCCTTTCTATGATAAAGATATGGAAGTCTATTTGGAGACTTTTGGGGGGATGTTTTGGTGTTTTTATAACATGGACCTAAAACAATACCCTAACCTAAAGAAAGTTGTTTATAACGATTTTAATCCCTTAAACTACAATCTATTTAATTGTGTGCAGAACCCATCTGAATTGTTAAAGGCAATTAATTCAATCGATTGTCAAAAACAAGGTGTTGATTTAACTCCTGAAATCTATAAAGAACAATTTATCAGGTTTCAAGCTGAAATTTTTAATCAAGGTTTCAGCGTAGAACCTGGTGATTATGAAGTTGCGGCCAAATACGTTTATATTTTAACACAAGTATTTAGTGGATCAAAACCTGAGACCTCAAATTTTATTGACCTTAAAGGGAAATATAAATCAAAGTATTTAACATTCAGAGATAAGTTATCTAAACCTGATTGGGTGGATCACTTTTTAAAAATCACAGATGTCGAGAACATGGATTTTTCTGATGTAATTAAAAAGTACGACTCACCATCAACATACATTTATTTAGATCCACCATATTGGAAAACTGAAAACTACTATTCAAACCACGATTTTGACCGTGAGGACCATGAAAGATTGGCTAAAACATTACATAATGTTCATGGTAAATTTTCTTTATCTTACTATGATTTTGAATTACTTCACGAATGGTTTCCTGAAAATGAGTATCGGTGGGTTAAAAAAGAGTTCGCAAAGGCGGCTTCTGCAAAGAAAGGAGAAAAACAAAATATGGGAGAAGAGTTATTAATCATGAATTACTAAAATATTTTTCTTATATTTGTGATATTTATTAATAAAAACTTTAATTATGGCTATTAGATTTACGAGTATTCTAAGAGATTTAATTGTTGAGAGCTCAAGATTTCAAGTACTATTTGACAAATATGTAAAACCAAATAAGGAAACAAGAAAAGGTATGATGCCCTTTGAGATTTTGTTTGCTATTATTGCGGCTGACCCGACATCAAAAATTCCTGAAGGAATGGATATTGACAACACGAAACCACAAGATATGAAAAAAGTAAAAATTGGAAAATACACCCAATGGTTACTTAGAAACTTCACAAAACCAAATATTGATTTAAGTAGTGGTATTACAGACCCTAATAGTCCTGCAGTTAAAAAAGCAATTAAAGAATACCAAGAACTATTTTTAGAAGACCTATATAAAGTTACAGGTGACTTAATGAAGTATGAAAGATTTAAAAATAGATTACCACAAGAATATAGAGATATTAATAAATTAACACCTGAAACACTTTACGATCAAGTAAAAGATTTCAGTTTAGAAAAAACTAAAGCAACTGCAGAAGAAAAGAAAGAAGCATCAACAACCTACCAACATCCTGGTGCTGAAAGTGTACAAAGATTTGGTAATTGGACTGTAGTTAAAATTTCAGATATGGGACAGTTAGGTAAAGATGCTGCATGTTTTTATGGTGGTTATTATTTAGAACCACAAAAAGGTGAAACAAGATGGTGTACATCATCACCTGGTCTTAATTGGTTTGATAGATATATTAAAGATGGACCTTTATATGTTGTTATTCCTAATTCACCAACTAAATTTACAGGAAGTATGGATATTGGTGAAAAAACAGGGCTTCCAGCATTGAGATACCAATTCCACTTCCCATCCAATCAATTTATGGATCCTTCAGATAGGCAAATTGATTTGGTTGACTTTTTAAGTAAACAAGAAGAAGGTCTTAAAGAATACTTTAAACCTGAGTTCATGAAAGGTCTTTCACAAAATAATGGTGAAAAAGTATCTGTAAATTATCCAGGAGATTCAGCATCTAAATTTATTGCACTTTATGGTTTTGATGAGTTCTTTGATACATTACCTGAAAACATTAAAAGATTAGAATTTACACATAAAGGAGGAGAATCATTTAACTTAAACTTACCTGAAAGAATAGGTGACTTCAAACAGTTAAGTGCATTACACCTTGTTGGTTGTGTATCTAAAATACCTGATAGTATTTGTAATTTGAAAGATTTGAAATTCTTATCATTACCTGATAATCCAAACCTTCAACCATTACCAGATTGTTTAGCGGACTTACCAAAACTATCAATTATTAATATTAAAAACAGTAAGATTGACGGCACCATTCCAAACACATTGAGACAAAGAGCAGAAAGAGACGGAAACTTCTTTATTTTTGACACAAAATAAAGAAGTTTCAGAATAAATTTCTTATCTTTGTTTATTGATAAAAAAAATAAAGTTATGGGAAATTTAGAAATAGAAATATATATGACAAACTTTAAGGTTTTTTTTGATAAAAACCCTGAACAGTTAAAACAACTCATAGGGAATATTAATTCCAATGAATTTTTTGACGGAGTTAGAAAAATAGTCGAGGAAAATTCAGAAGATGAAGAAAAAGCGCTCGAACCAACAAGAAAACAACTTATAGATTTAATTTCAAAACTCAACGGTGATAAAACTGCGGTAGATAAAATACTACCATATATGCAACACCACATGGGTTTGATATGTATGAATTAGTAACCTTTTAATTTTTAGTTTATGTCAGATATGACAGTCCTTTTTAAAGATGAGATCAAAGATTATGAAACTTATTTTTATGAAAATTTTAATATTTTAGATGCTGAGCAAGATCCATTTGAATCACGATATATAAGTAGAAATTATAACAATAAGTCTTATGTTGGTAAGTTTACCAGTAAATCAGGTAAAGAATCTGTATTACGAGGTGAAGAAGAGTATTTAAAAAACTATTCGAATTTATTAACTAGTTGTTATTTAAATAGACATTTATATGTTATTGAAGAAAATGAAGATAAAATCGCGTTAAAAATATTTACTTACAGAAACTATAGAGAAGTTGGAAAAAGATATTTTAAAACAAGAAAAACAATAACTTATTTAACATTCAACTTCAAAAGAAAACTATTTTACAGCGGTGAAGCTGCGTTCAAAAGAAAACAAAAAATAGGTTTCATTAATAAAATTAATATTACAAATCTTCATAATACAAGAATTTTTCCTGTTTTGTCTAATTACAAACATGGACATACCGCCGCAGACAATGTATTTCATATTTTTTTAAATAGAATTATTGAAAAATTAGGACTTAATATTGAATTAAATAAAAAACCAAAAGAGAAGTATTATGAAATCATACTTCAAAATGGAAAAATAAAATACCCAAACGCATTTTTAAAGTTTTCTGAAATGTTTGCACCATTTAAAGATGTTAGAAAATATGATGCTAACTTGGTTACATGGTTAATGAAAAAAAACAATTTAAAGGGTAGAAAAATAAAATCATTACTTAATAGGTATGATAATATTGACCTTAATAGTTTATGTCAATTATATAATATTTTAGGACAAGATTTATTTAATAAAATTAAAGATGAGTTTTTTATAACTGAAAAAATTTATTCATATTATAATCTATTTCGTGAAGAAATACCGACAGATCTATTAACAAAAAAAGAAAAAGAAAATATTGTTTTACTTTCAAATGAAACAAAATCAGAAAATTTTATGAATTTGTTAAGTGACCATTTAAGATTTAAAATTAAATTGGAACATTTTGGTGAAAACGTTAAATTATTGGCCAAAAATAGAAATGAATTTAACCATGAACACTCAGAATGGGCAACTCTTATTGATTCATACAGTAAAGGACATGTTACAAGATTTTATGGTGAAGATTCTGTTTTGGTTGAAGACCCAATATTTACTAATGACAATACATACTTCCCAACACTTTTTAAAACCACGGAACAATATCAAGGAGAATCAATTCACCAGCACAACTGTGTAAGAACATATTGTGAAAAACCATACTGTTTTATTGTTTCATTAAGAAAAGGAGATAAAGATGGAGCGGAAAGAGCAACAATAGAATACCAATTCACAAGAGAAGGTCTAAGAAGAACACAAACTTTAGGTAAATATAACATGTCAATAACAGATGAATGGACTATTCCTGTAGATGAGTTAGATAAAAGGATTGATTATCTTTTTAGAAAAGAATTTATTAAATTACCTATGATGGTTAAAGAATTTAAAAACGGTAAAACAATGAGGAGTTTTGCAAAATTTAAAGAACTTGATAAAACAAAACCTGTTTATGACATTTACCCGATATGGGTTAATGAAGTAAATGAGAAAGTAATTATTGATACTAACGATTATAATTATTTTGAAGAACTATTTATGGATCTACCATTATGACAAATGAAATTGATAAAAATATTTTACCTGAACATGTTATAAGTAATTTTATGGTTAGACATGTTGATTATCCTTGTATTATAAGGACTAGAAACATAACATTGGATGGTGTTACAAAATTATGTGAAAAAAATAAATTAGTTTGGTACGATGCGTTTTATGATGGGTTCAGAATGCAAAATAAAGAAGGATTAATTCAGTATGGTAAAAATAAAATAATGATATATTTTATAAAATTAGAAGATGAAAGTGTTTTTAAATTAAAAATTTTAAATACTACAGAATCTTTAGATATAGTTTATCTATTATTAAAAGGAATTAATAAATATTATACAATAGATTAAAATGAAAATAGTTGTAGTTTATACGATGGAGGGTTGCCCTTATTGTCAAATAATGAAAGAAGAGTTAAATAAAGAGAACATCTACTTTTTAGAAAGAGATATTGAAAATCACGAAGATGAGTTTGATGAGTTTATCAAAGAAACGGGTGTTGATTATGTTCCGGCAATGATTTTAATGACATTAGATGAAAATCAAGAACCACAAAATGTAAAATTTTTAGCACCTGAAAGAGACTATAATGAAATTGGTGAGGGAGTTGCTTTGGCCAAAAAATATGTACTATAATAGTACAAATTCTTTGGCTAAATTAACATTTTCCCAGTAAGGAGTTTCTTCCGAACCAATTAAATACTCAAATTCATTTTTTAGATCAACACTAATGTATTCCTTAAGGGACCCAACACTAAATGGAAAAACATCCAATAACAAAGATTCTAACCATTCTTTTTTAACAATACATTTAGTGTCGTTTAAATTCAAATTTATATTTAAATTATCTAAATCATCTATTTTATTTATTGAATTAATTGAAATATTAACATAATCAGATATTAATAAACTAAATAAATGATGTGTAATGTTCATTAAAATTATATGGTAATACTTTTCATTACATTTAGACAAACCATAAAATCTATCTGAAATAAATGTATCATTACTATATTTTTTTTCAATCAAATTAAAGTTTTCAAAATGTTCTAAAATAGAATCTTTATCTATTTTCTCATTAAATAATTCTTCACAATAGTGTATAACTTTGTTACATTCGTCAATGTATAAATTTAAATAAGTTTTGTTTTTAGAAAATTCATTTAAGGTTTTTTTGTATTTTTTAATATTTTTAGAATATGTGAATGAAATATTAAGAACATCGTCTTTTGGAGGTTTATTATAAATCACAGTATCAATTACTTTAATTTTATTTGATAAGTCTTCGTTGTGTGATTTTAAAATTTCTTGAACAGACTGAGCAACATTTATAACTTTATCAGAACTTGTTGATCCCTTAACAATAAAAAAATCCCCAACGTTTATAACCGAAATATCAGTTTCTGCGTTAGGGAATACTTCTTCAATTTTTCTAACCGTAATATTTGCAACAATGTTACATAAATTTTTACCACCAAGGTAATTATAAACTCCAATCATATTTTTATTTTAATTTTTTATTTCAATTAATGTTATAAAAAATTAAAATATGACTAAATAGTTATTACTTTTTGTTGTAATATTTCTCAACAATTTTTTTAACAGAAGCCTTAACTGACTCGTTGTTTTGTTGTTGTTGAGTTGGTTGTGCTTGTTGTTGAGCTTGTGACTGGTTGTTTTTACATCCGCATCCCATTACTAATTTTTTTAGAGGTTTATTTTATATATAAATATTTATAATCTATGAATATTCATTTGTCAATATAAACTATTTATAAAATATGAGTTTAACTTCCATAATAAGAAAGATAATCAAAGAAGAAACCGAAGAGTGGGTTGACGTTAGTCCTGAAGAATATAAAGAACTTTTGGATTATGTTAATGGTGATGGTTCATTTATTAAAAGACTTCCTGACTATAAGGGTAAAAAAATTAGAATCACTGGTGATTTAGTTTTTAGAAATAAAGAAGGCGTCAAAAATATTGATAGTATTGATTATATTGAAGGTAATTTAGATATAGGATATACAAAAATTCCATTTTTTGATAAAAATAAAGTAAGAGGAAGAATGGATTATTGGGGTTCTGAAATGCAAAGAATAGAAAAACAAAAAATATACGAAGAAAGAATTGCATATCAAAACGAAT
>Ga0194115_10004027_pt1 | contig 16121 bp, 22 predicted proteins | sample TA2MahsurfametaG_3_FD_148656 | JGI IMG/M metagenome (GOLD analysis project Ga0194115, IMG submission 148656) | Freshwater microbial communities from Lake Tanganyika, Tanzania - TA2015002 Mahale S4 surface | ecosystem: Environmental > Aquatic > Freshwater > Lake | place: Tanzania: Lake...
CCAATGACCGACTGGATTGTCGTTGTCACCCTCTCAAATTGCGAGCAGGCTCAATAGATGTGTTCTATCGATATTATGCGTCGCCACCAAAACTATTTTAGCTTGCTGATTGCGTCATTCGATGGGGACTGTCATCATTTCATCCATTGCAGAGAATCCCAAGTCCTGGAAGAGGTCCCTGTTTTCCTCGGAACGCCGGAATACTATCAAATTATTCGACCTGCCTAGCTTTTTTGCATGTGCCCGTACTGCGCTGATGAGTGTCTCGCCGATCCTGTCAGTCCCCGCTGATGGCCGAATGGCGACATCAGTTAGATGACCCGTATCTTCCGAGTACGTAGCGATGCCAACGACTTCTTGGAGCCCACGTTTGACAATGAATTGTGCCTTTCTTCCTGCAACGACACCTTCTCTCTCGACGGCAAGTTCTCCCGATGTTTGTAGTACAATTGACTGCTTGGACGACAGATACAACGCCTTAAGTGCCGACAGCTGTTCCCGTACGTGATCTTCCACTGCTTTGTCCGAAAAGGCAACGGCAACTTCTGCATTCAAGATAAATCGATCTGATGGTATCAGGTATGACCAACCATCCTTCAGACGGCCACCACTTCGAAGCAATGAATACTCTGCTGAGGTAGGGATGTGTGGTGTTTGATTGGTTGCCATGACGAGGAAACGGCCATGGCCAAAGTATTCCAATTCGCTCATCCCGGTATTGAAATGGACGAATGCAGCAGTCCCTGAAGCAAAAGGTCATGTATCAATATAGTGAGTCTTGTCCTCTGCCTGTCTGCAATCGAAATGTGTATGGAGAGAATTCTACTTACGATGTGTGATCCCCTCTGTCTCTATCAAGTGTCCGTAGCCGGCAATGATCCGTTTCAGAACGAGGCCCATAAAGTCACCATGCCCAATAAGGAGGACACCGTCCTTCGTCGACGTATCCGTACCGCAAACTTGTCATTTTCATCCTCGTCTTCTTCACCTTCAATCGTCACACCCGCATCGAATAAATCATAATCCTTCACGGCTAACTGTCCATCCAAATATTCATTCAACCACAGGTAAAACTTGGAAGCTCGATCCTCCGAATTCTGTCTAGTTTCTGCTCCGGCACCGTCCACGTACCAACCCCGTTGAAGATCTGGAAAGCCCACAAATTCAATACCTTCATCAACATTCTGGACACAATCCTTCATGAGTTGTCGAATCTCTTCAGGATTCATCCCCTCCTCTGCGACGTCCTTGATGTGACATCCGTCACTTTCATGATAAAATGCGCAAACAATCAGATGAACCTTCCGATCATGCGACATGGCAACATCTGTAGAAGCTTCGTCTCCCAGTATCTTTCTTTGTCGTTCTTCTTCTTGTTGAATGATTCCCTCCAAAGTAGGTCACATTTTTTCCAAGGTCCGTCGCATTGGACTGACAACGACTCGAATAGGATGAGATGCCTGATTTTCAATATGTGGGATCAAATAGTCTGCCAATAACTGGGCTTGTTGATGACCCTTTTCACTAAGGGATGGATCTGCCTTTCGATGATCGTCAACGTATTGAATCCAACCTGCCTCATCGAACTCGGGAGTCCCCCCCCGGTAAATGTATCTGGCATCGCGATAGACTTGGTTATTCGCACTTTCAGCATGCCGGATGAATTGCAAGAAATGGATGGAAGGCAATACGTGGCCATCTGAAAGGATCAATCCCTCTGATTCTTCGTTAGGGTCGCTACTATGGGAGGATGACATGATTCTCAAGTCGTTTATTACAATGATGCGAGTGGTAGGAATGTCTTGGATGCATTTGTGAATTTTTCGGCAGCGCGCCACGGAATTCTCGATGTGGCACACGTTTGTCCTGTATCATATGATAGCGAATGCGAACCCGTACGTACGTACATACGTATGTATGACGTCGTTGGGATGTACGGGAACCCAAAAAAAAGAAGATGTTTGCGGACAAACTCAGGATGTTTGATAAAAACTGTACGGTCAATGTGACATTTTGGTACATATGTGAAAACTTCGCGAAGGAAGTGCCCCTTGATTTCAAAAGTGTCATCAGTATGCAACGTTGTAAGTTTCGCTTATGTACGCATTGGACCCGATTCGGAGATACCCAGCCCCCGTTTCGGAAGGGTCCAACGCCAGTACCCAGGGACATCGTGATTTATTCAGGTATGCAAGTACCACAATCGATAACTCGAGTCAGACGGTCATGAATCCAATAAACAATTTTTCGGACTTGAGCGTTTGGTTTGTCCAGTCAGGGGGGGTTCTCCTGCCACTGTGGTCAGGCAGAGTCCGTGATGGAAAAGTCTTCGTTTGTCGTATCACTTGAAGATATATTGCAACGCATTAATTAAGAATAATTTGTTAGGGCAGGCATCTCACTCTGATTTCTCGTTTCCCCAGATAGCGTTACAGGTGAGTTTCACTACCCGATATCCCTTGGGATTCCGCTTTTCGTCACTGTCAGTACCATTTTTACATCTCGGGGCACGACGGAGCACTCAAACACCCAGTTTTATTCGAGGAGTTTGGCCTTTACAACCCCTCCCCCCCCCAAAAAAAACATGTCATATACAATCCGATCCCCGTTGTCTATAGGCTCTCAGTCTATCAAGGAACCAGATGTTACTTCACTTACTGATGAAGAGGGACAAAGCAACCGTGTTTCCATCGGAGTAGCCCCTCGTCATGAGGAAGCTCGGGACGAAGTGAAAGAGATTCAAAAGATTAGCCTTGCCGAGACTCGACTTATAAGGACATGGCGCGTGATTCTGTTGATTCTTTTGGTGGCGACTGCTGCTACTGTATCTTCACTTACATATAATCTCCTCAGAAACAAGGAAAGGGATGCCAATAAGGCTACGGTATGTACCCATGTCAACCGAAAGTTTCATATTTTGGACGCAGTCATCACTCACCGTCCGGTATTGGACTATACTTTAGTTTCTGAAGTTCGCACAAACGATTCGAGAGGCTACTCAGATGCATGATAGGACTATCAATCAGGCCATGAGATCGTTAAGCAGTTCCATCACGGCCTATTCGCAGAGTGTCGGGGCCGATTGGCCCTTTTTTCACATGCCCTTTTTTGCGTCAAATGCTATGCATTACATTAATCTCTCTGGCGCTGAGATGGTATGGTTGTTCAATAAGGTTCCTCATAATCTCCGCGACGACTACATCCGATGGTCAAACGAGCACTACTACGATCGAGTAATAGAAACCAACATGTTGGTTTACGGAGATCTTTCAAGGATGCCTAACAACTCGACCTACATTCCACATATTGCTTGGAGGACACCCGAAGGTGTCTTTGAGCCCCAGACTGAGCAAGAGTTTTACTATGCTACTTCCGAAGTCGTCCCTCCTCCCAGCTCGTTCGCGTAAGTGCTGTAATCACATCTGGCGATTGACTCAATTAGCGTTAGATTTCTAACATTGAAAATCGAATCCCCGCAGAGTCTGGAACTGGGATATCAACAGTGTCCCATTCTACAAAGACATTTTCAAGACGGCCGTGAGGCTCCAAACGGAAGGTCTCTGGACGAATGTTCGCAACTACACAACAGCGGGGGTGTCGTTCACGGCAGAGCAACACAAAGCAATGCATATGAATCGGAAGGGGTCACAGCCTGACCAGCCACACTCATTTCGCCACCTACCAGTGTTCCGGACGCTCCAAGATGACACCTCAGAAGTTGTCGCGATGCTGACTTTCCCTGTAGCATGGGATGTACCGCTCCGAAATACGATACCGAACGGCGTTGAAGACATCTTCGTCAACCTGCGAAACTCTTGCAACCAGTCCTTCACATACCTTGTGAGCGGACCCGACGCCATCTACGTTGGCGAAGGTGATCTTCATGATCCGAACTTCGACGAATATGGCACCTCCTTCGACCTGTGGGAATCGAAAAATCCAGACTTCCTGAGGGACCCCTATCATTGTCGCTTTTCTGTCACAGTCTATCCCACAGCCGGTTTTTTCAAGGAGAGTCTCTTGTCCCATACACCCAAACGATTTGCAGCCTTCGTTGCTGCGACGTTCTTGGTCATGATCGCTACTTTTGCGGTATACGACATCATGGCGCAACGACGTAAGCGGAAGTTGATTCAGACTGCCGCGCGGACTAATGCCATCGTGACATCACTCTTCCCAAGGAACGTCCGAGATCGTATCATAGCTCCACAGGAGAATGTGGGTGAAACTGCAACGCCCTCACGCAGTCCTGGCCTGAAGGGTCCTCCCATCGCCGATCTCTACCTGGAGACCACGATCCTCTTTGCGGATGTCGTTGGTTTCACGGCTCCGTTCGGGAGCCTTCTCAAGTCTTCTCACTCCTCGAAGAGATGTATGGAGCCTTCGATGAAGTGACCGAAACGTACCGTGTGTTCAAGGTCGAGACTGTCGGCGACTGCTACGTCGCAGCAGCAGGTATCCCAGAGTACCGCGAGGATCATGCCACCGTGCTTGTGCGTTTCGCCGGTACCATCATGAACGTTATGAGTAAACTTATGAAAGAGCTTGAGGTGACGTTGGGTCCCGACACTGGAGACTTGACGCTTCGTATTGGACTTCATTCTGGTCCCGTCACGGCTGCTGTGCTTCGTGGTCAGCGATCGCGGTTTCAGCTCTTCGGTGATACTATGAACACCACAGCCCGTATCGAAACATAGCGGCAGGATCCACATGTCGTCCGAAACTGCCGACTTGCTCATCCTTGACGGGGAGGTCACTGGATCGAGAAACGAACGGACATCGTCTCTGCCAAGGGTAAAGGTGCGCTTCAAACATACTGGCTCAGAAGCATCCGAGGACGGCACTTCGGCAGCGATCTCGGGTGGGGCGATGAATGCACAACTGCTGTCGATACCGATGACATGTCGGATACGGTGGCCCCTGGAGATGATGACAAAATAGATCGCTTGATCGACTGGCATACAGAAACTCTTCTGAATCTCCTAAAGCAGATTGCAGCCAGACGATCTGCGACACGTACGACGACCGAGAGAGAGCAGCGTGTGCTTGCGTGTATTGCGAAGAGCCAGAGCAGGCAGCCTTTAGAGGAGGTACAGGAAATCATCAAGCTCCCCGACTACAACGCCAATGCTGTGAGGCATAGGAAAAATCCCGAGTCCATTGAACTGGGGAAAGATGTTGTCGATCAAGTTCGTGACTATGTCACTGTGATATCCGGTATGTATCGCAACAACGCCTTCCACAACTTCGAGCACGCATCGCACGTGACAATGAGCGTCACGAAGCTGCTGTCACGTATCGTCGCCCCGAAGCAAAATGTAGACGACCAGAATCATGACCTACATGATCATACGTATGGTGTTACGTCCGACCCGCTGACTCAATTCTCATGCGCCTTCTCAGCGTTGATTCATGATGTTGATCACAGTGGAGTTCCTAACTCGCAACTTATCCGTGAGAAGCATCCCTTAACCGCTCTATTCAGTCATCGTAGTATTGCAGAGCAATACGCCTTGGTACTATCGTGGGATCTGTTGATGGAAGACAGGTTCAAGGATTTCCGATCATGCATGTATAGGACCGACACAGAGTTGATGCGATTTCGTCACCTTGTAGTGAACGGACTCATGGCTACCGACGTTGCGGACAAGGACCTAAAGAATCTCCGGGATATTCGTTAGGCCAAGGCATTCAACGTCGCCAAAGATCGCGCTGTCACGTCGCCAAACCAAATGGACCACACAAAGATGGATGTTGATCGCAAGGCGACGATTGTCATCGAACACTTGATCCAAGCCTCTGACGTCGCCCATACGATGCAACACTGGCACGTGTACCGCAAGTGGAATGAGCGTCTGTTTACAGAAATGTATCAGGCTTATCTTGACGGACGCGCCGTCCGAGATCCCAGCGACTTCTGGTATCAAAACGAGATTGACTTTTTTGACAATTACATTATTCCCTTGACAAACAAACTGAAAGAGTGTGGTGTATTCGGTATCTCTAGCGGAGAGTATCTGACTTATGCACTGAGCAATCGTGAGGAGTGGAAAGACCGTGGACGGGACGTGGTGGCAGAGATGGTGGAAAGATTGTAACGAAATTGGTCTGTAGGTCGATACGGGATTTTGAGACGTAGACCTCGGAGTGTCTTCGACAAATGACTTTAGAGAAGATGAGTTGCCAAGTGATGGAACGACACGGACATCGCAGGACATTCATCTTCATCGGCATTTGGGGAATGGGGATAGTACGGGAAACGAAAAAAGCCTACTTCAATATTTATCTTAGTAGCATTCATCGTCGCTGCGACGATGATTTCCGAAATCTCTAGGTTTAGCGGTTGGTGTCGCCTTCGTAGTTCATTAGGATCTCACCAATCAAATATCGTGCATCCTTAGCGGAGTTGTGGGCTGACTCGAACCAACTTTCCAACTGGCCTCGAAATGATGAACAAAGCTGCACCAACACGTGGGAAATCATGCATATCCGGAAGACAAGTTGGCGGAAGACTCCTCGTTCGACTTCACCAAGAAACGGCAAGGGAATTTTTCCATTCTCGACCCGAATCACCAACTGCATCAAATTCAACACCAAGATGAATGACAGCATCGATCCAACGAGCGAGCTTGAAAGTTGACGCGATATCGGAATAGAAAACTCGTCCAGGAGACACATCCTGTCGACCTTTTCCCATTCCCAATCAATGATGCCGGCCTTCCACACGCCGAAAAACTGGGAGACCCGCCCTTGCCTTCCTTGCCAGTCGCTTCTGCTTCCAACAACCTCGTTGGCGGGGTTTCGGGGGGGCAGGGGATTGCCGTTGTCATCTACTGGCGGTTCAAGCATTCCGTTGCCAATGTTCGACCAGAACTGCCGTGTGAATACGCTAAAGTAGGCAAAGAACGCCCAGGTATTCAGTACTGTCGCACCAGCCATCCATGCAAGAAGACACGACCGAAGGTCCACTAGAACTCCTGTACCCTGAAACCAAGGCGAATCCTTCACCACTGCAAGCTCGTATGAGAGACCAAGTGCCATCGGGGCAACGAAACACCACAGGGTAACAGAAGAAGCAAGCACGAAAAATTTTTGTGGCGGCGGCGCCCTGAAGGAGCCTAGCCACTGCACAAAGCGCTCCGCAAGCTTTCCTTCATGGAGCCTCACAAATGATGCCAGGAGCGTCAATCCTGGAAAAACCAAGCATCCACCGATCACAAACGCAAAGGGATCGTGAATGTACGACGAGTCCACCCGAAACAAAAAGTAAAGTGAACGACCGACAAGAAGCGGAACAGAAACGAAGCTGAAGATGGCACTGACCACAGCCAACCAAGACAGCACCAAAAGAAGAACAACCTTTGCCATGAGAATACTGGGGCGCCTCTGTGTTTCGGAATGTCTGAAATACTTGCGGACAGCCACTCCCCGTTCGATTACTGAAGGTTTTTCTTGTCCCCAAGCCCATCGACCCTGTACGAAGGCACCGCCGGCTCCTAAGTCGTCCCATCCGTCGGGTGGCCGTGCAATCATGGACCCTCGGACTTCTCGCCAAAATTCGATCAATATCGCTGGATCATCCTTCCCCTTAACGTTCAAGCGAAAAGGACCAATGGCGGTGGGAAGCAACACGTCTTTCGTGCCCTCGACGTTAGGCAACTTAATCGAATCGGTCATCGCAGAGTAAACGCGCTGCCCAGTGATTGTCGTCTCGCCGAAGGCCTCTGGCACAGGCGACCCAGCCAACTTCTTGATCCTACCTTCAACGAAAGCTTCAACGGTGCTAGGTTTTTGCTTCGCAAGATCGTACCAAAACTTATCCACAGCCAACTCTGTACCAGCTTCGTCATGGAAGATACTCTTCGTCCCGACAAGCTCGAACTTTTCCACAGAGTGAGCCAGCAGGTAGTCAGTCAACCCCATGCCACCACAAACCAATTTCAGCCAGTTGTGCTGCAGCCGACCGATCGTATTCTTGTACTTTTCGAGCAGCGCCAACATCGATAGATGGAAGATAATTAGTTCGAGCGGTATCTGTAACTCGGATTTCATCGCATGCCAGAAGTGCAGTTGGTAGAAGGGCGGAGAAAAAATGGTCCCGCATCGAAGTAGAAATTGAACTGGTAGCGTAATGTGCAATATCAGAATCGGGGCGTATATGGCCAACGACAGGAGCATTCTCTTGATATGTGTAGCCACTGTCTCATTCATCAGGTTACCGAGAAGATCGGGATGCGGCTCTTGGGGTCGAATAACTCTAGCCAACACATCTGGGTGCATTACTTCGCGAAGCTGCAAAAGAAAAACCGTCACAAGCAACATAAATGTGATCCCAGCGACCCAGTGCAATAAGACGAACGAAAAGAGATCGGATCCAGCGAAATAAATCCTATCTTCCAAACTTTGTCCCAACAGTGTCACAGTCGAAGCATCGAGCGCTAACCCCAATATTTCTGGCAGAGCAAACATTTTCAGGAAGAGTAGGACACCCACTTTCACGATAGCGACTGAGGCATCCAAGGCTACACTGATAGCGGTATTTGCTGCCACATCCTGACCGTTGATTTCGTTGCCTTCGTGGGCCACAGCACGCATTCGAATTTCCTGCCAGTTAGCATTTCGTCCAGGATGTCTAGCGTTGTTGTTGAGTCGCGTGTTTCTGGGGCTGAACCGTCGACGAAACATCTGCGAGAACGTCCACGCAAAGCGCATAACTGTTATCATGAAGGCAAAAGAAAAGTAGCCGAGTATCATTGTCGCGATATCAGGAAATCGGAAAGTTGTATTCAGTTCTTCACTAACTTGATTCATAGCCATGACGGTGGAATGGAATGTCGTGATGTTGGCATCCTCCGAGTAAACGTATGGAATGGACTTCATGATCATTCCGAATGATGTCGTATTGAAGATACCCATGTAAACCGCTGAGCCGATGGTTCGTGGGACGAATGCGAAGAATGCGAGATATGTAGCGTTGAATGCAAGAAGCCACAAAAGGTTCCGTATTAATGTGCTTGGTGGACCTCGTATCCCAAGGAGTTCGTCCAACGCAACATTGATTTCCATATCCTTAGAAGAGGAAAAGTTAGAAGTTAATCGAGCAACATCACCCTGCCAGCCTACGGGAACAACTTACGGCCTGATCATCTTGAAAAACTGGATCCAAAGGATCGAAGGGGGGTGGGTTAGCATCGAGTCCGTCATTCCTAGGCGGAGGGGCCGCAACGTCTGCTCCATTGCCGTCACGGTTCAACTCGTCCTCATCAAACAATTCAACGTCATCTTCGTCATCAGAGGAGTCATGGTCGGGTAAGTCATCACTATCTAGATCGTCGTCTGATACATCTCCGATGGCACCCCACATTCCATCCGGGTATAATTCTGGGTGAACTACTCCAGGTGCGCGAGGACCGAACGCATTAGCTCTTCTCTCTGGCTGCTCGACTCTTTGCCCATCATCTCTGTCCCAGACTACACGATGTCTTTTCCGCCTAGTCATAGCAGCGTTGTCGCTCTTGTATTCATTCGATCGCTGTTTATGTTCAGTGATGCGTTCCATGACGATATTGTCCACACGGCCCTCATCAGATTCTCCCACATCTTCATTGTTTCGATTATCCGCGTTTTCGTTATTGTTGTTTCGGGCATTGGGTCTCCGTTGCAGTCCATTCCCACCTGCTGCTCCGCCGGCTGGGTCCTGCCAGTGGACGCGCAGAAAGTCTGCAAAACTCATGATACTTAGGAAGCTAATGATAACAAAGGCAGCAATAATGGTACCACTGATTATGTCACTCGGAATCAAATGCGTCGTCGTCAACCGGACAAGGATTGATGATGGTCGATGCATCCACCCGTGAACCCATCCATGATACAAACAGGCAGTCAAAAAGGGGGCGACGATCAACCAACAAGTAATCGCTAATGCTATCCTTAAGGCCACGGGTAACCATCCAGCAAGGAAGCGGGATGAGAGGCCGAGGACGACCTCGCTGGTTGGTAATCGATCCGGTGTATTTTCGGCGTATTGGGGATGGAATCGAAATTTGGTTTTGCACAGTTCACATCGTCCTGAATACACACGACACAAACAATTAAGGAACAACCATCAGCTGTTAGAACTATTCGTGGGAAAATAGGGAGAGCAACGATGGCATCCAGATGTAAAACAGCCGACCGACTTACCGTCGCCCCTGGTCACGTCAAGCCATGACACGAGGCACTCTTGATGTACAAAGCCAATCGATCCTGAGCATTTACACGGTGCAATCAGAGGATTTCTACGAAGAGTATACAATACGAAAGAGAACGAAAAAATGGACTATTGGTGAGAGTCATGGACAAAGCGTCACTTTCATAGGAAATGGCGGTACTACAGTGGGACCCATAAGGAGGCTACGTACTCCTCCAGGGCTAGCCACGTTACGACCCATTCCTCCCCATTAAGAGACAAACTGTCGTCGAAAGTGCCATGATTTCTTCAAAGCAAAAAGATATATACTGGGATAGCCAAATGAAACGAACCACTATAAATGGTTTCACTCACCCTTCCTCTGCAGGTCCACGACAAACTCGACACTCATGTTCATCTTCTGAGAACCCAAATCCCGCTTGTAGTGGGTCGTTGACATCGTGTGCATCATCGCTATTACTATAGGCGTTATCGATCGCCCCGTTTGGTAGTTCCGCAGCCATCGTAGTATAGGATCAATCCTTACGTCTTCCAAAAGGTGTCTCTCCGTACAGGGTGAAACAAGTACAGTATCCCCCATGCGGGACTTTCGAATGTCATGGACACGCATAAAACGGTTACAAAGAAAAGGACAATTCCGAATGCGTCGTCGTTGCGCGTGTACCAGGTACTTTTGCGTTGCGTGTTGCGTTGCGTGGTCTACACGAACCACGACAGACAAGTCTTTACCACTATTTCTGTACCTTGGAAGATGATTTCGAAATCGGACTCTGGTACGGTTTGTGTAGCTAATTTAGTGATGCCGTAGCTACCATACCCATTTTTCGAAGCAAGCACTGTTTGATGAAGAACCTGTATAGTCTCTAATGCAAACTATAGCCATATTGAGTGCAGGTAGAATTCGTAGTAGTAAGCTCTATCTAGGTATCCTCATCGCGCCCTCCCGGGCCATTAAATCTTTCATCACGGCGGCAGTGTACAACACTGAATAGTTCTGAAAAAAAGGCATGGTTTCCTTAGGCAGTCAACCTCTTGTCGCCTTCGTCACCGTCATCGTCTACATCGTCAATTTCCGGAATCCTCATCCCCTTACCCACATCGGTTAGACTCCGATCGAAGGTGACTATCGCCTTTTTAAAGTCTGCATATTTGAAGTAAAGAATTTTCCGAGAACCTAACAATCGCTTTCGTTTACCCAAATAACTTTGAGTGTTGACCTTTTGAACGGGTAATCCATAAATCTTTGTCAAATATTCCTTCACTTCATGTTTCGTCATCCGGGGAAGTACTCGAAAGGTAGCACGGGCAGGTTGTGTCGCTGTCGCATTCCGAGCAGATGTCATCAGGATTGGCATATTCGGCATCCACATACGAAATCCTCTCGTCATGATATTCGCCAACATGATGGATAGAAGATATGATAACGGCTATTATGTTGGTGGTGATGATAAAATGGGTAGCACAGAAGAGGCCTTGGAAATGAGGGAGGCAAAGATTAATCAATGAATGTTTCTCAAAGGTTCCCTGCAAATATTGACTTCTTCAAGGTAGTACAAGTGAGACGAAGGTATATTTGGCCTTGAATGAAAATGGATCCCGGCCTCGAAAGTCAGCTCGAGTTGGTGGGAGGGACGTCATGGGGAGAGCGGAAAGAGATTTTATGGGGAGAGAGATGCTTCATCAATCAGGACGATGGTCAGACGAGTGATCAACTGAGTCAAGGCTCTGCGGGATTCAAACTGGAGTCACGGTACACGGATCGGCGATCGCACGGTACGGAACGAGGACCATCGCTCGCCAAACTTGAAACGTAGCTGTATAGCACCGCCTCCTCCCTCCAAAGTCAATTTCCTGTTGAATTGTGTTTCTCTCTTCCTCCAAGATATCAATCAACTATGGCCAAAAATCCTATCTACGCTCTGTGTTGGCTAGTCTTGTTGATCTTTATTGCATGGCCTGTATCTTTCCTATGCGCGGGGTTATGGATCATTCTTCAGGTAAGGTATTCGTTGGATTTGGAAACGAGACATTGATGGACTATATTGTAGAAAACGACGAAACTCACAATCGTTTTTATCTTCGAATTGTCCTTCATCCGATGATGATGTTTAAAAATCCAGCCATTTGAGGCCCTGTTCCCTGTATTTCAGGATTGTAATTCGTTCCTGGAAAAATTTGTCACATGGCCACGAGACTGTGGATCAGCGATAGCTAGCTGTAGCAGGAGCTGCCCTCAGCCCTAATTTCTTAGTCGACGAGAGATATCACGGTAAACCAATATTTCCTAACTTGAAACGAATGAATGGTGTTGCCATGATCACTACGTTAACCGTAAACCCTAGACATTTTCAGATCGTCTGTTAAAAGTAACGACGAACCTTTGGTCATACAACGAAGATATCATTGTAACGATTTTTCCTGTCATATTGAGTGACCATTTGCTTGTGCTAGAGTCTATGTCTAGAACCATCCCTTCTTCTTTGGTGGTGGTGGCGGGGGCGCAACTTCTGTAGAGATTCAATGTTGGATGACCAGTCAGAAAAAATGATGTACATCGTCTCGACCACAGTATGAGGCCAACCTACCTTTGGTACCGAAGAATCGTTCACTACTATCATCGTCCTTGACATACCAGAAGTACTGAGCCATCGGCACGATGAAGGATCCTACAATCAAGATCGCCAAAATGGCAGTGTACTTTCCCTTTTTGGACTTTGTTTCGGCGGCACCCTTGAACGTCGATCGAGCATCATCCCGCTCTTGAACGATATCTACCTCATACTCTTGGTACAAACCCTGACGGACGACCTTTTCTGCAACAATGTTGGTGGATGAAAAGGTAAATGGCTGTGGAGTCGCATCGAAGGCATTTGCGATCGGCGAGGTAAGGATGGATGAACCAATGGTAAAGGCAGCGAATGCCGTACCAGCTGCCTTCTTCAGATCTAGATTGACAGCCTTATTTGCTTCTGTAAAAACACAATAAGTCGCAAGATTGGCTGTGAGAGATGTGCCGATCCCATCTTCTTCGCTCGAACATGGTAGAAATGACTTACGGGGAGAAAAGGCATCGGATCCGAAGACCGCTAAGAAGGTGACTAAGAGAGACACGTATTTCATGGCTACACCTTGTTCTTTATTCCAACGAAGAACGAGGAAAGGTTCGATAACTACTTCGTAGATTTCGATGTCAACAACGCGATGCTGGTTGACATGGCAAGATCGCGTCGAGGCTCCCAACTCAAGCTCTCTCCAGCACGGTGCCTGCTGTGGCATAGCCTGTCACAACGCTGTGTCTTCGACAAACTTCGCTCGCTGACGTACGAGACGCAACGACTAGATCGATTACCGGCTAGTGGTCACGGAATTTCTGGGTCACGGGCTTCGGATTTTGCTACAGTCACCTATCCACAACAACGACAAAAGATCCGTCGTCACACACGAAACCCGAACCCAACTGTCGAAGTACCAGTACCAGAACGAACAAAACGGACGACGATAGTACATTTCCCAACACGAGCCACCATGTTGTACATCCTCCAATTTTCCAAATAAACAACCACGGCAATCCACGAAAAGAGAAACCCGAACAAGGCCAAACATGCAGTATCGGTATCCCATCACCGCTAGTAGGAGCAGTCGAAGAATTAGTCCTAGTAGTAGTACAGGTTATTATTCCGCCGTTTGTTCCAATCCCAAGGTAGAATGTGTTCGAGGTCTCCCCGATGAGACGGATGCGATGACGTTGTTAGAATTTCTGAATGATGCGTTTCAATCGGTCCAAGGACAGGAATGCGATAGCAAGAATAGAAAAATGGAACATGAACAACAAATTCCGCATCAAGATCCTATCCAAACAGTCTTGGTAGTTGGAAATGTCGCCATTCTAGTATGTTCTTCGGCAAGGGCCGCGGCGATGATCCTTCAGAGAACCACAAGAGTACGGATACCAATTCCCATCACATACGAAGGACAGATCCTCACGTTTGGACGTCCACGGAACTACAACCGAAATCCACCGATGGGATTTAACAACGAAAGACGAACAAACCCCACGGAATGTGAAACTTTTTCAACAACCTAAAGACATAGTGAAAATCCATCTTTCGTCTTTCTTTATGAGTTAGAATGCCGTTACTTCTTCGTCGACGTCCGGTTCATCCAACTTGTCCATCGCGGATTTGATCAACTGGTTATCCTTGGGATCCAAGTCTAGAGCAGTCAAGAAGCATCGCATCGCTTGCTCTGGACGACCAAGCCGTTTCAAGACCTTCCCCATGGCAAAGTGTACCGTAGCCTCGCGGGGAGCGGCATCGCGAACTTTTTCAAGTTCCTTGAGAGCCTCTTCGGATCGATTGAGTGAAACGTAAATGGTCGCTCTTTGAAAGCGTGCTTGGGGGTTATGCGGATCCAACCGAAACGCTTCAGCCAAAGTATCCAAGGCCTGGAGGGGTTTTCCATTCGAGTACTGAGACATTCCAAGATTACACCGCAGGACAGAGCTCTGTGGATTTATCGTGACTGCTCGATGAAAATGGTATTCTGCCAGGTCATACTTTTCCTGTCGGTGGTAGATGGCACCGATACCGTACCATGCATTGTAGTGACGTTCGTCCGATCGAATTGCGTTTCGAAAACAAGCCACGGCCTTTTCAAAATCTTCATTGGCCATGTACTCGTAACCCGACAAGGTGTGTACATATGTAAAGGATGGATTCAGCTGTAGCGATCGGCTGAAAAAAACAAGCGCTGTCTCATGTTCCTTTTGGAGCGAGAAACAATTACCAACAACGCACCAAGCTTCCGGAGCAAGACGATCAAAATCAACAACTTTCTGCGCCAAATGTGCAATCTCGACTTCCTTCTTGAGCTGCCAAAGAACAGTCGACAGTAATTCCAATCCCTTCATTCTATGTGGCTCGACTCTTTGCATGAGCTCGAGTGATCGTTGGGCATTCTGGTAGTTTGCCATTTCAAAGAATGCTCGTCCTTCTTGGTGCAAAACCCATCCGGTGTCATGATGCTCGTGTGGAAGCGTTTGAAATAGCTGTAGTGCCTCTCTGCATCGGTATTGGCAAAGTTTCCAGTAGCCAGCCCCCATGAGACACAATAGCTCCAAAATATTCTCCACTCCACCATGTCGATCCAGCACGACATCTTCATCCACAATGGCAATCTCAGACTGCAACTCTACTGGTTCTTGTTTTTCCACAACAGACGGCTGGCGGGGCTTCCGTGCATGTTCGGGGTGTTTTGATTCATTTTCTGTCTGCGATGATCGACTATTGACGATCTCATCATCATTGTCGTCATCATCGAGATCTTCCAGCTGATTATTGTTGGTTTTGTTTTCAGAGTGAAAGAGTGCCCGGGGCCGGCGTGTAGTGGATATTTCAGATGGTCGACCACCCCGTCGTAACGGGGTCTCCGAGACGGCAGAACCCATAATCGAGGAAGATCTCCCTCTAAAGAACTGAGAAGTTGGACGTTTGTTCCATTCTGGTGTTTCCGGAGACGGAGCGTAATACATACGGGCAGCAACATGCTTGGCTCTGCGAACTGTGTTTGGATTATGCGAATCAAGAAACGAAGCTTGATTTGGGGCACTCACGAATGAGCCATCGTGTTGATGGGGGATTGGTGTGAGATTAGGAGTTTCGAAGTGAAGCTGGTTGGGAGTAACCTTTTGCTTTTGAGCCGTCTGAAATAGGGATGTCTTAGGAATGGAGCTCAAACTTGACGGAGATCCAATATCCATGGGATGTAAGGGTTTCATGGAAGAATCCATGGGCGTACCGTGATGAGGTCCTTGCGCAAAATGAAGACTTGGTGACAGTACAGATTTCTGTTGAAGAGGCATAGTACTAGTATTCTGCGGCTTGTTGTACATATGGGCCTGTAGTTGATCAATCTGTGCGGGACGGACACCAAA